>ERZ650311.1677-NODE-1677-length-10585-cov-3.710066_pt1 | contig 10585 bp, 10 predicted proteins | sample MGYA00376247_ERZ650311 | MGnify/ENA primary metagenome ERZ650311 (study PRJEB26733, sample SAMN07839324) | wastewater metagenome | biome: small river; feature: stream; material: water | place: USA: North Carolina | collected 2016-07-28 ... | reverse complement strand
GCGCGTTGGTCGCCAAGCTGTTATTGATGAAGCGATTGCCAAGGGTTGTAACTTAATTGTAAGCCATCATCCTGTAATTTTTAAAGGAGTTAAACAACTAAATATCAATCACTTTATAGGTCGTACTTTAATTAAAGCTATAAGTAACAATATTAGCCTTTATGCCTTCCATACTAACCTAGACAATGTGATCGATGGGGTGAATAAAAGCCTAGCCGATCAACTTCAGTTAACCAATCGAAAAATATTAGCCCCTATTCCTGGAAAATTTGACCAAAATGGTCAACCCATTGGAGCTGGTATTGTGGGCGAGCTTCCATTAGAAACCGAAGCTGGGTCTTTTTTACAATGGGTGAAAGAGAAGTTTCATTTATCTGTTTTAAAGCATACTCCTATTGTTAATAATCAACTGAAAACCATAGCCTTATGTGGTGGTAGTGGAAGTTTTCTCATAGACACTGCTAAACAGCAAAAAGTAGACTGTTTTATCACTAGTGACCTTAAATATCACGAGTTTTTTGAGGCTGATAATCAACTACTTTTGGTGGATATAGGACACGGGGAGAGTGAACAGTATGTTCCTGACCTAATTGTTGCTTATTTAAGCATTAAATTCCCTACCTTTGCCGTCCTCCGATCATTGGTGAATACCCAACCGGTAACTTATCTTAAATAAACTTGAAATATGGCATCAGTCAAAGACTTTTCAGTAGAAGAAAAATTAGTGAATCTTTACCGTCTTCAACGCGTTGATAGCAGTATCGATCAAATCGAAATCTTACGCGGTGAATTACCGATGGAAGTGAAAGATTTGGAAGACGAGGTACAAGGTTTAGTGAACAGACAAACAAGAATTGAAGAAGAGATTAATGGTATTACTGAGTTCATCGAAGACAAGAAAGCAGCGATCAAAGAAAGCGAAGCTTTATTGGCTAAATATGAGCAACAAAGTGATAATGTAAAGAACAATAGAGAGTTCGAAGCAATCAATAAGGAAATTGAAATGCAAGGCTTAGAGATCAAATTGGCCGAGAAGCATATCCGTGATGCGAACGAAGAATTAGCGGAGAAAGTAAAAGCTTTAGAGAACGCTAAGAAAAACATCGCTACTAAAGAAGGTGTTTTAACGCATAAGAAAAGTGAATTAGAGAAAATCATTGCTGATACAGAAATTGAAGAGAAAGAATTGAGATCAAAGAGCGAAGAAGCTAGAACTCATATCGATGAGCGTTTATTGTATAGCTATGATAGAATCAGAAATAGCTACAGAAATGGCTTAGCTGTGGTAGCTGTAGAAAGAGATGCTTGTGGTGGATGTTTTAACTCTATCCCTCCTCAGCGTCAAAGCGAGATTCGTTTACACAAGAAGATCATTGTTTGTGAAAACTGTGGTCGTATCTTGGTAGAATCTGAGATGGCAGAAAAGGACAACAAATAGTATTACACTATTAAAATATTCCCAGAAAGGGTAGCCTAACAGCTACCCTTTCTTTATTTTTACACCATGAGAAGATTGCTGTTGATGATGGCCCTATTGGCATACCTAAAAAGTACTGCTCAATTAAATTATACCTGGAATGATCGAACTCAATCCATTTATGAATCTATCACTTCTCTTAGAATCCCTGAAGCCAGAAAATGGATTGCCTCAGACAAAAAAAACAATCCAACTAATTTATCCTACCCTCTTTTAGAAAGCTATGCAGATTTTTATCAGTTATTCTTAAATGAGAACGCACAGGAATACAATCAGCTTTACCCCAATTTCAAGAGAAGAATTGAACTATTAGAGACAGGTCCTCAGAACTCCCCTTATTATTTATATAGTTTAGGATTAGCTCATTTGCATAAATCATTGGTGGCTATCAGATTTGATAAGAACTGGGAAGCAGCATTAGATTTTAGAAAAGCCTATTTAAACTTTAAAGAGAATAAAAGAAAGTATCCAAAGTTCACACCCAACGATGTCTACCTAGGCATTTTAACCACAGTGATTGGTACTATTCCTAAAGGATATCAATGGATGGCAAATGTATTGGGCTTATCTGGCAAAATAAGCGATGGCAATGCCATGGTCTTAAGATATTTAAACAGTAGAGATGAATTGAGTGAAAGGGCGAGAAACGAGGCTTTATTGGTATACCCTTATTTGATTATGAATTTCGAAGGCAATAAAGAAAAGACCTTTGATTTTATTACAAAGAACAATTACGATTTTAAAAACAATCAGATGCATGCCTATATGGCTACTAACTTGTATCTGAATCATCAGCAATCTGCTAAAGCATTAGCCATTGTAAATGGACTAAACGATAGTGATGCTTATTTAAAACTTCCTTTCTGGCAATTAGAATTAGGCTATGCTAATTTGAATGAACTAAAACTAGATAAGGCACAAAAAGCATTTACTGAATTCATAGCCACATTCAAAGGCAATTTCTATATCAAAGACGCTTATGAAAGATTAAGCTGGATCGCATACTTGCAAGGCGATATGAGAAAAGCAAATGCATATAGAGCGTCTGTATTAAAATATGGCAATCAAATTACCGATGCAGATAAGCAAGCTTACCAAAATGCTAAATCTGGTCAATGGCCAAATCCTATTTTATTAAAAGCAAGATTATTAAGTGATGGAGGATATCAATCTCAGGCCTTAAATACCTTGGCAGGTAAAACCAGTATTGATTTCCCATCAGAATCTGAGAAAACAGAATTCGCATATAGATTAGGAAGAATTTATGATTTGATGGGTCAGGATGATCAAGCTATTAAGTTTTACAGCTCTGCCATTGAAAAAGGCGCTGACCTAACAGACTATTTTGCAGCTAGAGCAGCCCTTCAAATTGGACTGATTTACGAACAAAAAAATGTTTTTACAAAGGCTATTCAATATTTTAATACCTGTATTGAGATGAAAAACCACGCATTCAAGAATTCCTTGGATCAAAAAGCAAAATCAGGTATTCAAAGATGTCTTAAACAATAGTATCTTGCAGTAGTAGATGTTACAGAAATTAGACATACAGAATTATATTTTAATCGATGAATTAAGCATTGATTTATCCAAGCAATTATCTGTGATCACAGGTGAAACCGGAGCAGGTAAAAGTATTATTATGGGTGCCCTAGGTTTAATCTTGGGCGACAGAGCCGATAGTTCGGTTTGTAGAAACCCTGAGAAAAAATGTTTTATCGAAGGCACATTTCATTTGACTAATACAGATCAATACAAAGCTTTTTTTGAAGAAAATGATATTGACCTATCGGATGAATTAATTATTAGAAGAGAAATAAGTGCTCAAGGAAAATCCAGAGCTTTTATCAATGACACTCCTATTAATTTAAATGAGTTAAAACAATTAACCAGTCAATTAGTAGATCTACACCAACAATTTGATACCTTAAGTTTGGGCGATACCGATTTTCAAAGATCCGTAATCGATGCATTGGCTGGATTGCATAAAGACCTTACACCCTATCAATTCAGCTTTACTAATTGGAAAGATAAAGAGAAAAAGCTGCAACAATTAATAGAGCAAAAAGCAGCATTTGATCAAACAGAAAGCTATAAGCAACATTTATTAGAAGAGCTAGCTGCATTAGATTTAAAAGAAGACGAATTAGAAAACATAGAACAGGAATTAAAGTTTTTAGAAAACGCTGTTACTATTAAATCACAATTGGATGCGAGTGTACAAGCTTTAGATAGTTCAGACAATCCAATTGTTCAGCAGATTAAGCAGATTGCCAATAATTTAGAAGGCATTAGTAAATGGCAACCTGAATTTGATGGTTTATTGAGTAGATTAAAGGCAGCACAAATTGAACTGGTAGATATTGCTTCTGAATTAGAAAGATGGCAGGATAAAATTGATTTTGATGAAAACAAAATCATCACCCTACAAGAAAGGTTATCTGCTGGCTATAGTTTGCAGAAAAAACATAAGGTACAAAGCACTAATGAACTACTAGCTATTCAACAACAATTAGAAACAGACCTACAAGCGGTGTTAAATATTGGAGAAGAAATTGCTGCTTTAGAAAAACAAGTAATTGCTGAATCTTTACAAGTGAAAAAATTAGCTACTGATTTATCTTCTCAAAGAAACAAACAAGTAGAACCATTCACTAAAAAAGTGAATAGCTTATTAAAGCAAGTGGGTATGCCGAATGCTTCAATTAAAGTAGTGATTGAAACTATCCCCTACACTATTTACGGACAAGACAAAGTAGATATTTTATTTGATGCGAATAACATGAATAAGTATGAGCCTATTCGTAAAGTTGCGAGTGGTGGTGAATTAAGTAGATTAATGTTATGTATTAAATCTTTGGTAGCACAATCCATGGATTTACCTACTATGATATTTGATGAAATTGACACAGGTATTTCTGGAGAGCCTGCAAAACAAGTAGGTATTTTATTACAAGATTTAGGCGCTAAAAGACAGGTGCTTTGTATTACACATCAACCTCAGATTGCAGCCAAGGGACATAGCCATTTATACGTTTATAAAGAACAAAAAGGCAGTGCCACCAATACCCATCTTAAAACATTATCTCAAGAAGAACGCATTCAGCATATTGCTCGTATGATTGGCGGAGATCCCCCATCCAAAACAGCTTTAGAAAATGCAAAAGAGCTTTTAGCATAATTATACTATTTTTACAAGACTAAATAACCCAATATGGCTTACAATTTATTAAAAGGAAAAAGAGGTATTATTACTGGTGCTTTAGATAGCAACTCCATTGCTTGGAAAGTAGCAGAAAAAGCACATGAAGAAGGTGCAACATTTGTTTTAACCAATGCACCTATTGCGATGCGTATGGGTGAGATTAATGGCTTGGCAGAAAAGACCAATTCTAAGATTGTTCCTGCTGATGCTACTAGCGTAGAAGAATTAACTACTTTGTTTACAGAGTCACAACAAATATTAGGTGGTAAAATTGATTTCGTATTACACTCTATTGGTATGAGTGTAAATATTAGAAAGAAAATTGCTTACCCAGAATTGAATTACGATTATTATGCTAAAGGTGTAGATGTATCTGCAATGTCTTTACATAAAATGTTAAGCGTTGCTTACAATATGGATGCTTTGAATGAAGAAGCTAGTGTGGTGGCATTAACTTATGCAGCTGCTCAAAGAACATATCCATTCTATACAGATATGGCAGATATCAAAGCATTATTAGAGTCAATTGCTCGTAGCTTTGGATATCACTATGGATTAAAGAAAAGAGTTCGTGTAAATACGGTTTCTCAATCTCCTACTAAAACAACTGCAGGAACGGGCATCAAAGGTTTTGGTGATTTCTTTGATTATGCAGATGCCATTGCTCCATTAGGAAATGCAAGTGCAGAAGATTGTGCTAATTACTGTATCACTTTATTCTCTGATTTAACCAAGATGGTGACTATGCAAAACTTATTCCACGATGGAGGTTACTCTACAACTGGTGTAAGTGATTTGATTATGCAAAAAGCTGGTATCACAGAAGGATAATATAAATTACCCCCACTATGAGCAAAAAAGAAATCAATCCAAAACTAGTTGAATCCATTGGTTACCTTGGATCACTATTAAGTTGTATCACATTTGTACCACAGGTATATTTATCTTGGAAATCACATAGTGTAGGCGACTTAAGTTTATTAATGGTATTGATTGTAAACTTTAGTTGTATTGTTTGGTTAACTTATGCTTACTTAATTAAAAGCCGTCCGGTATTAATTGCCAATACTATTGTTTTAATCTTAAGCTTAATGTTATTGTATTTTAAATTAACTTTTTAAGGAAAAATTTTAGATAAAAAAAGAGGTCGCAAATTGCGACCTCTTTTTTTTAATTCAACAAGATGAAACTAATACTCATCCTCATTGAACATGAAATCTTCTTGGCTTGGATAATCAGGCCAAATATCTTCGATACTTTCAAATACTTCTCCTTCGTCTTCTAACTCTTGTAAATTTTCCACTACTTCTATAGGGGCACCGCTCCTAATGGAGTAGTCAATTAATTCATCTTTGGTTGCAGGCCAAGGAGCTTCTTCTAAATAGCTAGCTAATTCTAATGTCCAAAACATAGTAATGGTTTTTTTGCAAAAGTAGCCGTATTAATGATTCTACCAAATCTGTTTTTTCTACAACCTATAAACATTTGGCTAAATTTTGTCAAAATTGGCATGGTTATCTTAGGTTTGTGGTATGGAGGCAGCACCAAAACTACTAGTAGCCAAGGACCTATATAAAAACTATGGCCCTATTCCCGTTCTAAAGGGGGTTTCTTTGGAGGTATCCAAAGGAGAACTAGTATCCATTGTTGGGGCTTCAGGAGCCGGAAAATCGACCCTATTATATGTTGCAAGCAGTTTGGAAAAGGCCGACAAAGGCAGCTTGTTTTTTGAGGGACAAGATATTGCCCAATTAAACAATAAGGCATTGGCTAAATATCGCAATGAGCATATCGGATTTGTTTTTCAGTTTCACCATTTACTTCCCGAATTTACCGCCCTTGAAAATATTTGCATTCCGGGTTGGATTGCCAAAAGATCTAAAAAAGAACTAGACAAGAAGGCCATGGAATTATTGGACTTTATGGGACTTGCAGATAAAGCGAGTAAAAAGCCCAATAGTTTATCTGGCGGAGAGCAGCAAAGAGTTGCTGTAGCTAGGGCACTCATCAATGACCCTCATTTAATTTTTGCAGACGAACCAACTGGAAATTTAGATAGTGAAAATGCACATGCATTACACGAACTATTTATTCAATTGCGTGACACCATGCATCAAAGTTTTTTGATTGTGACACATAATGAATCTCTTGCCAATATGAGCAATAGAAAATTAATAATGAAAGACGGGGTTATACTCTAGCTTTCCAAGGCTTATCTTGCACACCATTTAAGTGTCCGATATATCTAGCTAGTACAAATAAGTAATCGCTTAGTCTATTTAAATACTTGATCACTAAAGGATCAACAAATAAATCTTCTTCTTGTAAATTCACGCACCAACGCTCTGCTCTTCTACAAACACATCTTGCAACATGCGTAGTAGAGATGGCCACATGTCCAACTGGAAGAATAAAAGATTTCATGGGTGCAAGCACTTCATTCATTTGATCCATCTCTTTTTCCAAGTTGGCAATATCTTCTTCTTTTAAATCAGGAATTTTTAAATGTGGTTCTTTGTCTGGATCACAAGCTAATGAAGAACCCACAGTGAATAATCTATCCTGCACTTCGTTTAATACTTTTTGAATAGCAGGATTTGCACACATATCACTCACTAAGCCAATATAAGAGTTTAGCTCATCAACAGTTCCATAAGTTTCAATTCTGATATGACTTTTAGGCACTTTACTACCTCCAATCAATGAGGTCTTTCCTTCGTCTCCTGCTTTTGTATAAATTTTCATAGTGTTACGGTAAATCTACAACTAATAACAACTATTTATGGGTTTTGTTCAAAGTGTCAGTTTCAATTAAACCATCTCTTAAACGAACCACTCTATGTGCATATTGAGCAATATCTTCTTCGTGGGTAACCAATACTACAGTGTTACCAGCAGCTTGAATTTTCCCAAACAATTCCATTACTTCAACCGATGTTTTAGAATCTAAATTACCTGTAGGTTCATCTGCTAATAAAATTGATGGATTATTAACCAAAGCACGAGCAATTGCCACACGCTGAATTTGACCACCACTCAATTCATTTGATTTATGATGTGATCTTTCCGCCAAACCCACTTTTTCCAAAGCAATCATTGCTCTTTCAATTCTATCTTTCTTAGAGACTCCAGCATACACTAAGGGCAAGGCTACGTTTTCTGCAGCAGACAATCTTGGCAACAAGTTAAACTGTTGGAATACGAATCCAATTTCGATGTTTCTGATACCCGCTAATTCATCATCCGTCATGGTACTAACATCGTGACCATTCAAATTATAAGTACCTCCGGTTGGAGAGTCTAAACATCCTAAGATATTCATTAAAGTACTCTTACCACTACCAGATGGTCCCATTAATGCGACATATTCATTTCTATTAATATCCAAGTCAATTCCTTTTAAAACAGGAATCGCTTGACCAGCCATGTAATAATTTTTTTGAATACCTCTTAATTGAATGACAGATGACATGTTGAATTATTTTCTGATGACTTTTGGAACCTTAAAGAAAACACCATCGGTATTAGGTGCATTTTTTAAAGCTTCTTCTCTTGAAATGGAGCCAGCAACGATATCTTCTCTAAGTACATTTACATTACTACCCATATGCATTAAGGGTTCAGTGCCGGTAGTATCCAAGTTATTTAGTTGTTCTACAAAACCCACTAAATCTTGCATATCTGACACTAATTTGCCCATTTTTTCGGGTGCCACATTCAATCTTGATAAATGTGCTAAATGACTCACTAGTTTTTCGTCCACTTGCATGTTACAAATGTACTCCAAAGACCTTGATAGCCAAGCCGGAATTGTTAAAAGGTCCAAACTGACCATTATTGGCAAAAATTACCCCATCCAAAGGCCTGTTTAAAGATTTTTTTGAAAATAGTTGCATAACTAACTAATTTTACACAAACGCTTTATTTATGCAAAGAGCTATTAAAAATGTGGTGGTTTTAGGTAGTGGAGTAATGGGCTCCAGAATTGCTTGTCATTTTGCTGGAATCGGAGTACAGGTTTTATTGTTAGATAGATTAACTCCAGGAAAAGAAGAGAGTGCCAATAAAAAAGAGCGCAATCAATTAGTGAATGACGCATTAACTGCTGCAATCAAATCTAATCCATCTCCTATTTATGCTTCAAAATTTTCATCTAATATCCAAACTGGAAATTTTACAGATGATATGGCACAAATTGCGAAAGCAGATTGGATTATAGAAGTAGTAGTGGAGCGTTTGGATATCAAACAACAAATTTACAACGAAGTAGAAAAATATAGAAAGCCAGGAACACTAGTAAGTTCAAATACTTCTGGTATTCCAATTCATTTAATGGCTGAAGGAAGAACTGAAGATTTTCAACAACATTTTTGTGGAACACACTTCTTTAATCCACCAAGATATTTGCGTTTACTAGAAATTATCCCTACTGCAAAAACTGCTAAAGAGGTAATTGATTTTCATATGCATTACGGTGATGTCTTTTTAGGAAAGACTACTGTATTATGTAAGGATACTCCAGCTTTTATCGCCAATCGTGTAGGGGTTTTCAGCATGATGAGTGTAGTGCACATTATGGAAAAAATTGGTTTAAGTATTGATGAAATTGAATCCTTGACTGGACCAATTATGGGAAGACCTAAATCTGCCACTTTTAGAACAGCTGATGTGGTAGGTATTGACACATTAGTGAAAGTAGCAAAAGGTGTTGCAGATAATTGTCCTAATGATGAAGCAAAATCCGTTTTCACTTTACCAACATGGTTAGAGAAAATGGTAGAGAATAATTGGTTGGGTGATAAAACAGGACAAGGATTTTTCAAGAAAGTAAAAACAGCTACATCAAAAGAAATTCTAACATTGAATTTAAAAAATTTTGAATACGAACCACGAAATAAAACAAAGTTTGCTTCTATTGCAGCAGCAAAAGCCATTGATAGTTTACCAGAAAGATTAAAAGTTTTATACAAGGCATCAGACAAGGGCGGTGAATTTGTTCGTGCTTTTCATCATGCATTATTTTCTTATATCGGTTTTAGAATCCCAGAAATTAGTGATGAGTTATATAGATTAGATGATGCATTAAAAGCGGGCTTTGGTTGGGAGATTGGCGCTTTTGAATCTTGGGATGCACTGGGTGTTTCCAATGTGATTGCTGATATGAAAACTGCTGGAATAACTGTTGCTCCATGGGTAGAGGCAATGTCTTCTAAGGGCTTAAGCTTCTATAAAGTAATGGAAGGCAAGCGTTATTATTATGATATTGCTTCTAATGATTATAAGTTAGTACCAGGCGCAGAATCCTTTATTATTTTATCTGACTTAAAAGAGAAAACCATTTGGAAAAATAGCGCTTGCACGATGGTAGATATGGGAGATGGTATTGCAGGCTTTGGATGGAATACCAAAATGAATAGTATTGGAGGTGAAGTGTTAGAAGGATTAAACAAGGCCATTGGTATTGCAGAAGAAAAATGTCATGGTATGGTGATTGCCAATGAAGGCAATTTATTTAGTGCTGGTGCCAATGTAGGAATGATTTTTATGTTAGCGATTGAACAAGACTATGAAGAATTGGATATGGCAATTAGAACTTTCCAAAATAGTATGATGAGAGTTCGCTATTCATCTATTCCAGTTGGTGTTGCTCCACATGGTTTAACATTAGGTGGTGGATGTGAATTAAACTTACATGCTGATACGATTGCAGCTGCCGCAGAAACTTATATTGGTTTAGTAGAATTAGGTATTGGCGTGATTCCTGGAGGTGGTGGTACCAAAGAATTGGTATTACGCGCTTCTGATGAAATGCATATTGATGAACCAGATAGTATTACTTTAAAAAATAGGTTCTTACAAATTGCTACAGCGAAAGTGGCTACTTCTGGGCACGAAGCCATGGA
>ERZ650311.1675-NODE-1675-length-10591-cov-3.153094_pt1 | contig 10591 bp, 9 predicted proteins | sample MGYA00376247_ERZ650311 | MGnify/ENA primary metagenome ERZ650311 (study PRJEB26733, sample SAMN07839324) | wastewater metagenome | biome: small river; feature: stream; material: water | place: USA: North Carolina | collected 2016-07-28 ... | reverse complement strand
GCCCCCAATGTAGGGGGCGCGCCCCGGGGTTTCAAGCAGGGGAAATCCTTCGCTTGTCGTGCTTTACGCTCGAAGGACGACGAAAATCGAATGTGGTATCGTCGCGTTCCATCGAAAAGGCGGGGGACATGAGTTCACGAGAGTTGGCGGCGCTGGCCGGGTTCCTGGCGCCGGTGGCGTGCGATCCGCGCGCCGCAGAAATCCTGCGGGCAGAAGGCGAGAAGCAAGGCGCGATCCTGCAGGCAGAAGGCCGTCGGGAGGCTGCGTTCCGTGATGCAGAAGCGCGCGAGCGTGAGGCTGAAGCTGAAGCAAAGGCCACGCAGATGGTATCTGACGCCATTGCCAGCGGCAACGCGCAGGCGATCAACTATTTCGTGGCACAAAAATATGTCGAGGCGGTCAGCCAGTTCGCCACCTCGCCCAATGCCAAGACGATCCTGTTCCCGGTCGAGGCGACCCAGCTGATCGGATCGGTCGGCGGGATCGGCGAACTCGTCAAGGATGCGCTTGGCGAGAAGAAGGGTTGAGCGATGGACTGGCTGCCCAACCTTGATCCGCACTGGAACTGGCTGGCGCTGGGGCTGGTGCTGGCCGTTGCCGAAATGGCCATTCCCGGCGTCTTCCTCATCTGGCTAGCCGGGGCGGCGATCCTGACCGGCATTGCCACCTGGATCCTACCGATCGGCCTGCCCTTGCAGATCGTGCTGTTCGCCCTGCTGGCGGTCATCTCGGTCTTTTTGGGCAAGCGCTATCTTGGCCGCAACCCGATCCACGAAGCCGATCCGGGCATGAATGATCGCGGTGCGCGGCTGCTGGGCGATACGGTCATCATCACCCAGGCGATTGCCGGCGGCACCGGGCGGGCGCGGCACGGCGATACGGAATGGCTGGTCAAGGGACCGGACGTTGCAGAAGGCACGCGGATGCGAATTGCTGGCCATCGGGGCGCTGTGCTGGTTGTGGAGCACCTTGATTGACCCCATATCCCGCGCTCCAAGGAGAGCGGACATGGCAGACAAGCTTAACCTGACCGAGGCGGAATGGCTCGAAAAGCTGGGGCCGGAGCGGTATCACATCCTGCGCCAAGCGGGCACCGAGCGGCCCTTTACCGGCAAGTTCGATGGCCACAAGGCTGATGGCACCTATACCTGCGGTGGCTGCGGTGCGCCGCTGTTCGCCTCTGATGACAAGTTCGATTCCGGCTGCGGCTGGCCCAGCTATTCCGCGCCGCTGCCCAGCGCCCCGATCGACGAACTGGTGGACACCAGCCACGGCATGATCCGGACCGAGGTGCGCTGCGCCCGCTGCGATGGGCATCTGGGCCATGTTTTCCCCGATGGTCCGGCCCCCACCGGGCTGCGCTATTGCATCAACAGCGCCAGCCTGGATTTCGAGCCCGAAGACTAGCCCTGGCTGCGGCATCAATTCTGCGATTCACGCGGCGTTACAATTCGCCTATGCAGTTTGGGATCGGGCCCGGCTGGGTTCGCTGAAGGGAATAGCATACCGCAATGGCGCGCAAGGATGTGAAGGGGCGCGGCGCGCCCGACCGCGACGAACCATCGGCCTTCGGCCGGTTTGTCCGCCGGCTGTTTGTCTGGATTACCTCGCTGGCGGTGGTTGGCCTGCTGGCGCTTGGCATGGCCGTCGGGCTGACCGCGCGCTCGCTGCCCGATTTCGAAGAGCTCAAGAGCAGCCAGGTGGCCCAGACCATCCTGGTCCGCGCGCGCGACGGGACCGAATTGGTCTCGATCGGGCCAAGCTACGGCAAGTGGCTGAGCCACGATGAGATCCCCCAAATCATGCGCACGGCGATGGTTTCGGTTGAGGACCGCCGGTTCCATTCGCATCCCGGGATCGATCCGATCGGGCTGGCACGCGCCGGTTACGTCTCGCTTTCGACTGGCAAGTCGGTACGCGCCACGTCCACGATCACCCAGCAGCTGGCGCGGACGGTCTTCCTGAACAACAACCGCAGCCTGACCCGCAAGCTGCGCGAGGCCGTGCTGGCGCTGGCCATGGAGTGGAAGTTTTCCAAGGACCAGATTCTCGAGCTCTATCTCAACAAGGTCTATTTCGGCGGCGGCGCTTATGGCGTCGATGCCGCCAGCCGCAAGTTCTTTGGCCATCCAGGAACCGAAATCACCCTGCCCGAAGCGGCGATCATCGCCGGCCTGGTCAAGGCACCGTCGCACTATTCGCCAACCGCCGATAGCGAGGCTGCGGTCAGCCGGGCCAAGGTGGTGCTTTCGGTCATGCGGAACAATGGCGATGTCACCCCGTCGCAGGCCGACGCGGTGGATTTCAAGGCGATCAAGTTTGCGGCCGAAAAGGGCCAGAATTCGGTCCGCTACTTCACCGACTGGGCCCTGCCTCAACTGGATCTGCTGGTGCCGGACAACGATCAGGCGATCGAGGTCTGGACGACGCTGGACCCCAAGATGCAGGCAGCGGCCACCGCTGCGATCGAGCGGAACACCCCCAAGGACGCCCAGGGCGCTTTGGTTAGCATGGACCGCGATGGGGCAGTGCTGGCGATGGTCGGCGGGACGGACTATGTCTCTTCAAACTACAACCGCGCAGTCAATGCGGTGCGCCAACCCGGTTCGGCCTGGAAGCTGTTTGTCTATCTGGCCGCGCTTGAGGCAGGCTATACCCCGAACGACCGCGTGGTTGACGAACCCGTCACGATTGACGGCTGGAGCCCGCGCAATTCCAATGGCACCTATGCTGGCGAAATCGATGTTCGCACGGCCTTCGCCTATTCAAAGAACACTGTCGCTGCCCAGCTTGGCAACGAGGTGGGCTTTAGCGCCGTGGCCGGGATCGCCCGCCGCTTTGGCATCACCACGCCGATCTCGACCGTGCCGTCGATGGTGCTGGGCACCAACGACGTTCGCGTGATCGACATGACCCGCGCCTTTGCCGCCGTTTCGGCCAAGGGCCGGGCGGTGGAACCCTATGGCATTACCAAGGTCCAGACCGTGGATGGCAAGGTGCTGTACCAGCGCGAGGTCAAGGAAGGGCAGATGCTGGTCCCGGCCTATGTCGCAGCAGGCATCACCGATCTGCTGCAAAGCGCAGTCAGCACCGGGACCGGCCGCGCCGCGCAGATCGGCCGGCCAGTGGCGGGCAAGACCGGGACCACCAATTCCAACAAGGACGGCTGGTTCCTGGGCTTTTCCAGCGGGATCACCACCGGTGTCTGGATGGGCCGCGATGATGCCAAGGCTGTGCCGGGCCTGCAGGGCGGGACAGCGCCCGCCCGGGCCTTTGCCGCCTACATGGCAACGGCGGTCGCTGCGCGTCCGGTGGAGAAGTTCGATACCGAGGTCACCCTGCCGGCCTGGCAGCTGGAGCCGGACGACGAGGCCCAGCTGGGCGGCAACCCGGACGAGTATTACTACGCCGATGACCAGGGCAACATGATCGAGCCCGATCGGCAGGAGCCGGCCTCAACCGACGGTACCGAGCAGCGGGTTCCGGCCCCGGCCGCAAACGAGGACTTCCTGCGCGAAGCGACCGGCGCCAAGCCGGCGGCCAGTGCCAAGCCCGCCGCCGTTACCAAGCCCGCCGCCGCTACGAAGCCCGCTGCCGCTGCCAGCGCCACCAACAGAAAACCCCCACCCAATTAAGGGCGGGGGTTTCTATCGCCTGGTCCGGCCAGGTTAATTCAGCGCAGACGCACCGGCAGGTAGGCTGCCGGCTGGCCGCGGCGCTGGACGCGCAGCAGCACGGCTGCGCGGTTCTCTGCCTTGGCGGTGCGGATGATCGCCTCCAGATCGGCGACCGTCAGCACGTCGCGGTAATTGGCCGAAAGGATCACATCACCGCGCTGCAGGCCCTTTGCCCCGGCATCGGATGAGCCATCCACCACCGAGATCACCAGGCCGCGGGTATCGGCGGGCAGGCCGATCTGTCCGGCGATCTGCGGGTTCATCGGCAGGACCGAGAGGCCGAGCGCGCGTTCCGCCAGCCCTTCGCCCTGCTTTTCGGGCGCGCGGTTGTAACGATCATCAGGGTCAGGGGTGCTGGGCGCGAAGGTCTGCTTTGCCAGCTCTTCCTCACTCGGGCGCTTGCCGACCGTTGCGGTCAGAGTCATGCGCTTGCCGTTGCGGATCACTTCGATCGGGATGCGCTTGCCCGGGGCCGTATTGGCGACGATGAACGACAGGGTATTGTCGGGCGCGACTTCCTTGTTGTCGACCTTGACCACCACGTCACCGGGCTGAAGCCCCGCCGCAGCGGCGGCCTGGCCGGGCTGCACGGTTTGCACCAGTTCGCCGCGATTGCGGGCCAGGCCCAGCGAATCCGCAACGTCTTCGGTCACCGGCACGATGGTGACGCCCAGATAGCCACGCTCGATCGCCTGGCCGCGCATCAGCTTGTCAACCACCGGGGCGGCGATGTCGGCCGGGATGGCAAAGCCGATCCCGACATTGCCGCCGGTGGGCGAGAAGATGGCATTGTTGATGCCGATCACGTTGCCCTTCATGTCGAACAGCGGACCGCCCGAATTGCCGCGATTGATCGAGGCATCGGTCTGGATGTAGCGGCTGGCGCCTGACGAACGGTGGACCGCCGAAACGATGCCCGAGGTGACCGTGCCGCCCAGGCCGAAGGGATTGCCGATGGCGATTACCCAGTCACCCACCCGCGCGGCTTCGCTGTTGCCGAAGCGCACGAAGGGCAGGGTCTTGCCGGCATCGATCTTGAGCACGGCCAGGTCCGATTGCGCATCGCGGCCGATCAGGCGGGCGGTGTGTTCGCTGCCGTCGCTGAGAGTCACGGTGATTGACTGGACCTCGCCCTGGCCATCGGCGGTGATCACGTGGTTGTTGGTGACCACATAGCCATCGGCCGAAATGATGAAGCCCGAACCCAGCGACTGCGCCTCACGCGTGGTGGCGCCACCGTTGCCGCCGCCGAACAGGTCTTCAAACGGGGTGCCGGCAAAGGGATTGCCGTTCGCCACCCGCACCCGCTGACGGGTCGCGATGTTGACCACGGCGGGCTGCAATTGCTGGGTCAGCTCGGCAAAGCTGGCCGGCGCTCCGGCGCGGGGCACCACAGCTTCCATCCGGGCGGCGTCGTTCTGTGCCACCTGCGCCCCGGCGGGAATGCCGGTTAGCACCGAGACGGCCGCGCCACCAACCAGCAGCGCACTGGTCACTCCATAGGCGTATCGCACGTGTTCAACTTCCTCTTCAAATTCGCCACGCCCTGCACAGGGCGCGGGGTGGATTCAATCCGCTTCGCCTGAACGGGAATTGAATGATTCCACCAATGTCATTTACCGGCCTTTGAACTGCCGTAGGTAATCGTTGTCGGGCGACAGGATGATCGTGCTGCTGCCCTTGTTCGCCTGGTTGGCGAAGGTCGCGTCATAGCTCTTCATCGCCCGGTAGAAGTCATAGAAGGCCGGATCCTTGCCAAAGGCGGCGGCGTAGATCTGGGTCGCCTGGGCTTCGGCTTCGGAGGTGATCAGCTGGGCCTGCTTCTGGCCCTGGGCCTGGATCGTCGTCGCTTCCTGCTCGCGCGCGGCCTGCATCCGGGCAAAGGCGGATTCGAGTGCGCCAGCCGGCAGGTCAGCCCGCTGAATCCGCACGTCGATCACCTGCGCGCCATATTCGCGGGCCTGCTTGTCCAGGTTCTCCTTGATCTGGGTCATCGCTGCGCCGCGTTCGGCATTGAGCAGCGACTGGAAAGTGCGCTTGCCCAGTTCCTGGCGCAGGACCGAGGTCATGATCGGCTGCAGCTGGCTGACGACGCGATCGGTCGTACCCGCAGTCTTGACCATCTTGACCGGGTCAATGATCCGGAAGCGGGCATAGGCCGTGACTTCCAGCCGCAGCTGGTCGGTTGAAAGCACCGTCTGGCGCTCCATCGGGAACGACAGCAGCCGCTTGTCAATCCAGACCAGCTGTTCGACAAACGGGATACGCCAGTTGATCCCCGCGCCAGTGCGGCCGAAATCCTGGTTCGGCTTGAAGGCGTTGATCTTGCGCACCGGTTCGCCCAGCCGCACGACTACTACCTGCTGGGTTTCCGGCACGATCACGATCGATGACATGGCGACCAGCGCCGCCGCGCCCAGCGCAATGATCGCACCCTTGTTGCGTTGCCACAGGTTCGCCAGCATCATTGACCTCCTGCTGCAGGTGCCGGCTGCGCACGCCGGCGCAGTTCGGGCAGAGGCAGATAGGGGGTCACGCCATTGGCTTCGACCACCACCTTGTCGTTCGAAGACAGCACGCGTTCCATGGTTTCGTAATACATCCGCCGCTTGGTTACCTCGGGGGCCAGCCTGTACTCGGCATAGACCTTGTCAAAAGCCGCCGCCTCACCCTCGGCGCGGGCCAGGGTCTGCTGGGCCCAGGCCTGGGCGTTGTTCTTGTCACGCTCGGCCAGCTGCTGGGCAACGTTGACCTTCTGGAAGGCGTCGGCGACCTTTTCGGGCGGGTCCGCCTTCTTGATATCAACGCCGATCACGTTGACGCCGGTGCGGTAGGCATCAAGAATGCCCTGCATGCGGCGGCGGGTATTGGCTTCCAGCTGGCCGCGGCCGGTGCCATCCCACACTGCCTTCAGCGGCACTTCGGCAACCGACAGGCGCATGGCCGCTTCGGCGACATCGCGCACCGTGCTTTGAGGGTCGGTCGAGGCGAAGGTGAACTGTTCCAGGTTCTTGATGTTCCAGCGCACCTGATAGGACAGGTCGATCAGGTTCTGGTCGCTGGTCAGGACCAGGTTCTCGCCCTCGCCTTCGGGGATGACGTCGTTGGTCACCGAGGTGACATCGCGGGTCTGAACCTTTTGAAACGGCCAGGGTGCGGTAATGTTCACGCCCGACCCGATGGTGTGGCTGTACTGGCCAAAGGTGGTGACGATGCCCTGCTCCTTGGGGTTGAGCTGGTGCGTAGAACTGCCGATCAGCCAAACCAGCGCCGCCCCGCCCAGGATCACCGGCCACCAGCTCTTGCCATTGGCGCGGGGCGGCAAGGAGGGGAAGCCACCGCCTCCGCCCCCGCCACCAGGCCCTTTGCGCTTGGCGCGGAAGATGTCCTCGATATTGGGGGAGCGGCGCTCGCCCGTGTAATCATCGGGCTTCAGCCAAGGATTGCGGGGTCCGGGCGCGCCGGCTGGATCGCCGGCTGGCGCTCCGTCACCAGGGGGCGGGGCAGGCGGCTCGTCGCCACCGCTGCCGCCAGCGTTGTTGCCGTTGCCCCACGGGCTCTTGCGCCCGGCCATGGCGAGCCATCGACCCGGCCTGAAACTGCCATTTGCACTCATGGACTTCGTTATAGGTAGTGCTGGACCAAAAAACAGGGTCTCGCTGCGCTTTTTCCTTGCTAGGGGGCGGCATGCAGCAAACGGAGCCCCCCTTGAGCGATACTGATGCCCTGAAATCCCTGTTGCCGCCCCTGGCCCAGGCCCGCCTGCAATCGTTGCGCCTGGCCGATGGCGCGGCCACGGTGATCCTTGATGCCAGCGGGTTTGACGGGATCGAGCGCGACCGGCTGGAAGCAGCGGTCAAGGATGCGCTTGGGGCCGCGCCCGGCGTCAGCGAAGTGCGCGTGGCGATGATGGCCGACAAGCCCAAGCGCCGGATCGTGGCGGTCGGCTCGGGCAAGGGCGGGGTCGGCAAATCGACCGTGTCGGCCAATCTGGCCGTTGCCTTGGCGCGGCTGGGGCGCAAGGTTGGGCTGGTCGATGCCGATATCTATGGCCCGTCGCAGCCGCGCCTGCTCGGCACCGAGGGCAAGCGCCCCGACGCCCGCGAAAAACAACTGTTGCCGGTGCCGACGGCGTTTGGGGTTGGGGTGCTTTCCATGGGCAACCTGATCGAACCCGGCAAGGCGATCGCCTGGCGCGGACCGATGGCCGGGAATGCCCTGGGCCAGCTGGTCGATGCGGACTGGGGCGCGACCGAGATCCTGGTGGTCGATCTGCCGCCGGGCACGGGCGATGTGCAGCTGACCATGTTGCAGCGGCATAAGCCCGCGGGCGCGGTGATCGTTTCAACCCCGCAGGACCTGGCGCTGATCGACGCGACCCGCGCAATGCAGCTGTTCGATGTGGGCCAGGTGCCGGTGATCGGACTGGTCGAGAATATGGCCGGCTATGTCTGCCCGCATTGCGGCGAGGCGTCTGATCCATTCGGCAAGGGCGGGGCCGAGGCTGAGGCGGCGCGGCTGGGCCATGCCTTCCTGGGGCGGATCCCGCTGGACCTGGCCATCCGGCAGGCCAGCGACGCAGGTGTTCCCCCTGCGGCCGGCGAGGGGCCACAGGCCGAAGCGTTCCTGGCGCTGGCACGCCGCGTGGCGACCTGGCTGGACAACACTTGATGGAATTGACGCGGCGGAGGGTCTTGATCGGAACCGGGGCAGCCGGCGGCCTGCTGGTCGCCTGGGCGCTGACCCCGCGCCGGTTCGACCCGCCGCTGCTGGCCCGGGACGGGGAGCAGACGTTCAATGCCTGGCTGCGGATCGGCCAGGATGGAGTGGTAACCGTTGCCGTCCCCGACCTGGAGATGGGACAGGGCGTGACCAGCCTGATCCCGCAGATCGTCGCGGTTGAACTGGGGGCGGACTGGCGGCAGATCGCGGTGGAGCCGGCGCCGGTCAGCGGTGCCTATGGCAATGCGCCCCTGGCCGCCGCCTGGCGCAGCCTGTGGATGCCGCTGCTGCCGGATCTCGCCGCGGGGGAGGATGCGGCGCTGGCCAGCCGCTATGCCGAGCGCGAGGCTTTCATGGTCACGGCCGAGGGCAGCAGCCTGGCCGCGCATGAGCCAGCCGCCCGCGCCGCCGCGGCAGCCGCACGGGCCATGCTGGCCCAGGCCGCCGCGGCCCGCTGGGATGTGGCCTGGGAAGAGTGCGAGGCGCGGGGCGGCTTCATCATTCACGGCAAGAAGCAGCTGCGCTTTGCCGAACTGGTTGACGAGGCAATCGGCTTCGATCCGCCAGACCCGCCGGTCCTGCGGCCGGAACCGGCCCGCGAGCGCCAGGCCGATCAGCCGGAGGGCGTCCGGCCGGCTTTCCCGCGGCTGGACCTGCCGACCAAGGTAGACGGCGGCCAGACCTTTGCCGGGGATGTCCGTCTGCCCGACATGGTCTTTGCCGCGGTCCGCCATGCCCCCCAGGGTGAAGGCAGTCTTGGCAGCTATGCCGCCGGGAATGCGGCGCCAGTTCAGGGCATGCTGCAATTGGTCGAAGGGCCAGACTGGCTGGCGGCCGTGGCGCGCGACTGGTGGTCGGCCGAGCGCGCCCTGGCCCTGATCGCCCCCAATTTCAGCGTGCAGCACAAGCCCGATTCCGGTGCAATCGAGCGATTGCTGGGGGAGGCGCTACGCTCTGGCCAGGCCCGCACGGTGGCCGAGCGGGGTGACAGTGATGTCCTGCGCGCGCCGTTCGATCATGCCCGGCTCTACCGCATTGCTCCGGCCCTGCATGCATCGCTCGAAACCGCCAGTGCCACGGCGCGGGTCAGTGATGAGCGGGTAGAGCTGTGGGTCGCAAGCCAGGCACCCCAGGCAACGCGCCGGGCGGTGGCGGATGCACTGGGGCGATCGCTGGACGAAGTTCTGCTGTATCCGGTGCCGGCCGGGGGCAGTTTCGATGCTCGGCTGGATACCCCCCACGCGGTTGAGGCGGCGATCATCGCCCGCGAAGTCGGCAAGCCCGTCCAGTTGACCTGGTCGCGCTGGCAGGAAGCCGTGCGCGATCTGCCGCGTGCCCCCGCCCAGGCTGCGCTGGCTGCGCGCACCGGGCCGGACGGGTCGCTTGCTGCGCTCAAGGTCAGGGTGGCGATGCCCGGGACCACGCCAGAATTCGGCGCGCGGCTGTTTGACGGCGCCGATGCCTTTGCCGCCCCCGGTGACAAGGGCGACGCGTTTTTGGGATGTTTCAGTCATGGTGGTGAGTAAAGATGTCAAAGAAAACCAATAGAAATCCAAGGCACAGCCGCCACCACGATCAAGCCAATGAACAAGGCCAGCAGGTAAGCGCCGATGGGCCGAATGCCTTCGTCGGGGTTGATGCGTCCGATGGCGCAAGCGGCGTAGTAGCCCACACCGAAGGGCGGTGCAAACAAACCAATGCCCATCGACAAAATGACCACCATGGCGTAGTGCACTTCATGAATGCCCACCGCACGTGCGATGGGAAACAACAAAGGCCCGAAAAGCACGATGGCCGGTATGCCTTCCAGCACACTGCCGAGCACAATGAAGGCCAGCACAGACACCGCCATGAAGGCTGTGGCACCACCGGGGAGCAAGCGCATGGCGTCACTCAAGGTGCGCGAAAACCCAGATTGGGTCAGTCCCCAGGCCATGGCCGTGGCAGCGCCGATGATCAAAAGGATAGAGCCCGACAAGCTGGCCGTTTCGACCAGCATGGGCACCAGCCGCTTGAGGTCGAATTGCTTGTAAAACACCAGCCCGGCCAGCACCGCGTAAGCAATGCCCAGCGTCGAGACTTCGGTGGCAGTGGCCACACCCTCGACCACGGCGGCGCGGATCACAAAGGGCAAGGCCATGGCGGGCAAGGCCGTCACCAGCGCTTTGCCTACTTCGTGCATGCTGGCGCGG
>ERZ650311.1674-NODE-1674-length-10592-cov-3.566765_pt1 | contig 10592 bp, 7 predicted proteins | sample MGYA00376247_ERZ650311 | MGnify/ENA primary metagenome ERZ650311 (study PRJEB26733, sample SAMN07839324) | wastewater metagenome | biome: small river; feature: stream; material: water | place: USA: North Carolina | collected 2016-07-28 ... | reverse complement strand
CTGCCTGATCGATAAATGACATCTCAATATCGAGCTGCGTAAATTCTGGTTGACGATCAGCGCGAAAATCTTCATCGCGGAAGCAACGAGCAATCTGGTAGTAACGCTCCATTCCGGCGACCATTAAAAGTTGCTTGAAAAGCTGTGGTGATTGCGGAAGCGCATACCAACTACCAGGTTGAAGTCTTACCGGCACAAGGAAGTCGCGGGCACCTTCAGGCGTCGAGCGTGTGAGGTAAGGAGTCTCGATCTCGAGAAATTCAAGGTCTTCCATCACATTGCGAATGGCCGACGTTACTTTAGAGCGGAGGCGCAGATTCGCAGCTGGTCCTTCGCGGCGTAAATCTAGATAGCGATAACGAAGTCGAACTTCTTCAGAGATATCAACTTCACTTCCTGAATCAACCGGGAACGGAAGCGGAGCAGATTCGCTAAGAACCACAACGTCATCACCCATGACTTCGATTGCGCCAGTGGGGATATTCGGATTCTCATTTCCTTCAGGACGTAGCGCTACTTCGCCGGTGATTTGGAGACACCATTCAGCGCGAAGCTGGCCTGCCATCTTTTCATCACGGATTACAACCTGGACTGAACCGGTTGCATCACGAAGATCAATAAAGGCGACGCCACCATGATCACGTCGGCGTGCCACCCAACCAGCGAGAGTTACAGTCTGGCCAGCGTGAGAAGCGCGAAGCGCTCCTGCATCGTGATTTCTAAGCATTGTGAAAAGCCGCCCCTTAAATGATGGACGGTTAGAGCGATAAGTCTCGCCGTAACTCGTCCTGTAATTGGTCAATCTTAACGGAGGTTATTACCCCATCCGACATTCTCTTGAGGTCGATCATGCCTGTGGTGAGTTCAGATTCTCCGAGGACAACGACATACCGCGCACCTGACTTATCCGCCGCTTTCATGGCGCCCTTGAGTGCACGATCTCCGAAGGCAATTTCGGTTTGAATTCCGGTGGAACGGAGATTGTCGGCGATAACGAGAGACTTCTCTTTAGCTCCCTCGCCCAGTGGAATGATGAAGAGATCCGATGTGAACTCTTGCGATGGGACTGACTTTTCCGCGATTGCAGCAAGCAAGGCTCTATCGACACCAAGACCGAAACCAATCCCAGAAAGGGCTTGTCCACCTAATGTCTCCATTAATCCGTCATAACGACCGCCGCCTCCGATGCCGGATTGCGCACCAAGATCTGGATGTACAAATTCAAATGTTGTACCGGTGTAATAGTCGAGACCCCGAACCATACGAGGGTTAATGACAAAGGCGATTCCCATTGCTGTGAGGTATCGCTGCACCGCTTCGAAATGTGCTGTCGACTCTGGCGACAGATAATCGAGAAGCAAAGGTGCTTGAGACATCGCCTCTTGCATCTCAGGGCGTTTGTCGTCGAAGAGTCGAAGTGGGTTTATCTGCGCGCGAGCTGCAGTTGCTTCATCGAGATCAAGTGAAGAAATGTACTTGAGAAGATCAACGCGATGAGCCGATCGTGATGCTGCGTCACCCAAGGAAGTGATTTCGAGTCGATAATTCTTAAGGCCTAAGTTCTTAAAGCCGCGATCAGCGATTGCAATGACCTCAGCATCGAGAGCCGGATCATCAATACCAATAGCTTCAATGCCCACCTGATAGAACTGACGATAACGACCTGCTTGTGGCCGCTCTGCGCGGAAGAACTGTCCTGAATACCAGACCTTTACGGGTAATTGACCTCGATCTAAATTTTGTTCAATAACAGCGCGCATCACACCCGCAGTCCCTTCGGGACGCAAGGTGATGGACCGTCCGCCGCGATCCTCAAAGGTGTACATCTCTTTTGAAACAACGTCAGTTGATTCTCCAACTCCCCTACTGAACAAATTGGTATCTTCAAAGACTGGAAGTTCCATGAGTTGATATCCCGCGCTCTTTGCAGGAGCTATCAACTGCTCACGGACCCATTCAAATGATTGGGACTCAGGAGGCAGATACTCGCGCACACCTTTCGGCGCTTGAATCTTCTCGAACTTCATGAGGTCAATTCTTTCAGATAAGGATTGTTTTTTCGCTCGAATTTAATTGTGGTCTCAGGTCCATGTCCTGTAAGCACGCGTAAATCGTCAGAAAGTGGAAGGACTTTCGTCTTCAGAGTCTGCATCATCTCTTTAGCGCTGCCGGTTGGGAGATCTGTGCGGCCAATTGAGCCAGCAAAGAGAACGTCTCCGCTGATAAGAATTTCATCATTGATGGTGAACATCAGAGATCCGCGAGTATGACCAGGTGCATGAATGGCGGTGATACTCATATCGAGTACCTGCAGCGTTGATCCGTTCTTCAGCTCTTGAACTTTCTTTGGTTCAGCGAAGGTCATTCCCTGCAATTGCGTAACAAATTGCTCGCCGTGAATTCCGGCTGGATCTGCGATAAATCGACGATCTTCCGAGTGAATATAGGCAGGGATGTCGTAGCCGTCAGCAAGTGGGGTGATGGAGAATGTGTGATCGAGATGTCCATGAGTCAGAAGCGCTGCAACAGGCTTGAGTTTATGTTCCTCAATAATCATCTCGATCTCTCGAGAAATATCGGGCATCCCAGGGTCGACAATGATGCATTCGGAGCCGACTGAGGGGGCGATGACCCAGCAATTGGTCGCGAACATAGGGGCCGGAAATGAACGTACAAGCATCTGTGGTGACCCTATTTCTAGCGTGGATTTACGACTCGCGGAGGCACAGGGTACCTTTGACCACGCAAACACTCGCACATATCAACGAAGGTCGCGTTCACACCCGAACCGTCCGACGCGCTGAAGGGAAAGCCATGACCGATATCAATCCAACCGCTCTAGCTCAAACACACTCACAACCAAGCGCAGCATCCGCGCTTGTAGGAGACCCTTCACAATTTGGTCGCGTCGCCGAAGATGGCACAGTTTTTGTTCGCACTAAAGATGGCGAGAAGCCAGTCGGTTCCTATCCTGGCAAGACAGCTGAAGAAGCGCTCGCATACTTCGTCCGTAAATTTGAAGCCCTCGCATCTGAAGTTGCACTCACTGCCGCTCGCATCACTAGTGGTGCGATGGTTCCGCAGGACGCTTACGAAGCAGTAAAGAAGTTGCGCCAACAAGTTCGTGAACTCAATGGTGTGGGCGATCTCGATGCGCTCGCAACATCTGTCGAGCAGATTGAGCCTCTCATTGAGGGTCATCGTGAAGCGTATGAGGCGAAGAAGGCCGCTGAAGCCGCCGCAAAGGCTGCTCGCCGCGAACAAATCCTCGTGGAGAAGGAGAAGATTGTTGCTGAGGCAGAGTCCCTCGCGCTTTCAGAGAATTGGAAAGTCACTGGCGATCGTCTCAAAGCGCTCCTCGATGAGTGGAAGGCAGCTCCTCGCCTAGACAAGAAGTCAGATGCAGAATTTTGGAAGCGTTTCTCTGCATCTCGCAATAAGTTTGATAAGCGCCGCCGTACTCACTTTGCTCAACTCGAGGCCACAGCTGGAAAAGTTTCAGAGGCTAAGAATGCAATCATCGCCGAAGCCGAGAAATTGGCAACGTCAACTGACTGGGTTGCTACCGCTCGTCGCTTCAAAGTTTTGATGGACCAATGGAAGGCAGCAGGTCGTGGCAAGAAGGGTGACGATGCAAAGTTGTGGGCTCGATTCAAAGCAGCTCAAGATCAATTCTTCACTGCCAAGAATGCAGATCTGGAAAAGCGTGAAGTCTCCATGGCTGCAAACCTTGTGAAGCGCGAGGAGCTCATCACGCAGATTGAAGCTCTCGTTCCATTCACAGATGTAAAGCAGGCCAAGAGCGCATTCCGTGAGCTCATGAATACCTGGACAAAGATCGGCATTACCAATCGCGATAAGCGCGCCGCCCTTGATGCTCGTGTCTCAAAGGTTGAAGATGCAATTAAGGAAGCTGAAGCAGAAATCTGGCGCAAGACAGATCCAACAGCGAAGGCTCGTGCTGCCGAGGTTGTAAAGCAACTTTCTGACTCCATTGAGAGTTATGAGAAGGCAGCGGCGAAGGCTAAATCTGCTGGTAACGAGAAGAAGGCTAAAGAAGCTCTCGAATCAGCTGAAGCGCGTAAGTCATGGCTTGCTGAAGCGCAGAAGCATCTCGCTGAATTTAATTAATTCACGTACCAATTCTTACGTTCGATAGACGTCGTAGACGCCTTCGATATTTCGTACCGCTGCAAGGACTGAATCGAGATGCTTTGCATCAGCCATTTCAAAGGTAAATCGAGAGATCGCTACGCGATCCTTTGAGGTGTTTACGGCAGCGCTCAAAATATTCACATGTTGTTCCGAAAGCGTTCGGGTTACATCAGCCAGCAAACGAGAGCGATCGAGAGCCTCAACCTGAATATTGACTAAGAAGATGCTGGCAGCCCCAGCGAGCCAATTCACTTTAACAATACGTTCGCTCTGATGGTTACGAAGATCGCCAGCATTAATGCAATCGTCGCGGTGGACTGAGATTCCCGAACCTTTGGTAATAAAACCCATGATGGGATCTCCAGGTACTGGGGTGCAACAACGAGCCAATTTCACAAGAACGTCATCGACGCCTTCAACTTCTACAGCGCTCGAAGTGCGGCGTGTAGCCTGCACGCCCGTTGGAATGTGATCAATCGTTGGTTCGGGATGCGAATCTTCCACACCCATACTTGCAACAAGCTTTTCGATGATGGATGCAGCGGAGACGTGGCCATCGCCCACAGCGCTGTAGAGCGCATCAATATCTGCATAGTGCATATCGTGGGCAAGCTCGAGAAGAGAGTGACCTGCGAAAATCTTTTGAAGCGGCAAGCCCGCTTTACGCATTTGGCGGGCGATGGATTCGCGGCCTGCATCGATGGCTTCCTCTCGACGTTCCTTGCTAAACCACGCCTTTATCTTGGACCGAGCACGAGGGCTCTTAACGAAATTGAGCCAGTCGCGACTAGGGCCAGCATGTTCACCCTTGTTGGTCACAATTTCAACTACATCTCCATTATTCAACTTCGATTCAAGCGGCACCAAGCGACCATTGACCTTCGCTCCGGCGCACCGAAGTCCTACATCTGTATGCACAGAGAATGCGAAGTCAACCGGAGTGGAGCCACCAGGTAGAGCGACCACAGATCCTTTCGGAGTAAAAACAAATACCTCTGGACTTCCAAGATCAAAGCGAAGGGCTTCGAGAAATTCTGAAGGATCCTCGGTCTCTTTCTGCCATTCGTGCAACTGACGCAGCCAGAGCATTTCAGGCGAACTGGCCTGTGGCTCTCCCCCTTGCTTGTACTTCCAATGCGCTGCGATACCGAACTCTGCACGAGAGTGCATTTCATAGGTGCGAATCTGTATTTCAATTGCTTTACCGTTGGGACCAATCACAGTGGTGTGAAGAGATTGATAGAGGTTGAATTTCGGCATCGCGATGTAATCTTTAAAGCGACCCGGAACGGGGCTCCATCGTGCGTGTATCGATCCCAGTACTGCATAGCAATCACGGACATCATTGACCAGAACACGAATTCCTACGAGATCGTAGATATCGTTGAAGTCACGTCCGCGCACAACCATCTTTTGATAGACGCTAAAGAAGTGCTTCTTTCGACCTGTAACTGTCGCTTCAATCTGGTCGCGACCGAGATCTTCTTGGACGGCTTGAATTACCTCAGCGGTGAGCGCATCTCGTGACGGTGATCGCTCTGCAACCAATCGTGAGATTTCTTCAAACTTTTTTGGTTCGAGAACAGAGAATGAGAGGTCTTCTAGCTCCCACTTAATTGCATTCATTCCTAGGCGGTGAGCGAGGGGTGCGTAGATATCCAGAGTCTCGCGGGCTTTGCGAGTGGCACTTTCGCTGGAGACAAATCCCCATGTACGGGCATTGTGAAGTCGATCCGCCAATTTGATAACTAGAACGCGAATATCTCGCGACATAGCGATAACCATCTTGCGCACAGTTTCGGCTTCAGCTGTTGGACCGTACGTCAATTTATCGAGCTTGGTTACACCATCAACCAAATTCGCAATTTCTTCACCGAAATCAGAACGCAATTGATCAAGTGAGTATGGGGTGTCCTCGACAGTGTCGTGAAGGAGTGAAGCAACCAAAGTCGTTTCATTGAGACCGAGTTCGGCAAGAATCTGCGTAACCGCAACGGGATGAGTGATGTATTCCTCGCCCGATTTACGAAGCTGACCTTGATGCGCCTTCTCAGCGACGAGAAATGCATTCTCTATTGCGCTGATATCTGCGTTGGGGTGATGCTCCTTAAGCGCACTGATTAAAGGTGCGATTAAGGGCAACGTCTCCATGAGTTAAAAGGTTACTTGCGACCTTTGCGCTTTGGTTGATTACGTGGACCGCTTCCAGCTGATGGACGCACAGCCTTCACTTCGGTAACAACCGCTGCTCCCCCACGAGCTGCAACACGCTTTGCAAGCGCCTGCATCGCTGGCTCCTTCTCGCGAAGCTGAGCCAAGAATGGTGGCGCGATGAATACAGAAGAGTATGTACCGACTGCAAGACCGATAAAGAGAGCAAGAGAGAGATCCTTCAGAGTTCCTGCACCGAGAAGTCCTGCGCCTACGAAGAGGATGGAGCCAACTGGAAGAAGAGCGATGATGGATGTGTTCGCGGAACGAACGAGTGTCTGGTTAACGGCCAAGTTGGCTGCCTGCGAATACGTCATCTTGCTATTTGCAGCAACAGATTTGGTGTTCTCGCGGACCTTATCGAAGACAACAACCGTGTCATAGAGCGAGTAACCAAGGATTGTTAAGAAACCGATAACAGTCGCCGGAGTCACATCGAATCCAACAAGTGCGTAAATTCCGACTGTAATAAATACGTCGTGCACCACCGCGATAATTGCGGCAATCGCCATCTTGGGTTCAAAAGCCATGGCAAGGAAGAGCATCACTGCAAGTAAGAATGCGATCAAGCCGTAGAGAGCCTTCTTGGTGATTTCCTTACCCCATGACGGTCCCACGAGTTGTGTATCGATTGACTCAGCGGTGACACCAAATGTTGAAGTCAGCGCGGATTCGATAGCAGTTGACTCAGCAGGTGTGAGGGCGCCAGTCTGAATACGTACCTTTGATGTTCCAATCTTCTGCACGATTACTTCGCCCGGAATTCCAATGTTCTCAACCGATGCGCGAGCCTGCTCGACTGTGACAGATGGCTTATTGATTGTGTATGAAGCTCCACCCTTGAATTCGATTCCAAGGTGAAGACCTTGAATCACCAAGGCTGCAATTGAACCGAGGATGAAAATCGCTGAGATTGAGTACCAGCGCTTACGATTTTCAACGATATTAAATGAAGTCTCACCTGAGTAGAGACGGCCACCAAGACCTGAAAGTTTCGCCATGTGCTTATGCCTCCAAAGGTGTAGCGGGATGTGATTTGCCGATGCTCTTCGCAGAGAAACCTGAGAGCGAGTGACCTGATGCAAAGAAATCCATCTTGGCAATTACTGTCACAAGTGGCTTAGTGAAGATGAAGACGACCAAGAGGTCGATCAAGGTTGTCAGGCCAAGCGTGAATGCGAATCCGCGGACGCCACCTACCGCGAAGAAGTAGAGAAGCACCGCCGCCAAGATGGAGACCATATCGGCCACAATGATGGTGTGACGAGCGCGAGCCCAACCGCTTTCCACAGCTGAACGAAGTGAACGACCTTCACGAGCCTCATCACGAATACGTTCGAAGAAGACGATAAAGGAGTCTGCGGTAACACCAATAGCAACGATTGAGCCAGCAATACCTGCCAGCGTCAAGGTAAAGCCAATTGATTTACCGAGTACCAAGAAGAGGAGGTAGAGAATAATTCCTGCGACGGTGAGAGATCCCACCGTAACAAGTCCAAGAGCGCGGTAATAAAGTAGCGAGAAGATGAAGACGAGCAGAAGACCGAGGGCTCCAGCAAGTAGCCCTGCCTGCAATTGATTAGCACCGAGTGTTGGTGAAACCTGTTGAACTTCGCCGCGATCGAATGCGAGTGGAAGTGCGCCGTACTTCAATACATTTGCTAAATCCTGTGCCTCGACTTGTGAGAACGATCCTGTAATTTGCGCATTTCCTGAAGGAATTGCTTCATTGATTACTGGTGCTGAAACAACGAGTCCATCGAGAACGATGGCAACTTGATTCTGAGGTGATGCAAGCGAAGTTACGCGTGCAGTGAGTGAGCCGAATGCCTTTGTTCCCTCACCGTTAAATGTAAGAAGTACATACCAAGCGCTAGCACCCTGTTGATCAATTCCGGCTGCAGCTTTTGAAACCTGACGGCCGAGAACTTCAGCGGGTGCCAAGATGTACTTATTTGCTCCTGTGCGAGAACATGCAACGATGACATCAGTCGGAGCGTCCGCGCCTGTTCCTTGAAGGTTGGCTGGATTGGTGCAATCGAGTGCAGCGAACTTTACATTGACCTCAGCGCTCACGCCTGCAGCAGGAGTTGCAGCAGATGCAGCGGTTCCGCCGAGTGCTGATGATTCAGCGAGTACCTGGCGGAAGCGAAGTTCAGCGGTTTGACCAACGAGATCGACCACACGACGACCTGAATCACCGGGAACTGAGATAACGATCTGACGATTTGTGCCACTACCTTGTGCAGTTACCTCAGATTCAGCAACGCCGAGTGAGTTAACGCGCTGACGAATAATGGAGACTGCTTGGTCGATCGCCTCTGACGTGATCTTGTTTGAATCATTGGATGCACGTGGTTGCAGCGTGACGCTGGTTCCCCCACGTAGATCGAGGCCGAGTCGGACAGATGTTGCGCCCTGGATAAGGGCGGTAGCCAACAGGCCGACTACAAGTACTGCCAAGATTGCCAAGGCGCGAACTGGTCGACCAGTTGTCTTCACTGGTTTTGTAGGTGTGGACATAAGGGCAGAGTCTATGCGTCGGGCGCAGGCGTGTCGAAAAGGGTGGCGATTCCAGCAGGTGGTGTTCGTCCCACATGCTCCCAGCCCATCGCCGTCGCAATTCGACCTCGTGGAGTGCGCGCCATAAAGCCATTTCTCACGAGGAATGGCTCAGCAACAGATTCAACGGTCTCTGTCTCTTCGCCGACTGCAATAGCCAACGTTGATAGACCCACAGGTCCCCCACCAAATCGTTCGATGAGAGCAATTAATACTGAGCGATCGAGGCGGTCGAGACCCTTGGCATCGACTTCATACATATCAAGGGCTGCTTTGGCATGCTGATGCGAGAGAGCGTTAGAGCCTTGAACTTGTGCAAAATCTCGAACTCGACGCAGTAAGCGATTCGCAATACGAGGTGTGCCACGAGAACGGCTGGCAATCTCTGCGATTGCAGATTTATCAATTGTTAATCCCAAGAGCGCTGCGCTGCGAGAGATAACTTCCTCGAGCTCTGACTCTTCGTAGAAATCCAAGTGGGCTGTGAAACCAAATCGATCGCGCAGTGGTGATGGCAATAACCCAGCGCGTGTTGTAGCTCCAACCAAAGTAAAACGTGGGAGTTGAAGAGGAATTGCCGTCGCCCCCGGTCCTTTACCCACAACCACATCAACGCGGAAATCTTCCATTGCTAAATAGAGAAGTTCTTCTGCAGGACGAGGAAGGCGATGAATTTCGTCGAGGAAGAATATTTCTCCTTCAACAAGTGATGAAAGGATTGCGGCTAAATCTCCCGCGTGGGTAATCGCAGGTCCACTTGAAATTCGAATCGGTGCCTGCATTTCAGAGGCGAGAATCATCGCAAGTGTTGTCTTACCTAATCCAGGTGGACCGGAGAGAAGAATGTGATCTGCCGCTGCATCGCGCTTTCGAGCTGCAGTTAAGAGCACATCGATTTGTTCGCGCACGCGATGCTGACCGATGAAATCGCCGAGCGTCTTCGGGCGCAGTGCATGCTCCGCTGCAGCATCGTCATTTCCACTCTGCGGATTTACCAATCTATCTTCGCTCATTTAACTCCGCCGCCCCGTTTGAAGTGCAGCCTTCAATAGCTCAGAGATATCAACGCCCTGGGCATCAATACCCTTATCTGCATACTGTGAAACAACCGCAGAAATAGCAGAATCTGAATCTTTCGCGGAGAAACCAAGAGAGATGAGTGCTGATGTGAGTTGTTCACGCCAGACCGGTTGATGCATCTGCCTATGTTCAGAAGTTCCAAAATCAGAGATCTTTCCTTTGAGTTCCAGAATGAGTCGCTGGGCTCCTTTTCGCCCAATACCGGGAACTTTTTCAATGGCAGAGATATCTTCTTGTGCAATTGCTGCCGCAAGCGTCTGAGGCGAATGGCTTCCCATAATTGCTAGCGCCACTTTCGGACCTATCCCGGTAACCGTTTGTACTAATTCAAATGTGGAACGGCTCTCCTCATCAAGAAATCCAAAGAGGGTGAGAGCATCTTCGCGGACTATGAGCGTTGTAAAGAGTTGAACTGGAACTCCAATATTGAGTTGTGAACTAGTCTGGGTAGTGACAGAAACAGCAAGACCAACTCCACTAACTTCGACGATAACTTTATCGGTGGCAATAGAACGGACCACACCGCTAATTAGTGAAATCATCTCTTTACCAATTTCGAGATACGAGCTTTCTCTGCTTTTAGC
>ERZ650311.1673-NODE-1673-length-10606-cov-7.703061_pt1 | contig 10606 bp, 12 predicted proteins | sample MGYA00376247_ERZ650311 | MGnify/ENA primary metagenome ERZ650311 (study PRJEB26733, sample SAMN07839324) | wastewater metagenome | biome: small river; feature: stream; material: water | place: USA: North Carolina | collected 2016-07-28 ... | reverse complement strand
GTAAGCAACATGGCGCCCACCGGGTAGAGGTTGCGGCTCAAGAATCGACGCAGCGTCGGGGCCACATTCCATGCCCCGGTCGACAGGTAGAACACCGGCATACCTTTTTGGTTGCGCACAATTCGGCTCAGCAGAACGGCCATACCGGCCGTGGGAACGCGCGCGTGCTCGTTGAGAACAAAGGCATTCCAAAATGCCAGGAACGGGCGAGGCAGTGCGGTCACCATGACCGTGTCATCCACGTCTGAAATCAAACCCAGCGTGGCGTCTGCCGGCGCAATGTTGACCTCGGCCTCGGCGACCTCGGCACGTCGGCGGCGGATGCGCAGGCGGACCTGGACCTGGTGAACTCGAGCGGCGTCACGCTCGCCTTCTCCACGCTGGCGATAGCACTGCTCTGCGAGTAGCCGAGAATCGTGTAGACCGAGTCCGAAAATGTATTCGTTCCGGTCGTGGTCCACGGATCCAGGGTGCTCGTGCAGGGGTCGCCCCGCAGACAGCCATCGAGGTACTGCACGCCCAACGCGCGGGATCGGTCGAACGACATGTCGAAGAAACCGGTCACCGGCCACAACTGCTCCGGCGTGTACACCGCCACCTGGTCGCAGCTGCCGGAATTGCCACCCGTACACAACCCGGACGGACCGACGTACTTGTTGTAGACGCGGTTCATGTAGGTCCCGATGTAGTCCGTGGTGTTGTACGGGTGGGCCAGCGGCTGACCGGTGCCGTCCATGAAGAGGCCGGTCGCGGTGAGCTTGACGACAATCTGGGTAACCGGCGACAGCAGTGCCAGCAGCGCCGTCATCACGATCGCGACGACGACGACGAACTTGGTGCGAATGCGAATCACGGTCCCCACGACCAACCCCTAACCCTTCACCCGATCCCGACATCGGGTTCCCTAGAACATATTCGTGCGGGATCGGCTACTGCCGGCGAACGGCGCAAATCGAAAAACCCCCGACCGATCCGGGAACTTTAGCAAATGACGCGACCGTCAGTTACCTCGCCCGGAGCCATCGCGACGGGGCCGCCGGGAGGGGCGCATGCGGCGGGGCGGCGCAACTGATCCCGGGCGCAGAAATGACCAAACGAGAACGTGTTCCAATTAGGCTCGAAATCGGGTGCCATGCGGTCCCGGCATCTTGTTACGGTGGCCGCCGACAAGGGAAGAGAGACGCGTGATCCTCGACAGATTTCGCCTTGATGATCAAGTTGCCGTAGTCACCGGGGCCGGTCGCGGCCTGGGCGCCGCTATGGCGCTCGCCTTCGCCGAGGCCGGCGCCGATGTGCTGATCGCATCGCGAACCGAGTCCGAACTGCAGGCGGTCGCCGAGCAAATCGAGTCGGTGGGACGCCGGGCGCACATCGTCGTCGGCGACCTGGCCCACCCCGAGACCACCGCCGAACTGGCCGGGAAGGCTGTCGAAGCGTTCGGCAAGCTCGACATCGTCGTCAACAACGTCGGCGGCACCATGCCCAACACCCTGCTGACCACCAGCGTCAAGGACATGAAGGACGCCTTCACCTTCAACGTGCTCACCGCCCACGCGCTCACCGTCGCGGCCGTGCCCCTGATGCTGGAGCACTCCGGCGGCGGCAACATCATCAACATCACCTCGACGATGGGCCGCCTCGCCGGGCGCGGCTTCGCCGCCTACAGCACCGCCAAGGCGGCACTCGCGCACTACACCCGACTGACCGCGCTGGACCTCTCCCCCCGGATCCGGGTCAACGCCATCGCCCCCGGCTCGATCCTCACCTCGGCGCTGGAGATCGTCGCGTCCAACGACGAGTTGCGCGCGCCGATGGAGCAGGCCACCCCGCTGCGCCGGCTGGGCGACCCGTTAGACATCGCCGCGGCGGCGGTGTACCTGGCGTCCCCGGCGGCCAGCTTCCTCACCGGCAAGACGCTCGAGGTCGACGGCGGCCTCATCGTTCCCAACCTCGATCTCCCGATCCCCGACCTGTAAGGAGACCCATGGCCATCCGTGTGGCACAGATCGGCACCGGCAACGTCGGCGCCCACGCGCTGACCGCGCTGATCACCAATCCGGATTTCGAGCTCACCGGCGTCTGGGTGTCCTCGGATGCCAAGGCGGGCAAGGACGCCGCCGAGCTGGTCGGGCACAGCGAACCGACCGGGGTCATCGCCACCACCGACCTGGACGAGGTGCTCGCCACCGAACCGCAGTGCGTGGTCTACAACGCCATGGCCGACAACCGGCTCATGGAGGCGCTGGAGGACTACCGCCGCATTCTCGCCGCCGGGGTGAACATCGTCGGCAGCGGCCCGGTCTTCCTGCAGTGGCCCTGGCAGGTCATCCCCGACGAGATGATCAAACCGCTGGAAGATGCCGCGCGCGAAGGTAATTCGAGCATCTACGTCAACGGCATCGACCCCGGGTTCGCCAACGATCTGTTACCGCTGGCGCTGGCGGGCACCTGCCAGCGCATCGAGCAGCTGCGCTGCATGGAGATCGTGAATTACGCGACCTATGACAGCGCGACGGTGATGTTCGACGTGATGGGCTTCGGCAAGCCGATGGATGAGATCCCGATGCTGCTGCAGCCCGGTGTGCTGAGCATCGGCTGGGGCTCGGTGGTGCGCCAACTCGCCGCGGGCCTCGGTCTCGAACTCGACGGCCTCGAGGAGATGTACGTCCGCGAGCCGGCGCCCGAGGACTTCGACATCGCCAGCGGGCACATCGCCAAGGGCACCGCGGCGGCGCTGCGCTTCGAGGTGATCGGCCTGGTGGACGGCGCACCCGCGGTGGTGCTCGAGCACGTTACCCGGCTCCGCGACGACCTGTGCCCGCACTGGCCGCAACCCGCACAGGAGGGCGGCAACTACCGCATCGAGGTCACCGGCGAGCCCTGCTACGCCCTCGACCTCTGCCTGTCCAGCCCGAACGGCGACCACAACCACGCCGGGGTGCTGGCCACCGCCATGCGCATCGTCAACGCGATTCCCGCCGTCATCGCCGCGCCCGCTGGCATCTGCACCACCATCGACCTGCCCCTGATCACCGGCAAGGGGTTGTACGCTGCGGGTTGAGGCAGATCGCCTGCGGGCTCGAAGGGGGCTGGCATGCCGACCGTGATCGCCCGCATCGCACCGCCGCTGGTCGCCGCGCTGGCGGCCGTGCTGTTGGCCGCCCCGGCCACCGCGTTGCCGGAGTGTGTCGATCCCGGACCCACCACCAGGATCTGCCAGAAGCCCGGGCACACCCAGATCACCACGACGCCCAGTGCCGCGCTGACCGACCCGTTCCCCATCATGTACGGCGGGTTCGGCACCGGTCTGCTGGGTGTCTGGAGCGGTCGCTGAACCAGCAGACCGGTACCCCCCGCACGGCAGGCTGGACCCTGCTCGGGCCCGCCTTCGTCGCGGCTATCGCCTACGTCGACCCTGGCAACGTCGCGGCCAACATCAGCGCCGGCTCGCAGTTCGGCTTCCTGCTGGTGTGGGTGATCGTCGCGGCCAACGCGATGGCGGGCCTGATGCAGTACCTGTCGGCCAAGCTCGGGCTGGTCACCGGACGCACCCTGCCCGAGGCGGTGCGCGATCACACCCGGACCCCGACCCGGATCGGCTACTGGGTACAGGCCGAACTGGTCGCCATCGCCACCGACCTGGCCGAGGTCGTGGGCGGTGCGATCGCGCTGCGACTGCTGTTCGGCCTGCCACTACTACTCGGCGGCGCGATCACCGGTGTCGTGTCGCTGCTGCTGCTCGCGGTGCAGGACCGCCGCGGCCAACTGGTCTTCGAACGCGTCATCACCGGCCTGCTGCTGATCATCGCGATCGGCTTCCTGTCCAGCCTGTTTGTCAACACCCCACCGCCGGGCGCGGTGGTCACGGGCCTGGTTCCCCGGTTCGACGGCGCGGAGAGCGTGCTGCTGGCCACCGCGATGCTCGGGGCGACCGTGATGCCGCATGCGGTGTACCTGCACTCCGGGCTGGCCCGCGACCGGCACGGCCATCCCGAGCCCGGCGGGCCCCGGCACCGGCTGCTGCGCGCGACCCGCTGGGACGTCGGCATCGCGATGCTGGTCGCCGGGACGGTGAACCTGGCCATGCTTCTGGTGGCCGCGACCAACCTGCAGGGCCGCAACGACACCGACTCGATCGAGGGGGCGCACGCGGCGGTGCGTGACACCCTGGGTCCGACGGTGGCGTTGTTGTTCGCGATCGGGCTGCTCGCCTCCGGGCTGGCGTCGACGTCGGTCGGCGCATACGCGGGCGCGATGATCATGGCAGGGCTGCTGCGCAAGACCTTCCCGCTGCTGCTGCGCCGGCTGGTCACGCTGGTGCCGGCCCTTGCGGTGCTCGCCGTCGGCGTCGACCCGAGCCGGGCGCTGGTCATCTCCCAGGTGGTGCTGTCCTTCGGCATCCCGTTCGCGCTGGTGCCGCTGGTGCGGCTGACCGCCAACCGGGAGCTGATGGGTGCCGACGTCAACCACCGGGTCACCTCCGCACTGGGCACCGCGGTGGGAGTGGTCATTATTCTGCTGAACGTGGCCCTGATCTACCTGACCGTGCGGTGATGGGGCTTCGGCTGATGGGCTCAGGGCCGCGGCACCCGTACTTCGCCTACGGGTCCAATCTGTGCATCGAGCAGATGGCGCTGCGCTGCCCCGACGCCACCGACCCCATACCGGCCACACTGGCCGACCACGACTGGCTGATCAACGAACGCGGCGTCGCCACCGTCGAACCGTTCACCGGCAGCTGCGTGCACGGGGTGCTGTGGCGGGTGTCCGACCACGACCTGGCCACCCTGGACAGCGCCGAGGGGGTGCCGGTGCGCTATCGGCGCGACCGGCTGATCGTGCACACCGACGACGGTCCGTCCCCGGCGTGGGTGTACGTCGACCCCCGGATCGAACCCGGCCCGCCACGGCCGGGCTATCTGGAACGCATCATCGACGGCGCCCGTCACCACGGGCTGCCGCATCGCTGGATCGACTTCCTGCACCGCTGGGATCCCGCGCACTGGCCCCACTCCCATAGGGCGTCGGATGGCGCTGCGCCGCAAACACTTTCGGAGCTGCTGGCCGATCCGGCGGTGATCGAGCTAAGCCGGTTGCGATCCCGGTTCGGCTTCCTGGCCATCCACGGCGGCGGTCTGGAGCAGATGACGGACGTCATCGCCGAGCGCGCGGCCGATGCGGCCGGGGCGTCGGTCTACCTGCTGCGACACCCCGAAGGCTATCCGCACCATCTACCGTCGGCTCGCTATCTCGCCGCGGCGTCGGCCCGGCTGTCCGAGTTCCTCGACCACGTCGACGTGGTGGTCTCGGTGCACGGCTACGGCCGCATCGGGCGCAGCACCCAGCTGTTGGCCGGCGGCGGTAACCGCGCCCTGGCGCAGCATCTCGCCCGGCACATCGACGTGCCCGGCTACCAGGTGGTGACCGACCTCGACGCCATCCCCGCCGAACTGCGGGGCCTGCATCCGGACAACCCCGTCAACCGGGCGCGCGGCGGCGGCGCCCAGCTCGAACTCTCCGCGCGGGTGCGCGGGATCAGCCCACGCAGCCAGTTACCCGGTGACGACGGCCTCTCGCCAGCGACCTCCCTGCTGGTGCGGGGTCTGGTGGCCGCGGCGCACGCCTGGCCGGGTTGATCGGAAGCCACACCCATCCACCCGGGCCGGTGCTCCGAATAGTGGGTGTGGAAACGATGAACCCAGAGCTCACGCCCGCGTTGTATCCCCTTCGCGTGACCCACCTGCGGCGGTCTCCGGTGCATCACTACGCCGAACACCGCAGCTACAGCTGGTACGTCGACATCGACCGCCTCCCCCGGCTGCCGCGCTGGCTGCGCCCGTTCGCCCGGTTCGAGGCCGTCGACCACTTCGACGGCGCCCCCGGTGACACGCTGCGCCAGCGGGTGGACACGTTCCTGGCCCGCCACGACATCCGGCTTCCGGGCGGACAGGTCACCGCGCTGCTGATGCCACGCGTGCTGGGCCGCGCCTTCAGCCCGCTGAGCCTGTTCTGGTGCCACGACGCGACCGGTGTGTTGCGCTGCGTGATCGCCGAGGTGCAGAACCTCGACGGAGATCGGTACGCCTACCTGCTGCCGCCGGACGAGGACCAGCCGGTAGCGGCGATCAACCAGTTCTCCACCTCGCCGTTCAACGCGGTCGAGGGCTACTACCTGGTGCGAGCGCCCCGGCCCGCGGAGGCGCTCGACGTCACGATGTCGCTGCACCGCGAGAACCAGCCGGCGCTGGTGGCCACCTGGCGGGGTTCGCGCCGGCGCGCCACCGCGGGGCAGGTGCTGCGGCTGCAGTTCACCACCCCGCTGGCCCCGCAGATGGCGGCACTGAGCATGCGGGCTCAGGCGATGATCCTGCGGCTGCGCGGTGTCCCGACCGTGCCGCGGACGACCGGCCCCCAGACCGAGCGGGTGCGCCAGCCGATGGCCGTCTCGGCCGTCGGTCCGGGCTGGGCGGCAACGAATCGTTCGTGGATGCCCTCGTGACATGTCTGGTTGACCCGCCGGTTTCGCAGCCCGCTAGGCTACGGCTCGATGCCAGCGACAACGACAGGACCTCGACGGTGACCGCCGCCGACCTCGACGCGCTGCTGCGCAGGGTGGCCCAGCGCGACGCCGATGCGTTCGCCGCCTTCTACGACGCCACCCGCGCCCGGGTGTACGGCTTGGTCACCCGCGTGCTGCGGGACCGCGGCTACAGCGAAGAGACCACCCAGGACGTCTATCTCCAGGTGTGGCGGACGGCGGAAAGCTACGACCCGGCCTCCGGGACGGCGCTGGCCTGGCTGCTGACGCTGGCGCACCGTCGCGCGGTCGACCGGGTGCGCTCCGAGCAGGCCGCCAGCCAACGCGAGTCCCGCTACGGCGCGGCGACGGTGGAGACCGCGACCGACGAGGTCAGCGACGCGGTGATCAGCAGCGACGAACAGCGTCAGGTGGCGTCCTGCCTGGAGGGCCTGACCGACGTCCAGCGCGAGTGCATCGAGCTGGCCTATTACCGGGGCATGACGTATGTGCAGGTTTCCGAGCGGCTGTCGGCGAACCTGGCCACAGTGAAGTCGCGGATGCGCGACGCCCTGCGCGGGCTGCGCAATTGCCTGGGTGTGCGGTGAGGGTGCAGCGATGACACAACCACGCGAGGACTCCACGGGCGGCGAGTTGATAGAGCTGGCCGTCCCCTACGCGCTGCATGCGGTGTCCGACGCCGAGCGCGACGACATCGAGAGCAGGCTGGTGCACGCCGGCCTGCCTACCGCCGATGCGTTCTACGACGAAGTCCGCGCGGTTCGCGAGACCATGGCCGCGGTGTCCGCGGTCAGCGCCGCGGAGCCGCCCGCCGACCTGCGTCGGCGACTGCTCGCCGCGGTGGCCGACGATAACGTGCGCACCTTGCCCGTCGCCCGGCCCGAGTCGACCGGCCGGGGCTGGCGCGCGACGGTGCTCGCCGCGGCGGCCGCCCTGGTGGTCGGACTCGTTGCGGTGGGTGTCGGGCTGGCCAACCGGCCGGCGCCGCAGCAGCCCTCGACCGCACAACAGGTGTTCGCCGCACCCGATGTGCACACCATCTCCGGCGGCATTCCGGGCGGCGGCACCGCGACTGTGGTGTTCTCCCGCGACAAGAACGCCGGCGTGCTGGTCATGAACAACGTTCCGCCGCCATCGCCGGGCACGGTGTACCAGATGTGGTTGGTCAGCGACACCGGCGAGACCTCGGCCGGGACCATGGACGACAAGGCGGTGTCGCCGTCGACCACGGCGGTGCTCAACGATCTGGGTAACTCCAAGGCGTTGAAGTTCACCGTCGAACCCGGCACCGGCTCAACCCAGCCGACCGGACAGGTCGTCGCCGAGCTGCCGCTCACCTGAGCGTCGCGGCCGCCGCCGCGGCGAGCACGTCGGCGACGTCCTCGCGCTCCCGCCAGGCCCGGCGCTGGCGCATCGCGCCATTGCCCTCCTGCAGGATCCGGCCGAGCTCGGCGTGCACCCATTCGGCGTCGCCGAGTTCGTCGAGCGCCGGCTGAAGCACGGCCAGCCACTGCCCGAGCACCCGGGCGGTCGGAGCCGGCGCCCAGCGGTCGAAGACGTCGATCACCTGCCCGTCGAGCCCGTCGTGGGCGGCCTTCCAGTAGGCGGCGCGCAGCGCGTGATCGTCGATCCGCGGCACCGGTCCACCGCGGCCGTGGGCGGCCAGTGCCGTCATCACCGATGCCCGCACCAACGTCGCCATCAGCACCGTCTCGGCGGCGGTGGCCGGGACGTCGGCGACCCTGACCTCCAGGGTCGGGAACTTCGACGACGGCCGCACATCCCAATAGACCATCCGGTCGTCGAGCATCGCCCCGGACTCGAGCATCATCGCCACCACCGCGTCGTAGTGCGCGGCGGAGTCGAGATGTGGCGGCGGTCCCGCGCTCGGCCAGCGCGCCCACAGCACGCTGCGCCAGCTGGCGTAGCCGGTGTCGGCTTTGCGGTAGATCGCCGAGTTGGCGGCCAGCGCCAACAGCAGCGGCAGCCACGGCCGCAGCCGGTTGCTGACGGCGATCGCGGATTCCCGGTCGGGTACCTCGACATGGACGTGGCATCCGCAGATGCCCTGCTCGTGCGCGATCATTCCGAACCGGTCGGCGATCCGGTGGTAGCGCGGGGTGTCGGTGATCGGAAAGTGGTGCGGCACCGTTGGGGGCAGGCCGACCGCGAGCAGGCTGGCGCCGGCCGCCTCGGCGGCCTCGGCGGTGAGACGCCGCAGCCGGGTGATCTGCTCACGCAGGCCGGTGCTGGTGTCCGCCTTGTCGGTCGCGGTCTCGACCTGACAAGTCGTCAGCTCGAACTGGAGATCGACACCGCGTTCGGCCGCGTGGCGGGCCACCTCGGCATTGCGGGGAACGGGTTCGCCGGTCCGGGGGTCGACGAGGAGGAACTCCTCCTCCACACCGACGCTCGGGGCGCTCATCGTCAGGCTCCTCAACTCGTGTCGCTTGCCGGCACGCCGGGACCGCGATGCCGGCTTGGAATGCCCGGAAGCACTGTTCGCCAAACGCCCGCCGCGACGTAACATGGCCCAGTGGCCAGGGATTTCCGGTTTGGCATCGGGTTGCGGTACGTCAAGTCGGCGACCTGGCTGCGCGAGCGGGTGCGCCGGTTCGAGGACCTGGGTTTCGACGTCCTGCACGTGCCCGACCACATCGGCGCGCCGGCCCCGTTCCCCACGATGGTCGCGGCCGCGGATGCCGCCGCGACGATGCGCGTGGGCACCTTCGTCCTCAACGCGGCGTTCTACAGTCCGGCGCTGCTGGCCCGGGACGCCGTCGCCACCGATCTCCTCTCCGACGGCAGGCTGGATCTCGGGCTCGGCACCGGGTACGTCCGGGAGGAGTTCGAGATCGCCGAAATCCCTTATCCCACAGCGGGAGCGAGGGTCGACCACCTCCGGCACACCGCGGCGTACCTGAAGGAGAACGCGCCGACGATCCCGATCCTGATCGCGGGCAACGGCGACCGGGTGCTGCGTATCGCCGCGCGGTACGCGGACATCATCGGGCTGACCGGCGGGACCATCAGTGACACCGCCGAAGACCCACTCGCCGAACGCATCGCGCTGGTTCGCGACGCCGCCGGGGACCGCTTCGCCGACCTGGAACTCAACATGGCGATCACCGCCGTGCCCACCGACGACTCGGGCATTCCGAACCTGGATCTGACCCGTGCCTACGCTCCCACCGCCACCGACGAACAACTGCTGGCGATGCCGAGTGTGCTCAGCGGCACATCCCGCGATATCGCCGACCGGTTGCGGGCGCTGCGGGATCGTTACGGCGTGACCTACTTCACGGTGCAGGACTACCACGGTGCGTACTTCGCCAAGGCCATCGCCGAACTCCGCTGAACTGTTGCCGGCGTGGCGGTTTGCCCCACCCGGTGCGGGGGAAGTCTGGCTCCAACACGGAGGGCGGGACCAGCGGTGACAAGGGCATTAGAGGACGCGCGGGTGCGGGAACGCGCCGAAGGGGTGATCGTGGCGCTGCGGCGCTGCACGGTCGAGCGTTACGAGTGGGGCGCCCTGTTGCCGAGGACCCCGCGATGAACCGCCGCGCTGCGACGGGGTCCACCCGCCTGCACCGGCTCGCCGCCTGGTTTCGGCGGGACTACCCCAGCAGCGCTCCCACCCGCGGTCACTGCGTGCTGATCGCACTCTGCGGTACCGACGCCGCCCGCTAGCGGGTGCGCCGTCAGCGCGCGTACCGGCGCGCGACCTTGGATCGATCGACCGATCCCTTGGCGGTGAGGGGCAGTTCATCGGCGAACGTGATGCGTTCAGGGATCTCGAAACGGGCCAGCCGGCCGCGGCTGTAGGCGGCCAGGTCGGGTTCGGTGTGACCGCGTGTCACGACGACGGCGGCGATCCGCTCGCCGTAGAGGTCGTCGGGAACGCCGAAGACCACCGCCTGGGCCACGTCCGGATGGGATGCGAGGATGCGCTCGACGTGCTCCGGTGAGATCTTCTCGCCGCCACGATTGATCTGTTCCTTGATGCGTCCCTGCACGCTCAGGGTTCCGTCGTGGTCCACGACACCGAGGTCGCCGGTGCGCAGCCAG
>ERZ650311.1672-NODE-1672-length-10606-cov-9.151360_pt1 | contig 10606 bp, 12 predicted proteins | sample MGYA00376247_ERZ650311 | MGnify/ENA primary metagenome ERZ650311 (study PRJEB26733, sample SAMN07839324) | wastewater metagenome | biome: small river; feature: stream; material: water | place: USA: North Carolina | collected 2016-07-28 ... | reverse complement strand
TAATCGCAATAAATGGTTTGCTCATGCCGGCTAAAAAATAATTAGAGTGCCTGAATTTCTTCAGGGCTCAGACTGCGAGCGTCGTTGGCGAGCATCACTGGAATACCGTCTTTGATCGGATAAGCCAGCTTATCGGCTTTACAAATCAGTTCATTATTTTTCTGATCATGTTGCAAGCTGGATTTACATAATGGACAAACCAAGATGTCGAGTAAGCGTTTTTCCATCATCGATTCCCAATTTAGTTGACGGGGCGTTGCAGGATGACATCAATTTGTTCTAGCAAGTCGCTCGGTAATTCAATGGTGACTGGCATGACCCAAATACGAGCATCATCACGATACATCTGCATTTCTTGGCATTTTACGGCATCCTTTTCGGTGATCAAAATGCGCTGTGCGCCAGATTCTGAAAAGGGGTTCTCTAGATAGTTGTAGTGATCTGGTAAGGGGAGGCGCTCAATTTCAATGCCTTGCGACTCAAGCAACTGGAAAAACTTTTCAGGATGCCCCATACCTGCAGCGCATAAGATTTTTTCTTGATGGCTGATGGTCGCTAATTCGTCAACTGTGAGTTGGTGAGGTGGATTATTGAGTTGATAGGCCGTTCCGGCGCGCGCTAAAACACCGTAGAGCGGGGCGCCGCATAAGTAGGGTTTATTCGTTTTAATACTTTGACCAAGATGTAAAGTAAAGTCACGCTCACGGTTCGCATGTTCACGCAAGGGCCCGGCTGGCATTAAGTAGCGATTACCTTCACCCCGTGGATCACGCACGATGATTTCAATATCGCGACCACCTTCGCGTGCCGGCCAGCGTTTGAGGCCGTAATGTTGCAGGCCGTCATCACACACAATGACATTCACATCAGGATATTGCTTAAGCAGTGCAAGGCCTGCTAACACTCTTTTCGGATGAACAAAGACCGGTATATGCCAAGCAGCATCATGATGGTAGAGCTGTTGAGCCATCAGTGCAGGTTCATCGCCTACGATGCGCGCATCGCTAGTTAGAGTGACTTCTGTGGGATCAGTCACCTGGCCTTGATAGCCTCTAGAGATCACGCCAACACGATAGCCTTTATCTCGTAATGCGCGAGCTAGAGCAATCACCGTTGGGGTTTTACCAGTACCTCCAACGCGCAGATTGCCGACAATGATGACGGGTACAGGTAAGGCAACACTTTTCAGAATACCGATTTCATAAAGGCAACGACGTAGAGCGGCTACCCAGCCAAAGACCAGGCTGAGAGGCCACATCAAGCAGGCTTTTAAGCCACGCTTTTCCCAATAAGCTGGTGCGTTTAAGGTGAGCTGTGAATGATTCGCAGATTTCATGGCTTGGCTTAAGGCGCTTATGGCGCCTTATCGTTTTTACCTTGGGTCGCGAACACAATTTGATGAAGATTGGCATTGCGTGCTGCTTCCATCACTTGCATCACCGCTTGATGGGGTGCTTTGCCATCAGCCGCAATGATCACCATGGCTTGAGTGCCAAGTTGCTGAGCCCACTCATTCATTTGCGTATCGAGTTGACTGTAAGCCACGCGCTTACCGTTCAAGGCGATTCTTCCATCGGCTGTGATCGCGACATTGAGTTCCTTGCTCTTGGAAGTAGCTGAGACACCATTGGCCTCAGGCAATGTGATGGAGAGTTCTTGATACTTCGTGAATGTCGTGGAAATCATTAAAAAAATCAAAATCACCAACAAGACATCAATAAAGGCGATCAGATTAATTTCAGGCGCGAGACGAGATTCCGCTTGGCGCGTGAATAATGTTTGAGAAGAGTCACTGAATAATTTCATAGACTCGCTGGAAACAATTCTTCCAATAGCGCTTTGGCGGCTTGTTCACATTCTCGTTGGCGAGCATCAATCATGCTGCGCAAGATGCGCCAACCTGCATAGGCAGGAATTGCAATCAAGAGGCCAAAAGCGGTGTTGTATAGCGCAATCGAAATACCATGGGCTAATTGCTGTGGGTTAGCCACACCAGATTGTTGACTACCAAAAATCTCAATCATGCCAACCACAGTACCAAATAAGCCCATCAATGGAGCGATCGTCGCAATTGTTGCTAAAGCACCCATATAGCGCTCTAAATAGTAGGCCACATCTTGAGCAGTCTCTTGCATGGCCGTGGTGACAAAATCAGCACTTGGCTTTTTTTGATAAGCCTGTAAACCGCTCGCTAGGATACGACCTAAGAGTGCGGCATCTGAGAGGCTTTGCAGTGCTGCAGCACTTTGACTCTGATTCAACAATCCAGAGTCATAGACTTGGCTGGCTGCTTTAATTAAATGAGGTGGGGATACCTTTTTTTGTTGTAAGAACCAAAAACGTTCCAACAATATGGCTAGCGCCAAAATAGAGGTCAATAAAAGTGGCCAGGCGGGCCAACCCGCAGCAAGTATCATCTCGTACATAGACCTATACTTTAAACGATGCGTGTTGTCTGAATGCAAAATCAAGCACTTGGCTAGCTTATTTTCGAAGGAGTCTTTAATTGATGAGCTATCTGGGTCAAAGTGATTGAAAAGGCTGTGGATAACTATGTGTAAAACTTATATCTGCGGTGCGTATAAGTCCTTGATTTTTGTTTTAGAAATACTCAAGTATTCATAAGTATTTTTAATTTATCTATATAAATCAGTGATTTATATAAATTTAATTGGCTCAGAGGGGTATTCTGAGCGTCAAACAAAGAAACTGAATAGGTCTGTGGATAGTTTTGGACTGCAAGTCCTTATAAATACAAGATGACTGTAAAAAAATGACAGAAATATCGAGAGAAATTATCTCTGTTGGCGATCTCAACCGCGCCATTGCTGAGCTTTTGGATGGCCAAATTGGTTCTGTGTGGCTCAGAGGTGAGATTTCTAATTTCAAGGCTTATGACAGTGGCCATTGGTATTTCTCATTAAAGGACAGTGAGAGTCAAATACGGGCAGTGATGTTTCGCGGTCGCAATACTCAAGTCGGCTTTATGCCTAAAGAGGGGGACTTAGTCGAGGTATCAGCCCAAGTCAGTGTTTACATACCCCGTGGTGATTTACAGATCAATGTGCAGCTTTTGCGCAGAGCTGGACAAGGGGGTTTATATGAAGCCTTTTTGAAGCTGAAAGAAAAGTTAGCTAAAGAAGGTTTGTTTGCTGAAGAGCGCAAACGAGACATTGCTGCGCACCCCAAAGGTATTGCGGTGGTGACTTCAGCCCAGGCTGCCGCTTTAAAAGATGTGTTGAGTACTTTGGCGCGACGTGCTCCGCATATTCCGGTCACTATATTCCCAACGCTGGTGCAAGGGGCGGATGCCCCGGCCGCAATCATAGGAGCCCTCCAGAGCGTTTATGAACAAGCAGATGCCTTGGGTATTGAAACTATTCTATTAGTGCGTGGTGGCGGCAGTATTGAAGATTTATGGGCATTCAATGACGAGGCACTCGCACGGGTCATCGCGAGTTCACCGGTACCCATCATTTCTGGGGTGGGTCATGAAACAGATTTCACTATCAGTGATTTTGTGGCCGATTTGCGGGCGCCAACACCAACAGGTGCTGCTGAATTAGCGACCCCTGATCGTGAGGCGCTTTTGCAAGACTTAAATTACTATCAAGAGCGTATCGCCAGACGGATTCGTCAAGTACTCGATCGGGAGGTGCAGCGTCTTGATCAAATGCAAATGCGTTTGCAGCATGCCATCCCTAATCCACAACAGATGCGTGAGCGTAAGGATGCTCTCGAGGCACGCTTGCATCAAGCGTGGCGTGTACTAGCCAAGCGTCATACAACAACCCTAGATCATTTAGGGAAACATCTAGAGATTCTGAATCCTCAAAGAACCTTAGATCGTGGTTATGCAGTATTACTCGATGAGCAAGGCCATGCGCAAAGAAACCCACAAGACTTGAGGACGCAGACCCCTTATGAACTGCGCTTAGCCGATGGCTTGGCCGAGGTTCAATTACAAGAGATAGTCGCTAGAAAGACAGAAAAAAGGTAGCAAGATTAAAATAGACAATCTTGGGCTATCACCCATTTTTATCGAAGTGAATGAAGTTGTAGTCATGATTGAAGTAATTTAAGGAGACTCGTATGGAGCACGCATTACCCCAATTGCCTTATGCCTTAGATGCATTGGCCCCCCATATTTCTAAAGAAACTCTCGAGTTTCACTATGGCAAACACCATCAAACCTATGTGACTAACCTCAATAACCTCATCAAGGGCACTGAGTTTGAAAACATGGGCTTGGAAGAGATTGTTAAAAAATCTTCAGGTGGCGTTTTTAACAATGCCGCACAAGTCTGGAACCACACTTTTTACTGGATGGGTTTAAAGCCTAACGGTGGTGGTGCACCAACCGGCGCATTGGCTGATGCGATCAATGCCAAGTGGGGTTCATTTGATAAATTCAAAGAAGAATTCACGAAGTGCGCAATCGGTACCTTTGGTTCAGGTTGGGCTTGGTTAGTTAAAAAAGCTGATGGAAGCTTAGATCTCGTATCCACATCCAACGCCGCTACACCACTCACAACAGATGCTAAAGCCTTGTTGACATGTGACGTGTGGGAGCATGCTTACTATGTGGATTACCGCAATGCCCGTCCTAAGTATGTTGAGGCATTCTGGAACTTAGTGAACTGGGATTTCGTTGCGAAAAACTTTGCCTAAGATTTTCCAGTATCAAAAAGTAATAAGAAGAAAAAAGAACCCCGCTGATCAAAGCGGGGTTTTTTTATTGATACAGCTTGGATTCGCTTTTAAGACTCGAATGAACTTTTTAAATCAGCTCAATCAGCTAAATTAGCTCAATCAGCTTCTCAGTCTCTAAAGTTATTAAAGCCTAGCGGCGCGTCTTCAACATCCTTGCGCAAGAGTGCAATAGCAGCCTGCAGGTCATCACGCTTACCGCCTGTGATGCGCACCGCATCGCCTTGAATACTGGCTTGTACTTTCATCTTGCTATCTTTGATGATGCGCACAATCTTCTTGGCCAACTCTTGATTAATACCTTTTTGGATGGTGATAGTTTGCTTACGCTTATCACCAGAGATGGTTTCGAGTTTGCCATCTTTTAAAAAGCGCACATCGACTTGGCGTTTGGCGAGTTTCGAGAGCAAAACGTCTTTGACTTGTTTGATTTTGAAGTCATCATCGCCAAAGAGGGTAAGTTCTTCCTCTTTGTGCTCAATGCGTGCATCCGAGCCCTTAAAGTCAAAACGGGTCGAGATTTCTTTATTGGCTTGATCGAGTGCATTTTTCACTTCGACCATATCAGGTTCACATACAACGTCAAAAGATGGCATTTAACACCTACTCATCGTCTAAAAAATGGGTTGAACAATAATCACAGTTAAGATTGTGTCATGAGGACAGAATTTTCTGCGAATTTACAGCATTACAACACGTTTGGCTTTGCCGTGAAGGCGGCTGAACTTTGCCATCTAGAAACTGAAAATGATATTGAAATCTTTGCCAGTCAATTAGATCCGGGCACTCCCTGGCGTGTTCTGGGCGGTGGTAGCAATATTGTTTTAAGGGATGATTTGCCAGGTAAAACGGCCATCATGGCCTTGCAGGGTAAAAAAATCCTGCAAGCCACAGATAGTACTGTCTTGATTGAGGCGGCAGCTGGTGAGAACTGGCATGACTTTGTGAGCTGGACGCTGGAGCAAAATTGCCCCGGTCTAGAAAATCTTGCATTGATCCCTGGCACGGTGGGCGCGGCGCCTATACAGAACATTGGCGCCTATGGTTTGGAAATCAAAGATGTTTTCCATTCACTCAAAGCCTATGATCGACATACTCAGTCATGGCGAACACTTTTTGCAAAAGATTGTCATTTTGCTTATCGCCACAGTATTTTCAAAGAAGAACCGCAGCGTTATCTCGTTGCCAGTGTGACCTTCGCACTTCAAAAACCATGGCAAGTGAATCTCGCCTACGCTGATGTTCTACAACGTTTTAAAGATCTACCAGCACAAGACATTAAACCCAGAATGATCTTTGATGCTATTTGTGAGATTCGGCGTAGCAAATTGCCTGATCCTCAGGTGCTAGGTAATGCAGGAAGTTTTTTTCATAATCCGGTGGTGGATGAAAAAACCTATCTGCAATTGAAAGAACGCTTTCCGCAATTGGTGGCCTATGCCAATCCAAAGGGGTGGAAATTAGCAGCGGGTTGGCTGATTGATCAATGTGCTTACAAAGCCTATCGTCGTGGGCAAGTTGGTGTTTATGAAAAACAAGCGTTAGTCCTGGTTCACTATGGCCAGGGCACTGGGCAGGAGCTCATTCAATTAGCCCAAGAAATACAAGCAGCTGTCAAAGAAAAATTTGGCGTCACTCTCAGCATTGAGCCATCGATCTTGCCCTAGGATCAGGGCAACTGAAAGCTAAAGTAATAGCTAAGGACACTTAAACGCTTTGTAATACCGTGAGCCAAATAGGGATTGTCACAGCAGCCAAGACTGTCATCACAGATATAGCAATAGCGACAATCGTGCCATCGCCACCCATGCGGTTAGCCAAGACAAAAGCGCTGGTTGCTGTGGGCATTGCGGCAAAAAGAACCACGTTATTCAATTGTGCACTCGGTAAGCCAAAAAATAATCCTAAGCCCAGAGCAATCGCTGGCATGGCTAGTAGCTTGACACTTGTCCAGTAGGCAATTAATACCCCATCGCGTTTATTTTGTAACCACATGAGTCCTGCACCCACTGTCATGAGTCCTAGGGCAATCGATGCTGAACCGAGGCGTGAGACACCCAAGGCAATGTAATCGGGCAGACGCCATTCAAAAATATTACTGATGAGTCCTAGGCAAGTTGCGACCAATAGAGGATTTTTGATGAGCTCTTTAAAGAGGTGTTGTTCTGAATGTCGCGCTAGTGCATAGACGGCGACTGCATTGGCCACAGGCACCATGCAGCCAGTGGTTAAGGCCATTAAAGCCACACCTTCTTCACCTGCTAGGCGACCAGCAGCAGCAAAGGCGATATAGGAGTTAAAGCGGAACGCTGTCTGAAAGCCGCTTGCCCACGAGAGGCGATCTTTGGCATACCAATGTGATAGAAAGCTCAGAAAAATACCTGATCCAAAAGTGAGGAAGGCGACCAAAAGCATATTCGAGGTGCCGCCCCAATCAAAACGTGTTTGATTGATCGCATGAAAAAGCAGGGCAGGGAATAAAACGAAATACGTGAGCTTTTCAACACCATCCCATAGATCACGCTTGAGATGCGTATAGCGCATCAAGACAAAACCGAGCAAAATCAGTAAGAAGTCAGGCAGTAATAAAAAAGCAGAGTTCAAAATAGGCTCTTATAGAATCCAACTATGGTCAAAAAAAGCAGTCACAATTCACCATCTGAGATATTAGAGCATGAAGCTCTAGGACCTGCTTATCAAAAAAGTCTGATCCAAATCGAACGATTTACCGATATCTGTTGGTTAGAAGACGGATTGTCAAAAAATACCTTAGCGGCTTATCGCCAAGATCTCAAATTATTTGCCCAGTGGTTAGCTAGTAAGCAAAAAGATTTACATCAAGTGCAAGAGGCCGATATTCTGGGTTATATGGCTATACGACGATCGGATAAAGCAACAACCAGTAATCGTCGGCTCACGGTCTTAAAACGTTTTTACCGTTACGCAATTCGGACTCAAGTCATCGCTGATGATCCTTGCCTGCATATTCGCGCTGCGAAACAAGCGCCACGATTTCCTAAGACCTTATCGGAGGCTCAAGTCGAGGCCCTCTTAGCAGCACCGAATACAGAAACAACCATGGGTTTACGGGATCGCACGATGTTAGAGCTGATGTATGCCAGTGGTTTACGCGTCTCGGAGATTGTGAGCCTTAAAACGGTTGAGCTTGGCATGAATGAAGGTGTTGTGAGAGTAGTGAGTGGTAAAGGGGGTAAAGACCGGCTCGTACCTTTTGGCGCAACCGCTGCAGATTGGTTAAAGCGCTATATTGAAGAAGCGAGACCTCAGCTACTGGGGGATTATCAAAATCAATATTTGTTTATTGCCAGAGCCGGTACTGAGCCGATGGCGCGTCAAACCTTCTGGCATATGATTAAACGCTATGCAATACAGGCCGGTATACAGGTGGCTCTTTCACCGCATACCCTCAGACACGCGTTTGCAACCCACTTACTCAATCATGGCGCAGATCTAAGAGTGGTGCAGTTATTATTAGGGCATGCAGACATCTCGACCACGCAAATTTATACTCATGTGGCGCGTGAGCGTTTAAAAACAATTCATCAACAACATCATCCTAGGGCTTAGCATGTCAGACAGTATTCAGTGGCTATTTATACCTATCGCTTATTTCATCAGTTCTGTGTCATTCGCGGTGGTCGTTAGTAAGGTCATGTCATTACCTGATCCGCACAGCTATGGTTCAGGTAACCCAGGTGCCACGAATGTTCTCAGAACCGGTAATAAATTAGCTGCATTACTCACACTCATCGGTGATGCTCTGAAGGGATATGTGGCTGTCACATTGGCTCGAGCATTTATCCCTGTTGATTTAGGGAGCTGGGTATTGCCTATGGTGGCTGTTGCCGCCTTTGTGGGGCATCTTTACCCGATCTTTCATCGGTTTAAGGGTGGCAAAGGCGTTGCTACTGCATTAGGCATTTTGCTCGCCATCAATTGGGTTTTAGGAGTCATGACTTTAAGTACTTGGCTCATCGTTGCTGTATTTATGCGCTATTCGTCGCTCGCTGCTTTAATTGCCGCTTTATTCGCGCCGCTGTACTTCATCTTTTTATTCGGTATACAGCCTATGGCGCTGGCTATTGCCATCATGAGCGCCTTACTCATTTGGCGTCATCAATCGAATATCGTTAATCTGCTTAATGGTACAGAGACTCGTTTGGGTTCCAAGTCTAAAAAAGAAGAATAAAAACAGAAAAGAAAAAACCGCCCGAACATCTTCAGGCGGTTTCAATTCTTGATTACTTAATAATCAGAACGGGTTGTTTAGCTTGAGAGAGTACTTGGCTTGTGACAGAGCCCATAATCAGACTCATGAGTGAGCTACGGCCGTGGGAGCCCATCACAATCATGTCAACTTTGCTCTTTTGAGCTTCAGCCAACAAAGAGTCGGAAACATGCCCTATTTTTTCGATGAGTTTGTACTTCATTCCGGCTTTATCGAGCTTTGCTAAAGCTGCTTTAGTCGCTTGCTTGCTTTGATCCTTATACCAAGCCGTAATATCTTTTCTGGAGATATATTGGGTCACATCTGGCGGGATCACATCAGGTTGAACATGCATCACTATCAATTCTGAGTTTTTGACATCAAATAGGTTTTGATGCTTGATTAGATAATCTACGGCTTTAGCGCTGTATTTGGAACCATCAATGGATAGTAGTACTTTCATAACATCTCCTTGGTGAGCAATCTTCAGATTCATCCTACCCCGATGATCCTCATGGGTGGAGATTTAACTGACTAATTATTGATCTAGATTAAGAGTGATTGAACAAGTGATGTGTGCAGAAAAGAAAAATCCACCTCGAAGGTGGAATTGATGACAGTTGGTGGGTCGGGCGAGACTCGAACTCGCGACCAACGGATTAAAAGTCCGCTGCTCTACCGACTGAGCTACCGACCCAGTTAAGCCATAAATTATAGCAAGAAGTTTGTAGGCCTTCCCTGGGTTTGCGGAGTCTGCCCGTGAGCCCTTGTAGTTACAAGTGACTTATGAATTTACCCGTCTGGCAACCGGTGGATTTTTCGAAAAATACTCCTTAATTCCCCTCAAAATCGCCTCTGCAATCCTGTCCTGGTAGCTGTCATCGTTTAATCGGGCCTCTTCCTGTGGATTGCTAATAAAAGCGGTTTCTACGAGGATGGAGGGGATGTCTGGAGCCTTTAGAACGGCAAAGCTGGCTTGTTCTACCTTGGGCTTGTGTAGTGCTGCAAACCCCCCGATTTGCTTCAAGATGGAATTGCCCACCTGCAAGGAATCTTTAATCTGCGCAGTCGTTGACATATCCAATAGCAAGTTGGCAACCTGTCTGTCTTGAGTCTTGATATTGATGCCGCCAATCAAATCGGAAGCATTTTCTTTATTGGCCATCCAGCGTGCTGTTGTACTACTAGCACCCATTTGAGAAAGTGCAAATACAGAAGCGCCTCTAGCATTTCTTTCAATAAAGGCATCCGCATGAATGGATACAAATAAATCAGCTTCAACACGGCGTGCTTTTTGCACTCTGACATGAAGTGGTACAAAGTAATCGCCATCTCTAGTCAAGAAAGGGCGCATATAGGCTTCGCCTTCAATCTTGTCTTTAAGACGCTTAGCAATTGCTAGGACAACATGCTTTTCCTTGGAGCCTGCTGCACCAATCGCACCAGGATCTTCGCCGCCATGGCCAGGATCAATGGCAATCGTGATCAAGCGCTTATATTTAGCGGGCGCTGGCAACTCTTTAGTTTCAGGAATGGCTTGAGCTACAGGCGCTGCTGGAACCTTAGCAAGCTCTTTTTCTTTCTTGGTAGCGAACTGCGCAATCAGATCAATCTCTTCATTAGACTTCTCGAGCGCAGTCTCTTTTTTGGCACTACTTCTCACTACAG
>ERZ650311.1671-NODE-1671-length-10608-cov-3.109732_pt1 | contig 10608 bp, 8 predicted proteins | sample MGYA00376247_ERZ650311 | MGnify/ENA primary metagenome ERZ650311 (study PRJEB26733, sample SAMN07839324) | wastewater metagenome | biome: small river; feature: stream; material: water | place: USA: North Carolina | collected 2016-07-28 ... | reverse complement strand
CCACCAGGAATGCGCCCGGTGTCCCAAGGGTTGCGGCTCGGACCGTAGGCCGAGAACTCGGTCGAAGAGCCCATCGCGAACTCGTCGAGGTTGGTCTTGCCGAGAATCGGCATCATCTCGTCGCGAAGCAGCTTCACCACGGTCGCGTCGTACTGAGGAATCCAGCCTTCGAGAATCTTCGAGCCAGCGGTGGTCGGTGCGTCGGTGGTGGTCAGGTTGTCTTTGACGGCAATCGGAAGCCCTGCAAGCTTTGGCAGCTTTTCGCCGGCGGCGCGCTTGCGGTCAACCTCGGCCGCGGTGGCGAGTGCCTCTTTGGTGTTGACGTGCAGGTAAGAGTTGAGAACAGGGTTCAACTTTTCGATGCGGTCGAGGAAGGCCTGTGTCAGCTCGACCGAGGTGATCTCGCCCGAGTGCAGCAGCTCAACAAGCTCGCTTGCGTTCTTTTTCACTAGCTCGCTCATGGTTACTCCTCGTCCAAAATTGCGGCGACGCGAAAGCGTCCCTGATCGCTGTCAGGCGCACCCGAAAGTGCTTCGGCCTGAGAAAGTGAAGGTTCTACGACATCTTCGCGAAAAACATTTGCCATCGGAATCGGGTGGCTGGTCGCAGGCACGTCGCCGGCAACCGCAGAGTTCACAGTGGCCACCGACTCGACAATCAGGCTCAATTGTTCGGCAAAGCGATCAACTTCGGCATCAGTCACTTGGATGCGTGCGAGGCTAGCCAAGTGGCGAACCAGATCGGGGGTCAATTCAGACATGAATGGGCTTTCTAAAGCGTTACAGAGGCAATGAACCAAGTCTAACTAAATACCTACTCCCCTGATGATTTCAGGGGAAAACCACTAAGATTGAGGCTTCGGAGACATTCTGATCTCTGACCCAAAACCAACAAGGAGCACCGTTGGAAGACGAGAACTTTTCACTCGAAATGCGTGGCTACAAGCGCGACGAAGTCGATCGCGTACTAGCCGAACTTCGCGCTGAACTCGACCACGTCCGCGACTACAACTACACCGCTTCGGCAGAGGTTGAGCAGCTTAAGGCTGAGCTCGAAACCCTGAAGCGCAAGAAGACCGCAACCCCTGGCTATGCCGAACTTGGCGCCCAGTTTGAGCAGACCCTTCGTTTAGCCGAAGAGCAGGCCAAGAAGCTCGTTCAAGATGCCGGTCAAGACGCAATTCGTGTTCGCGAGACCGCCAAGGCAGAGTCTGAGCAGCTAACCCGCAAGGCTCAGCAGAAGGCCGACCAGCTAATTCAGGAGGCCGAGGCTCACCTCGCCGAGGCAAAGCTCGAAGCAGAGCGCCTGAGCACCGAAATCCTGAACACCGCTAAGAACCGCGAAGCCGAAGCACTTGAGAAGATCGGCACCGCCCAGCGCGAAGCCGGCGCAATCAAGTCTGAGGGTGAGCGTTACGCAGCTGAGCTTCGCGCCCAGGTTCACCGCGAAACCGAAGAGGCCCGCGCACTTGCCACCGAGCTAAGCCAGCGCACTGCTCAGGCACGCGTTGAGCTCGAGGCAGAGCTAAAGACCAAGCGTGACGAAGCCGAGCAGGAGGGCCTACGCATGTACCAGGCCGCCGTCGCTCAGGCCCAGCAGATCACCGACGAGGCTAACGCCAACTTCACCGACGCTTCGAACCGCGCTTCAGAGCTACTCACCGAAGCCGACCGCATCTCGCGCGAAGCACAGATTCAGGCAAACAACCTGCTCGAAGAGTCTCAGCGCACCGCAACCAACCTCATCAACCAGTCGCGTCGCCGCGCCGAGATGCTCAGCCGCAAGGCAGAGACCCTGGCCAACAACGCAATTCGCGAAAGCGAAGAGCGCTTGGTCAAGATGAAGGCAGAGCGCATCGAGATCGACGAGTTCCTAACCTCGCTAAAGTCGCTCATGTCGACCGAAAGCATGGTTGCTGCCGACGAAAACTCAGCAAGCGAAAAGTAAACCTAAAAGAAAAGCCCCCGAGAAATCGGGGGCTTTTCTTTTAACCTAAGCGTTTTATGAACTCGGCTTCATCGATGACCTCGATGCCGAGAGTCTCAGCCTTCGCCAACTTTGAGCCGGCTCCTGGGCCAGCAACAACAAAGCTGGTATTTTTCGAAACCGAGCCCGAGGCCTTGCCGCCTCTTTCGATGATGGCCTCTTCGGCTTGCTCGCGGGTCATCTCTACTAGGGTTCCAGTGACAACAATCGTCTTGCCCGAGAACACTCCGTCGGTGTTACCCGGTCCGGTGAAGCCCTCGGTGGCCAAGGCGACGCCGCATTCACGCCAGCGCTGAACGATGCGCTGGTGCCAGTCAACGAGAATCCATTCCTTGAGACTCTGGGCGAGAATCGCGCCAACGCCATCGACCTGCGAGAGCTCGCTCTCAGAAGCGGCAAAGATTGCGTCGATAGAACCAAAGTGACTTGCGAGCGAACGGGCGGCTACCGGACCAACGTGACGGATGTTTAGCGCCACAAGAATGCGCCAGAGAGGTCTGGTCTTGGCGTCCTCGAGGTTTTTGAGCAACTTGATTGCCACTTCGGCCGGCGTGCCGTCTTTTTTCTTGAAGTAGTTAACCGTCAGCAGCTGATCCATAGTGAGAGCGAACAGCTCCGACTCTGATTTGAGCAGGTCTTTGCAGAGTTCAACCGCGGTAACCTCGCCGAGCGCCTCGATGTCGAGCACTCCCCTAGAGCCGATGTGAGCGACTCGTTCGCGAAGCTGGGCCGGGCAGGACTCGGAATTTGGGCAACGCAAGTCGATATCACCCTCGGCCATCGAACGAAGCTCTGCGCCGCAGTCGGGGCAGTTCTTTGGCATCACGAATGCTCGTTCTGCTCCGGTGCGAAGTTCGATTACCGGACCCAGGATTTCGGGGATTACATCGCCAGCTTTGCGAATCACGATGGTGTCACCGATGAGCACACCCTTGGCCTTGACGACGTCCTGGTTGTGTAGGGTGGCAAATTCGATTACCGAACCAGCAACCTTAACCGGCTCGACAACGGCGTAAGGGGTTGCTCGCCCGGTGCGACCAACACTGACCCGAATATCGAGCAGCTTGGTGTTTACCTGCTCGGGAGGAAACTTGTAGGCGATCGCCCAGCGAGGTGCGCGCGACGTGAACCCCAGCTCGCGCTGTTCGTTGAGCGAGTCAACCTTGACCACGACACCGTCGATCTCGTGCTCGAGGCTGTGACGCTGAGCCTGAAACTCATCGATGAAGGCGATTACCTCGTCGATCGTGTCGACTACTCGCACTCGGTTCGAGGTTGGCAAGCCCCAGCTGGCCAGAAGCCCATAAATCTCGGACTGGTTTGCCAGCGGCGCGTTTTGCCAAGCTCCGATACCGTGAACCAGCATTCGAAGCGGACGAGTTGCCGTTACTTTTGGATCCTTTTGACGCAGAGACCCTGAAGCAGAGTTTCGCGGGTTGGCAAAGGGTTGCTTGCCATCGGCAACGAGTGACTCATTGAGTTTCGCGAAGTCGTCGAGGCCGAAGAAGATTTCGCCACGCACCTCGACAACGGGCGGGATTCCCTCTCCGGTTAGCTTGCGCGGAATGCTCTTGATGGTGAGAACGTTGGCGGTTACGTCTTCGCCGACCACGCCGTCGCCGCGGGTGGCGGCAGAAACCAGGTTTCCGTTTTCGTAGCGGAGGTTGATGGCCAGGCCGTCGATCTTGAGTTCGCAAAGAAACTTTGCGTCGCCCATCTTTGTTGCCCAGGCTCGCAGTTCTTCGGCCGAGAAGGCGTTGTCGAGGCTCATCATGCGCTCAAGGTGAGTGACTGGCGAGAAGGCTACGTTTGCGGAGCCGCCGACGGTTTGGGTTGGGCTGTCGCCGGTGATCAGCTCGGGAAACTTGGCTTCGAGGGCTTCGAGTTCGTGAAGCAGGGCGTCGTATTCGGCGTCTGAGATCAGAACCGTGTTGCCCTCGTAATAGGCGCGGCGATGGGTGTTGATCTGGTCGACTAGTTCAGTGACTCTTTCGGCGGCTAGTTCATGCTCGTTCACAGTGCCGCCTCGAACTCTTCTTCAACGCTGACGGCAGAGACGGTTCGGTCGATGGTGAATTGGCCGAGGACGCGCGTGCCGAGATAAACCACGGCGGTCTGCCCCGGGGCAACGCCCATGATTGGCTCGTTGACCTTGGTGACGAACTCTCCGTCGATGACGACGGCCTGGCAAACAACCGGTTCGGCATGGGCGCGAACCTGAACCTCGGCTTCGAACCACTGCTCGGGATTTTCTTTTGGAGCCCCGCACCAGGTGAATCTTGAACCGGCCAGTTCGGTAACGGCCAGAGCACTCTGTGAACCGACGATCACGGTGTTTTCTTTCGGGTGAACCTCGAGAACGTAGCGTGGGCGACCGTCTGGCGCGGGGCGTCCGAGGCGAAGCCCCTTGCGTTGACCAACGGTGAAGCCATGGGTTCCCTCGTGTTCACCTACGATGTTGCCGGCTCGGTCCTTGATTAGACCCGGCTTAGCGCCAACCTTGTCTTCGAGCCAGCCCTGGGTGTCGCCGTCGGGAATGAAGCAGATGTCGTACGAGTCGGGCTTTTGCGCGACAGCAAGGCCTCGGGCAGCTGCTTCGGCGCGAATGTCGGCCTTTGAGGCACTGGCACCGATAGGGAACATCACGTGCTTGAGTTCTTCGGCGGTGAGCACACCCAAAACGTAGCTCTGGTCTTTGGCGGTTGCCGGGCTTCGGTGCAGCTCGAGTTCGCCCGATTCGCCGGTGAGCACAGTGGCGTAGTGCCCGGTGACCACCGCGTCGAAGCCTAGCGAGAGCGCCTTTTCGAGGAGTGCCGCAAACTTGATTCGCTCGTTGCAGCGCATGCATGGGTTAGGCGTGCGACCGGCTTGGTATTCGGCGATGAAGTCGTCGACCACGTCTTCTTTGAAACGGTCGCTGAAGTCCCAGACAAAGTATTTGATGCCGAGGAGGTTCGATACGCGCTGGGCGTCCATCGAGTCTTCGATCGTGCAGCAACCGCGAGAGCCGGTGCGCAGGGTGCCTGCATTGCGCGAGAGAGCTAGGTGAACGCCGACAACCTCGTGCCCGGCATCGACGGCGCGGGCCGCGGCTACGGCTGAGTCAACCCCGCCAGACATTGCCGCAAGAACCTTCATAACTAAATTTTACGCGCGGTAGCGACAACGTTAGGGAGGGCCTCGGCGAGCGCTCTGATGTCTGCCGCGGTGGTCTCTGGGCCGAACGAGATGCGTAGCGCACTCGAAGCCTCGCCCTGCGAACGCCCCATCGCGAGAAGCACGTGAGAAGCCCTGGCTACGCCAGCCGTGCAAGCGGAACCGTTGGAGACAGCGATATCTGACTGGTCGAGAAGAAACAGCATCGACTCCCCCGAGCAACCCTCGAAGGTGAAGCTGAGAATGTTGGGCACTCCGGCGCTTGAACCGCGAGTTAGCTGGCCGATTGGCGAGATCAGCTCTACGGCGAGCGCTTCGAGCGACGAGTAGTCGGGCTGAGGCGTCTCGGCAGCGACGGCGAAGGCAAGGGCACCGGCTGCGTCCATGGTTCCGGCACGAATAGCGCGCTCCTGGCCACCTCCGTGAAACAGCGGCTCGAGGTTGGTTGCTCGCGAGACAATCAAAGCCCCGGTGCCAACCGGACCACCGAGCTTGTGTGCGGTGATTGCCATGGTCGAAAGACCAGATTCGGCAAAGTTGGTTGGCATATGACCAAATGCGGCAACGGCGTCTGAATGCACGGGGACGCCGTGCTTGGCGGCGAGCGCGGTTACCTCGCTAATTGGCGTGATGACACCGGTTTCGTTGTTCACCCACATCAGTGCGACGAGTGCCACTTCGCTGCCACGCGTCTCGAGCACCGTTTTGAGTTCGTCCAGGTCAATTTGGCCCTCTGAGTTCAGCGAAAGCCAGTGCACCTCGGCGCCTTGGGCTTCTAGGTGCTCAACCACATCGAGAACCGCGTGGTGTTCGGCCGCCGAAGTGATGATTAGGTTGCCCTCACGCTTGGCAAAGAGGCCCTTGACCGCGAGGTTGTTAGCTTCGGTGCCACCGGAGGTGAAAATGACCTCGTTGCGATCGCAACCGACCACCTTGGCGAGGCATTCGCGGGCGTCCTCGAGCATTGCCCTGGCAGCCTGACCGGCCGAGTGAATCGATGACGGATTACCGACCAGTTGCAGCGCCTTGGTGTAGGCGGCAAGAACCTCAGGCCTAAGTGGCGAGGTTGCGGCGTGGTCTAGGTAAACGGTCACCTTCCAAGCCTAATTCGCGGGCGCTGGTTAGACTTACCCAATGACTTTCGCAGCCCCACACGCGCCTATTGGCCTAGGAGTGGACGCCGCTGCGAATCGAGTGAGTGTTTATTCGGAATCGGCCGAATCAATCGATTTCGTGTTGCTTGACCCAAGCGAGCCATCAAAAGAGCTCGGACGCATCGCCCTCACCCGCGAAGGTGATATCTGGAGTGCGACCGACCCAAGGATCGTCACCGGCGTGCACTACTCGTTTAGAGCAGACGGGCCAGAGGGGCCGCGTCACGGCTTCAACCCGACCATCGACCTCATCGACCCTTACGCCACTGGTGTGGTTCGCGAGGGTCCGCGAGACTTTCACTGCGTTGCGATCGACCGCAGCTTTGACTGGCAGGGCGTTGCCAAGCCGAACACTGCGCTCGCCGAGACGATCATCTACGAGGCTCACGCTCGAGGCCTGACTCGAGGTAACACCGCGCTACCCGACGAGCTTCGGGGAACATACGCGGCCCTGGGTCACGAGAGCACGATCGCGCACCTCAAGAAGATTGGCATCACAGCGGTTGAGTTGCTGCCGATTCAGGCGATCATCTCTGAACCGCGACTGATCAACATGGGCCTCATCAACTACTGGGGCTACAACACCATCAACTTCTTCACCCCGCACCACCGCTATGCGACACCGGCAGCCATCGCGGCTGGCCCAGACGCAATTGCTCGCGAACTCAAGACCGCGATTCGCGAGCTGCACCGCGCCGGCATCGAAGTAATCATGGACGTCGTCTACAACCACAGCGCAGAGGGCGGCTACCTGGGGCTCACCCACTCGTACCGCGGACTAGACAACTCGAGCTACTACCGAATGGATGACGCGGGCAACTACCACGACACCACCGGCTGCGGTAACTCGTTCAACTTTGCGAACCCCTGGGTTGTCAAGATGACCATGGACTCCCTGCGCTACTGGACGACCGAGTACCAAATCGACGGCTTCAGGTTCGATCTCGCCACCACGCTGGCTCGCGACGCAGGCAACCAGTACGACCCAAATCACCCGTTCTTGCAGCAGCTGGCGAGCGACCCGGTGCTGGCCGAGAGCAAGCTCATCATGGAGCCTTGGGATGTCGGCCTCGGTGGCTGGCAGACCGGAAACTTTCCAGACCCGTTCAGCGAGTGGAACGACCGCTACCGCGACTCGGTCAGACGCTTCTGGCTCACCGACATCGCTTCTGCTCGCGACAGCGGGACGCATCACAACGGAGTTGCCGATCTGGCGACCAGGCTCGCCGGCTCTAAAGACATCGTCCACGGCCCGCTGGGCACGCTCGGCACCGTCAACTTCATCACCGCGCACGACGGCTTCAACCTGCACGACCTGGTCAGCTACAACGTCAAGCACAATCAGGCCAATGGTGAGTCGAACCGCGACGGAAACAACAACAACTTTTCGTTCAACCACGGCGAAGAAGGCTCGAGCAGCGACCCAGAGGTGATTCGTAAGCGCCAAAAGGCGACTCGAAACCTGCTGGCCACGCTAATGTTCTCGGCAGGCGTGCCGATGTTTACCGCGGGTGACGAGCGTGGAAAAACACAGAAGGGCAACAACAACGCCTACTGCCAAGACAACGTAATTTCGTGGCTGAACTGGGAACTCTCGGCCAACGACGTGGCACTCGAAGACACCTTTGCGCTACTTACTCGACTGCGACGCGAAAACCCTTCGCTGCGCAGCCCTAACTTCGGCAACTTCGATGAACCGACCCCGGGTAACGACATGATCAAGTGGTACAACGCGGACGGCGAAATCATGCCGGCAGAACAGTGGGACAACCCAGAAAATCGCACACTGGTGCGTCTGGCGGTAAACCTTGACGAAGCCGGAAACAAGAACGCGACGCTCATGGTGATTCACGGCGCCGAGAGCGAAATCGAGCTCACACTGCCCGAATCCGAGTACCTGAACGGTTACCAGTTGCTCTGGAGCAGCGAGGCTTTCGAAGCGCAGCAGTCGCCGAAAAGCTTTGCCCCAAAAGATAAAGTCTTGGTAACCGACACCGCGATTTTGGTTTTTAGCGCGCAGTAGAAGCTCAAATCTCGCTAAGTTTGAGAGATGAGCACCAAAGGTTACGGTCGAATCCCCATTGAGAGCGTCTCGCCTGCCGTTGATGGCGGAGCGGTGCCAGCCAAGGCCTTCGAAGGCGAAGTCATTCCGTTTAGCGCGATCGTCTATCGCGAGGGCCACGACAGCCTCGGCGCCGAGGTGCTACTCACCTCACCTAGCGGAAAAACTTCGGTGCACCGCATGTTTGCCGGTGCTCCCGGCACCGACAGCTGGCACACCAAGGTTCAGCTCAAAGAAATCGGCTCTTACAGCTTTTCGATTCGCGCATTCGGCGACGACTTCGATACCTGGCACCACAACGCCTCGGTGAAGATAGCCGCCGGCGTAGACGAAGAACTGATGATGCTCGAGGGAATCGCGCTTCTCACCCGCGCAGCCAGCGAGAAAGATCGCACAGCGGCCAACGCCAAGGCCCTGGTCGAATTGGCCGAAAAACTTTCAGATAAAAAGCGCTCACCCAAGGCGCGTTTAGCCGAAGCCGAGACTCCCGAGGTCGAGAAACTGATTTCCGCTCAACCGATCAGGTCGCTTGTCACGCTGAGTGAGACACACACGATCCGTTGCGAGCGAGTCCGCGCCGGTTTTGGCGCCTGGTACGAGTTCTTCCCGCGCAGCGAGGGTGCCAAGTTCGACAAGAAGACCAAAACCTGGACATCTGGCAGCTTCAAGACCGCAATCAAGCGCTTGCCCGCCGTTCGGGCGATGGGTTTTGACGTGCTCTACATGCCACCGATTCACCCGATTGGCGAGGCCTATCGCAAGGGGCCGAACAACACGCTAAACGCCGCAGCCGGCGACCCCGGTTCACCTTGGGCAATCGGTTCGAGCGCGGGTGGTCACGATGCCATTCACCCAGACCTCGGCACCGAGAAGGACTTCAAGGCGTTCGTCAAGAAGGCGCACGAGCTCGGCCTCGAGATCGCACTCGACCTAGCCCTGCAGGCCAGCCCAGACCACCCGTGGGTCAAGGAGCACCCTGAGTGGTTCACCACGCGCGCCGACGGCTCGATCGCATACGCCGAAAACCCGCCAAAGAAGTATCAAGACATCTATCCGATCAACTTCGACAACGACCGCGACGGCATCTATCTCGAGGTTCTGCGGGTTGTGAAGCACTGGATCGGTTTCGGCATCAAGATCTTCCGTGTCGATAACCCACACACCAAGTCGGTGAACTTCTGGGAATGGCTGATTGCCGAAGTCAACGCCGAGTTCCCCGACGTCGTGTTCCTGGCCGAGGCCTTCACCCGTCCGGCGATGATGCACGCGCTAGGCAAGGTCGGCTTCCAGCAGAGCTACACCTACTACACCTGGCGAAACACCAAGGATGAGCTGCAGAGCTACCTGACCGAGTTGGCATACGAATCGGCCGACTTCTTCCGCCCTAATCTGTGGGTCTCGACGCCGGACATCCTGACGCAGTATTTGCAGTATGGCGGCCCTGCGGCCCACAAACTGCGCGCGACCATCGCCGCAACCGCAAGCCCAAGTTGGGGCATGTATGCCGGCTACGAGCTGATCGAGTGCGTCGCCCGCCCAGGCGCCGAGGAGCATATTGACAGCGAGAAGTTCGAATACAAGCCGCGCGACTGGGCCGCTGCCGACAAGGCCGGCCGCTCGATCGCGCCACACATCACGCGCCTGAACGAGATTCGCAAGGACCACCCGGCCCTACTGCAGCTGCGCAACATCGAGTTCCACCACACCGACGACGGCAGCATCCTCGCGTTCAGCAAGCACCTCGCCGCAGAGCACTCGCCGACCGGCAAGGCCGACACCATCATCGTGGTTGTCAACGTCGACCCGCATTCGGTGCGCGAGACGACCGTTCATCTTGATTTGGCCAAGCTCGGACTGCCAAGCGACGCCAAGTTTGAGGTTCACGACCTGATCACTGGCGACAAGTGGGTCTGGGGCGCCAACAACTACGTGCGTCTCGACAGCTTCGTCGAATCGGCACACGTGCTGCACGTCACCAAGATTGTGAAGGGCTAGACCATGAGCGAGACCACCAACGCGGCTGCCAACGACTCCCCCGCGCTGCCAACCATCGCCAGCGATGTGCTCTGGAAGGTCGGCACTGGTTCGTATCACGAGCCACACGCCGTGCTTGGCGCGCACCCGATCAACGATGCGGCCGGCAAGGTCACCGCCAGACGCTGCGCATCCTGGAACGGAACATAGAGCTTGTGCACCCAGTAGGTCGGGGTTCGCAGCATCCTGGCGCCCTCGGTCATCACCAGCGCCTGG
>ERZ650311.1670-NODE-1670-length-10611-cov-199.131394_pt1 | contig 10611 bp, 11 predicted proteins | sample MGYA00376247_ERZ650311 | MGnify/ENA primary metagenome ERZ650311 (study PRJEB26733, sample SAMN07839324) | wastewater metagenome | biome: small river; feature: stream; material: water | place: USA: North Carolina | collected 2016-07-28 ... | reverse complement strand
GTGATGCGGATGTTGCCTTGCTGAATCGTGCGGGATTGATACTCTTGCGCCATTTTGACTGCTGAGATCATTTCATCGCACGTCGTCAGCATATCCTCGCGCATCTTGTCTTGCGGGAAGGACTCCAACTCTTTACGTTTAACTTGCAGTTGCGCCAACACTTCAGCATTGCTATCAGGGAGCGCGGGCCATTCCGGGAAGAAAAACGCCGTCAGGTTCAGGTCGCGCACTTCACGCACGCCCTTCCCGCGCCACGCCGTCAACTCCACCAGTCCCCAGCGCCGCTGCCATTGCGCCCGGTCAGCATTGCCGTATTCCGCGAGCATCGTTTCCGCTTCCGGCCCCGCTGCGAGCAGATACGATGCTCGACCTTTGCCGTCGTCCGTGCCGTCCAGCATTCGCCCATCGGGAATATCCACGATGCGCGACTTGACCGGCGACGAAACCACCGGCGTGACCGCGCAGCGCCAGAGGACGCGACCCGGTACGCACTTGCTTTGCACTTCCATTCCGCCCGGCGAAGGCAAGCCTGGCTCATCGCCCGCGAAAAACAGATAGCGAGTCTCGCGGCTTTGTTGCTCTTGCGAAGCAAGCTCTGCCGGAGCCGCTTCGATTAGTTCAAACGCGCTTTGTGTGCCTGTCATTAGTAGTGAATCCCTTTCACCAGTCCATCATTCAAGAACTGGAATTTACTTCGTTTGCCGCCGTCTGTATTGCTTGCGCGCCATCCGTGCAGCCGCAAGCTGTCCAATGCGACGCCTGCAAATCCTTGCCGCGTCAGCACGTCCCGTTGCTCGCCCCACGACTTCACCCGGCGATAATCTTCCGCCAGTTCCGCCGCTGTAATCGGATCGCCAATCATTCGCACTTGCTTTTGCTCGTTGCGAAGCCTGATCAGCATTCGCAGGTAGTCTAAGTGCGTGTCCGAAGGCTCTTGATATGCGCCCAGGCAGATAGAACCGTTCGCCGCTTCTCGCCCCGCGCAACATGTTTCATCGTGAAAGCCGACCGTGAACAGGTGCGTGTAATAGCCCTCGCCATCCGTATCCGGCGACGAGGGATTAAACGCGGCCTCTGCCGGTTCGTGAAACTGCTCGAAGACGAAGCGCGGCGCAACGATGTCCACGTCCACGAACTCAACAATGTCAAGCTCGCCCTCTTTGCGCGTGCATTCGTAGGTTTCCGTGCGAATGGCGTAGCGTGCCTTCCATTCGCCGTCAATGATTTGGCCGGAGATGCGCGTGTCTGGATCAGCCGCCCAGATCACGCGCACGTTGCTCCGACCGTTGCTCGCCTTGCCCGCGATGCGATCAATCTGCCGCTGGTAATACCGGAGGCGCGATTTGGACACCGGACAAGGATAGTTTTGCTTGACAGGCCATTCGTCAAAGACGGGATGGCTGTTTGGGAATTGCGGAATCATTTACTCGCCCCAGATCACCCAGAAATCAATTTGACCAATAGTGGCCGTAACTGCCGTGGACAGCGTACCCAGCGTGACAGTCACGGTTTGCGCGCCTGTCGCGGGAACGTTGTTCGCTACTGGCCCGATAACGCCCTTGATCAAAGAACGCTGTCGGCTGGGCGTGTTCGAGTTCGGCACAACCGCCGTGTCACCGGACAACTGCCCGGCGGCAATGCGGTAATGCTCAATGTTGAAGCCGCTGATGTTGATATTGCTCTGATTATAATTAACCAGAGAAATGTTGCTGACGTTTACCGAAGCCATAGGTTCCTCCGTAAAAAGCGGGAGTCCCGCGAAGGACTCCCAAAGTAAAAGGCTAGCAACGAAGTAAGCCTATGACGTGGGCAACGGGCCGAATACGATCCAATCCGTCGTACCGATGGTCGAAGTGATGGCCGTGCCGGTCACTGCGCCCAAGGTCACGGTGACGGCGGTGACGCCCGTGGTGTTGGTGCCGATGTCGTTGGTGCCCGGCCCGACAACCGATTGAATCACCGGAATGTTCGGGTCTTGCAAAACTGCCGTGTCGCCAGGGGCTTGACCAGCCGCAATGCGAAAGATTGCAGCGGGTTGTAACCCCAAGTTCAGGCTCGTGCCTGACTGGCCAGTGACGCGGCGCGTTACGTTGGTGATGTTACTTGTGTTCACCGAAGCCATATTGAATCCTCCTTAAGCGCCCGCGTTGACTTGCGTTGGCAGGTTGGTGACCGATGCGCGTTTGATCAACGAGAAGCCTCTGGCTTGATATGCTCCCATCTGGAAGTGAATGCCCATCGCGCCCACCCAGCTATCTGAGCCAACGCCAGCGGTTCCCATTGCCATCCGCATTTCGTTGCCATCGTCGTTGTACACGCCGAACGGCTTCTGTTCGCAGACGAACAGGTCTTTCTCGTTCAGGAAGTAGACGCGATCTTCATCGCAATCCAACCACTGCCGCACGATGACGGTGCCAAAGCCGAACTCTTGGAAAGAGCCGTCAAACTTGGTCGCTTCGCCAGGGAAGCGTTTCAAGTTCTGGCCCAAACGAACGAGCGCGGAATGTTGCGCCACGGGCAGCCACGCGGTCACACCGGTTGGCGTCGAAAGCATATCGCCACGAACGCGGGTAAACGCGACGGCCTGATCAAAGTCGGAAACGGTGATTGCCGCGCCCGCCAGGTCAACGACGTTCGCCTTCAACTGAGGCCGCGTGCTGCGGCTGTTCAACTGAAAAACGCCCGTGTCATTGTTGACGATGAAGGCCAAGCCGCGCGGGAATTGCAGGTAGCCATTTTGCGGCACAAGGATGTCGGTTGAGGTCACGTCAGACGCCGCGAGTCCGTAGAACGTCACAGTTGCCGTGGTGTTGGTCGGCACGGCAGACACTTTGACCTGTCCGCGTACCGCACCGGCAGAGGTGATCACGTCATACGTTTCGCCCACGTTCAGCCACACGCTGCCTTTCGTCGAACCGTAGCTTGACGCCGGGGTTGACGCGAGGGTTAGAGTGGAGCCGGTTGCGGAAACGCACGTCGCACGCAAGCCGGAGCCGTCACCGGCGCAGTTGCGTTCAATGTCTTTGGTCAGCGCAAGCGCCACGGTGGCCGTGTACTGCGCCAAGCTGTCAATTTGGCTGTCCGCTTGCCCGCTGAAGTTGCGGAGCGTGTCACCAGAAATCTGGTACGCCTGCGCGACGCGCGCGGGATAGACGTACATGTCATCGTACACAGGCAAGCCGGGCGGGTTGAAGGAGAAGCCTTCGTTGCCTGCGGTAATGCCTGTCGGACGGTTGAAGTTGGAAGGAATACGCCAGCCCTTGCCGCTTACAAAGCCCTTGTTTTCACGCTTCACAACGGAGTTGTAGAACGTGGTTTGGCTTTCAAACTGCGTCTGAAGGTCAGTGACCATCTGATTGAGGACGGGCGCAATGATTGGAATGTTCAATTGTGCCATAGAAAACCCTCAGCACGTCGCGCCTAGGAACCCATCTGACGCGCGCGAATCTCTGCCGCATATTGCGCAATTTGCTGCGGCGTAAAGCCGAAGCCTTGCTGCGCATTGCCTGCGGGTCGTTGCTGCGCGCTGGATGTCGTGGCGTTGTTGGCCCCGATCTCAGGGCGTGGACGTGCGGCTTGAATCTGTTGCTGTTGCGCGCTTCGGGCTTGGCCGAACGCGGTTGACCAGAACACTACGCGCTCGTTTAGCGCTGTGCGGAAGCGGCCTTCAAGTTTGCGCGCCAGGTTATCGGCTTGCATCTTGAACTCTTGCGCCTTGAAACGATCCCCCGCCAGTTCGTAGCGGGCAGAGAGTCCATACAACTCCTCTGCGCGCTGACTGTCGCGTTGTAACGCCGGATCGCTCAGCACCTTTTGCGCGGCCCAAGTAATTGATTCTTGGTGTAACGCGCCGTTGATGTTGTCATCCGGGGAGAATTTTGCTTCCGCTTGTAGTTTTTGCTTTGCGCTCTCCATCAAGGCCGATTGCACAGATTGCGCCAATTCCGCGCCGCGCTGTTCTACGCGTTGCTGGAATTGCTGCTCTTGCTGGCGTTTGACCTCTGCTTGCGCCGCCTCTTGCTGGGCAATGTACTCGCGCGCTTTGAGCGCGTCCGCCTTGTCCTGCAAGAACTCCTGTTGCCGTTCGGGCGTCATATACGAAAATTCTTCGCGTTGGCCCGGCGACAAGGATTTGTAGGCGTCCTGAAAATGCTGCGGGATAGCAGCGAGTTCATCCGCCGTTGGCGCGTTGGTTTGCGCAAGATACTTTTGCGCGTCTTGCGGGGTCTGAATTTGCCGATACGTGTCCAACAATTCCGGCTTAAGTCCGAGGTGATCCCGAAACCACGTATGTGCGATGGTTTCGTCAGGATTCCACGGCGACGGCTGGTTGAGTCCTTTCCATACGATTTCGCCAAGCGTCCCTGGAGAATCGCTCACCAATCGCTCGATAAACGGGTCAGCGGTAAGTTCCGCTTGTCCGGTTTCCGGGTTCTCGATGGTGGAAAAGAGTAACGAGCCGAGTTCAGCCTGTTGCTGGAGTCGCTCAAAGCCGCCAACTTGCTCAATGTGGGCAATGGCGTCTTTGTATTGCGCGTAGGCTTGGGCGTCAGACTTTGCAGACGCATACGCAGTGCGTAATTGTTGCCAGTTGCTCTGTCGTTCGGTTGCAGGCATTTGCTGCAACGCGGCATCATCCGGGAAGTCAATTTCCGGTTGCGGGGTTGACGAATCCCCACTGGAAACAGCGTTCTGCGTATCAACGGGCAGCGTTTGTTCTGCCCCGACAGCTTCAGATGCCACTGCCGAAGTGGCCGCTTCCGATGGCGAAGCGATGTCAGGCGAAGCGGCTGACATGTCAGGCGTAATTCCATCCATAGGTATCCTAAAAAGAAAAAAGGCCGCAAGCGGACGCCGAAACGTCACAACTTGCGGCCTTCGTTCGGGTATCCACGCGCAACGAATTGGGCGTGGCCGAGTGCCAAAAGGCGGCTCAAATTGTTACAACAGGGAATTGTCCGCCGGTGGCGGTTCGTACCCCTTGATGGTAAATCCGTGCTTCTTCGCCAAGTGCCGTGCAAATTGCATCAGGCAGCGAAAGAGCATTTGAATATCTTCGCGGTCAAGCAACTACTTCTTCCCCTTCATCGGCGCGGGCTTTTTCCGTTCCGGTAGTTTCTTCGTCGGATAGCCGCTGACGTACTCTTTGGCTTCCTCTGGCGACAATCCCGGCAGAATCTTTGATCCCGCCGCTACGGCTCGGAATAAGCGAGCTTGCGCTTTTGATTTAGGCGGCATTGCTTGCCTCCGCTTGTACGCCTTTCGGTCGTGGTTGCTTGCCTTGATCGCTACCGCCGCCCATCTGCGCGTGCCGTTGATCGTCGCGCTTCTGTTTGTCGGTCTTTTGTGGCTGTCCCTGCGGCGCTTGCTCTGGCGGCGGTTGCATCATTGCTTGCACGCCGCTCATTACTTGCGCCTCAAGTGCCATCATTTCCAATTCCTTGCGGATCATCAGCCGCACGCACATTTGCGCCAGCGGCCCTGCGTCTTTTACTTCATCATCAATCAACGCTTGGCGATACCAGGTCAGCGCGAATTGATGGCCCGGCTCTTCCGGCACCATCGGCGGCTGAATACCGTCTACAATCTCTTGCGCCAAGATTTCAGTCGGGTCAACCTGCATCGGCTGGCCCGTCATCGGATCAATCGTTACCATCGGCGCAACGGCAGCCATCTGCTGCGCTTGCAGCAATATTGGCTCTGCTTCTTTCGCCGCGTCTAACACCTGATCCAACCGCTTGCGGCATAGGATGGTCGTTGCGGCGTATTGGTCGTCAAACGTGTCTGCGTCCACGCCGTAGACTTCCATTAGTTCCATTGCCACATCTGGCTTGCTGGCGAGCAGTTGCATAAAGACCATCGGCCCACCGAGCGCCATAAACATTGCTTGGATGGCTTGCTGCTTATCATAGCGCGTGGCAGGCAGCCACGAATCGCGGACGGCTTCCCATCGCACCTGACCATTCGCAAAGTCTGCCGCGCTCAGCCAGACGCCATCTTGCTTGCCTCGCTTGCCTGACAAAGGCAGGTAGCGCGGTTCCACATAATGTTTCTTCGCCAGTTCAAACAGTACGGACATTGAGCGGACATCGGCATCACCTTTGAGCGCGTATTCTGGCGCGTTGTGCTGGTTTGATGCCTGGTTCATCAACTCCGCACCAGTCGCGGTCTTGCTGTCCATCCCCGGCACGCCCTCATTGACGAGCGCACCCGCCGCTGTCTGCATATTCGCGTCAAGCTGGCCGATGTACCAAGGGATATGCGAGGGAATTTGCCCCGGTCGCATTTGATACACGAACTGCTCAAGACTGGTGTAATTCTCGCGGCCCATCGTAGAGACAGGCACGCTGTTTTGCGGCTGACCAAGAAGCCGGACGTCATCCGGCTGGATTGCGTCTTTGTCGTATACCCAGCCCGGCAACGCCGACGAGCGAATCTGCTCAAAGATCAGCGAGAGCGTAACGTTCCATTGCCGCTGCATTTCCATTGCATCGTTAATGCCGATGCCGAGGCCCGAAAACATCTGCAAACGATAGGGCACTGTCACCCAATGCCACTTATGGCATTCGTTGCGCACCTGCACGGGCGCATCAACGCCCTCAATCATTGCGATATACATTCCATCTGGGAACATCTCTACCGCTTTTGTCCCGCGTGGAATCGTTTCGCCTGCAACGGTTTGCACGTCCGCCGGAAAGACATATTCCGCGTACATACAAGGCGTGAGCCACCATTGCGTAAACGTCGTATATTGATCATCGCCGCGCTGACCACCGCGCCCCGTGCGCCCGGTTTGCGCGACGCTTCGGCGCAAGGCTTCTTCTGTTGCTAATCCTGGATCGCGCTCATTACCCAATGCCGTGGGCGGCACTTTCAGACCAGGGAATTTGGCACGCACTTCTTCAATGCGGACACGCCGCTTCCAGCGCATCCACGGGCTTTCCTCTGCCGAGCAGCTAATTTCGTGCCGTAATTGCGTATAGGGCACGCTGATCGCGCGCATCTGGCCTAACTTTCGTTGGCTGACTCCGGTGACGGCTTCGATGATTTGCGCTTGCGGCTCTTCGACTTCGACGTTGGGAGAGCCGCAGGTGGGACATAGAGGTGACTGTAATCCACCTCTGGAAGCTGAAATGCCTTCACTGGTTTGCGGTATGCCGGAATCACCCATCCCCAGTTGTATTCCGTGTTGCTTTTCGTCTTCTTCATACGGTTCCAATTCTGGCGGGTGCGGCGCTTCAAGTCCCGCTTCCCACTCAGCTACTTCGTCGTGCCCGTATTGGGCGTTGATGATTGCGCGGTCAAGTGGCGGAATATCGCCCATCCCGCCCGCTTGCTGAAACTCGCTCGCGTTGCCTACATACCCGCAATCATAGCACTCGCCCATCCCTTCGGATGTGATTTCTTTTTGCTCCGTGATCGGGTCATAGGCGTAGCCTCCGTCCGCTTCTTCGTCATAGTAAAAGTAGCGCGCGTATGTGCCGTGCGCCTGACCGGCCAAGCCTTCTTGTTGCCGGAACAGCTCCGAATACACAATCGGCTCAATTACATCAGCGAAAATCTGCGCCGCGCGTACCGATCCCGCTGTCTGATCGCTGTCATCTCCAGCAACCGCTTTGACCTTCGTGCGCGCCGCCACCCACTTGGACATCAGCACGCGGCTGTAGAATCCCAGCTTGTTTTGCTGCCGCACGGGCGCAACGGTCGTTGTCGGCAACGGCACCTTTGTCCATTGGTTGCTGCGATGGCCACGAACCGCCAATTGATCGCCGTTGATCATCATGTTCATCAACATCCAGACCAAGGCGAGTTCTGACCATTCCGCCGAGTTCAGCCGCTCAAGCTTGCCCGTTTCCATCTTCAGCCATTCCGGGAACGGCTTTTGCTCCTTGCCGGACGCATCCAAGTACCGCTCAAGCGGCTGGGATGGTGCAAGGTTTGGCCCGGACTGCGAGGGCATTGCCAGCGATTGCGTTGCGGTCACGTTGTCATTACTCCGTGTTGCTCATCATAGCGCCGCACCGCCTCTGACCGGGCGCGTTGTTCATCAAATCCAACTTCGTTCACCAAGTAGCTAATTTCTTCCTGTAGCCAGACTTCGCGTTGCGCGTCTTGCACTTCTTCAAACCCAACCCACGGCGGCGCGATGACACGCGAGGAAATCTGCGGCGCGACCGGCGCTGCCTTTTCCTGCACCGGTTCCATCCGGTTTTTCGTCAACAGCCGATCCAGCAACGCCTTACGCTCCTCTTCCGAGTCCGCAAGGCGCTGCCGTAGTTCGGCGATGAGGGCATCTTTTGCCGCGATGGTTGGATAGAAGTAGATCATTAGTTCGGCAAACTGAGGGCATACGTGAGCGGCAGTGACGGGTCTTCCGCCGTGAACAACGCTTGCACCTGTGCCACGGTCGTTTTGCCGTTCAAGTTCGCATCGGTCAGGATGCCGTACTTGTTGGCCTGGTCCAACCCGCGCAAAATGGCCACGTTGCCCGCTTGCTGGTTGTCTTCGTATACGCCCGCCGCTGCGATATTTCCCGCCACGCGCGCGCGGAAGGTGGCATACGTATTCGCCCCGCTCACTGTCGCATCCACGATAAAGCTCAGCCGGTTGCCGACGTTGACGGACGACAACCCCATCTTCACCCCTTGTCTTGTATCTGCATTGACTGCCATGGATCACCTCATTTCTTTTTCGTTCCGAGTTTCGATTTCACCGGTTCCTCTGCTGGTTCCGGTACGTGCAAGGGGGCCGTATCAACGACGGGTTCTGCCGCAACCACATTCGCCAGCGCCAAGTGAACCGCTTCCTCCATCGCGTTTGCAATGCTCGTGTGGGCACGCGGCACGGTCTGGAAGGTGTTCACCAAGTCGCGGATTCTGTGTTTGCCTGCGTACAATTCCCAAGCGGGCAGCGTGGAATCGTTTTGGCGTAAGAGATCATATGCCCGGCGGGCAACTTCTTCATTCTGTTCGGAGTACATCTATCCTCCCATTTCCAGTTTCGGACTGTACAGCAGCGCCGGATTGGCACGGACGGCAGCCAGCACGCGCTGACGGTCAAACGCCTCCGAGGGCTTGCCAACATCTCGCCAGTTGTTGATTGGCTGATACACCGGTTTCAAGTCTTGCCCCGGCCACGTCACCACCAGTTCCAGATGGCCGATCAGCACATCAAGCGACATCTGGACGTTGATATTTGCTTCTTCACAGTTCTTCCAAAATCCGATATCGGCGTCAATCCGGTTCTCGTTCCATTCGCCGTTCTCGTTCGGTTGTTCGTAAAACCACGGCTTTTTCAGCCGGTCAAACACGCTGGCGCGAAAGATGGTCAGCCCAAAATGCCCTTGCTGAATCGGGATGAGCGGCTCAAGCAATTTCACTTCCTGCTTTGTTGTCGCCAGAAGCGGGCCGCCTTCGCGCTTCATCTGTCCGGCCACGATCACATCAACGTCGGGATTGTCCATCATCAGGCAGATGAGCTTCGCAATCGCGTTGTTCGTCGGGTCGTGTTCAAAGATGGAATCGTAATCAATCGTGACGATCAGGTTGTGACCGCTCTTGATTGCGCTCTCAATTCCGCGTGTCAGCGCGTGCGACCAGAATGCACCCTCGCCGCGAAACCACGACATCCCCAAGCGGTGAATCGCCAAGCCAATGCAATCCATCGTAGACAGAAAGCCGATGCGCGGCGTGCTCATCACAGCGGCAACGCGCGGTTCAAATGCGGGAACTTGCGGTTGTGCCGCATCACCGTCTGGCTCGTCTACCGGCTCCGCAAGCGCGTGCGCTAACTCTTGCTGTACGAAAATGATATTGGTCGTCGTCATTGCGACTGGCCAATACAGCTTTCCGACGCCAAGGTCAATGATCGCCTTTTTGCCTGCCTGCCCCTCGCCGTTTATCGGCGGGACAAAATCTACTGGCGCGTTGGGGTCATACTCAACCATCACAACTTGAGGCCGATGCTTGAGCAGGGAATTGAAGAGCCAGTAATCTTGGCCGTCTACGTCAATAATGGCCAAGTCTAGCGACCGTGGCGCATTCGCCGCGCTCAAGATCACATCCAGTCCGCCCGGCTCTGACGACGATACGCGATGCTGAAACAACTGCACGCGCTCGGCTTCCAGTGTGGAAGCATACAGCGCCGTCAGCTTTTCAAACTGCGCCGGGTCGGCCTCGACCAGCACGCCGAACCATCCTTCTTCAATGAGCTTTCGGCTGTTGCTGAAGAAGACGCCATCCGATGCGCCACATTCCAACACCCACTTATTGCACGTCCCCAGCTTTTCAAAGATTGCGGCCAAGATGCCGTCTTCGCCAAACTGCGAGTAGACGTTGTATGCGCGGTCTTCGAGCCACCGAAACGCGGCCCGTCCGGGAAGACTTGTCATTTGTTGTTAGCCTTTCAGAGATTGCCCCACGGATTGTCATTGCCCCGGTTCATCTTTTGCCAGGGGTCGTCGTTGGGGTCTATCAGTTCGTGTGACCAGTTTGCGCGCTGTCGGTTGCGCGCCTCTTTCAATTGCGCAAGCTCCCAATTGCGTTGGAGCATTGCGTAATCACTTGTGCCAGCAGGAAGGGAAGCGAGGGAGTCACGGCGCAGCGACTTGGG
>ERZ650311.1667-NODE-1667-length-10618-cov-3.662501_pt1 | contig 10618 bp, 8 predicted proteins | sample MGYA00376247_ERZ650311 | MGnify/ENA primary metagenome ERZ650311 (study PRJEB26733, sample SAMN07839324) | wastewater metagenome | biome: small river; feature: stream; material: water | place: USA: North Carolina | collected 2016-07-28 ... | reverse complement strand
CCCATTAGGAGAAAATTTTATATGGCAACTAGAATGCAGCAGCGTAGAGGAACTGCTACTCAGTGGACCAATGCTAACCCAATCCTAGCATCTGGTGAAATTGGTTGGGAAACCGATACTAATAAGTTTAAGATTGGTAATGGTCTTGCAACATGGGCAACCCTGCAATACTTCAATGACACACAAGACCTTTTAGACCTATACGTTCCTCTAACGCAAAAAGGTGCCGCCAATGGAGTTGCGACCCTTGATAATGACGGAAAACTTTCATCAACCCAAATCCCTACAATTGACGAACTTACTCAAGATGCTATTAACGCTGCACTTGTAGCAGGAACTGGTCTCGATAAGACCTATGACGATGGTTCAAACACAATAACACTTGACATCGATGGAACAGTAGCCACAAAAACTTACGCAGACACAGTCGCTGCAACAGCACAGGCAGATGCAGAAACTACAGCCGCAAACGCACTAGATGCACACGCAATCGACACCACAAATGTGCATGGAATTGCTGACGTAGCAGCACTAGCACTAACCTCAGAAGTTCAAGACCTATTCGACTACCACTTGGCACAAACTTCAAACGTTCATGGTATCGCAGATACAACAGTCCTTGCTACACAGACAGATGTCTCTAATGCGGTATCCACACATAACTCAGATACTACAGGTGTCCACGGTATTGCAGATACATCAGTACTGCTAACAACTGCTGGTGGTACGGTATCAAACCTAACTATTACTGGAGACCTCACAGTCCAAGGAACAACCACAACAGTTGCCGCCGCAAACCTTGAGGTTACAGACTCACTAATCTATCTTGCCTCAGAGCAGTTCAATACCGACGTTTTAGATATCGGTATTTACGGAGCCTATGGAGATGCTCAATCAGGGCACTATCACACAGGTCTTATCCGAGACGCATCCGATGGAAAGTGGAAACTTGTTTCTGGTGGTTCAGAGCCGACATCTTCAGAAGTAGACTTTACTGGAATAACATATGACATACTTAAGGTTGGGTCAATCGAGGGTAACGTTACAGGAAACCTAACTGGCAATGCAGACACAGTAACCAATGGAGTATATACTACAGATACTGGAACAGTTACAAATGCAATGCTTGCTGGATCAATCGCCAACAATAAACTTGAGCACTCAAGCATTACGCTTAATGGTTCTACAGTTTCTCTTGGTGGATCTGCATCAATTGAGTCACTTCCATCACAAACTGGAAATACTGGAAAGTATCTAACTACCGATGGCTCTGCAGCCTCCTGGTCAACCGTAGAGGCACTGCCATCACAGACTGGACATTCTGGTCAATACCTAACAACTGATGGCTCTGTAGCATCGTGGGCAACCGTGAATGCCACTCCAGCACTAAACGATCTTACCGATGTTACGATTACATCTGCAACAGCAAATGACGTAGTCGTGTTTGATGGAAGTGGCTTTGTAAATAAGTATGTTCAGGCTATTCCAACCCTTACTAATTCACAAACAGGAACTACATACACAACAGTATTATCAGATGCAGGAAAGATTGTTGAAATCTCAAATGCCTCTGCAATCACACTGACAATCCCAACAAATGCCTCTGTAGCATATCCAGTAGGAACCCAGATTACAATTCTTCAGACAGGTGCAGGGCAGATTACTGTTGCTGCTCCTTCTGGCGGTACACTGAATGCTACCCCTGGAACAAAACTACGCACCCAGTGGTCATCAGCAACTCTACTAAAGAGAGCGACAGACACCTGGGTCCTGATCGGAGACTTGACACTATAATGGCTATTTCAATGGGAAGAATCGCAGCCTCAGTAAGAAAGAGATTCGTCGATTCGCTACAAAGAACATCTACTGGAATTGGAACTGCATCTGACGGCTCAATTTGGACTCAGGTTAGAAGTTCATTTAATATTTCTAATGGTACGGCTACTGTGGGAAACTCTGCAGGAGATTATCCTATTGCTATTCAAGATATGCCTTATCAGAATGTTAACGTACTTGTAAAGTCACCATCAAATGGTGCTGGAACTGCATTCTGGGTAACTGACTCTGGAAACTGGTGGGCAGTGGCAACTGAGCAGACGAGCGTATCCTGTAACTGCACAAACTACTCATATTGCAATGGGTATGGCTGTAGTAGTTACGGATGTACTGGCTATGGATGTACCTCATCAGCATGTAGTGGATATTCATGCTCGTCATATGGATGTAACTCTTATGGATGTACTGGGTATACATGTGGTGGATATACCTGTGTAGCATATGGGTGTACTGCTTCTGGATGTACTGCTTCTGGATGTACCTCATATGGATGCGTATACTATGCTGGCTCATACTGCGTTGCATATGGATGCAAGGCAACTGGATGCAGTGCATATGGGTGTACTGGATATGGATGTACTGCATCTGCATGTTCATACTCATACTGCAGTGCCACTGGATGTAACGGATACGGATGTACTGGATACTCATGTAGTTCATATTCTTGTAACGGATATGGATGTACTTCATCTGGTTGTACTGGATACGGATGTACATCATATGCAACAGGAACAACCTGTGAAACATGCTACCCAAGATCAATTAGAGTTCTTCAGTCTGTATCTGGAACGGTATCTGCAATCTATTCGGCAGGAATCTCAGCACTTGCAAATGCTCTAAGACTTAAGACTACTGGAAATCAAATCGAAGTAACTGCATACTCAGACACGAGTGCAACAGCACAGATTGATTCACCAATTGCTTACACAGCAACTGGATCTACCCAAACAAAGAAGTATGGATTGGTTATCTCTCCAGCAACATATGGTCAAGGTACCACTGTTGGAGATATTGAGATCAATCCAAATTAAGAAATAAGGAGAATATAAAATGACACTTCCACAAGTACCAGAAATCCTAACCCCTCAAGGTCAGGCAGCAGAGGAGTCAATGTACAGCCTCGCTGTAATCATTGGTAACGTTGTTTACGCCATCATCGGAACTGACGGACAGTCGGCAGCAAGATTCCTTGCACAGCCTACGTTTGTTCAGGTAGACAAGAATGTTGTCTCTGAGGGACAGGTTTACGACCCTGCAACTGGAACCTTTTCTACACCAACTGCCTAACATGATATAATATATATCTATTAGAAAAAAGGTGTAAAGATGAAAAAGATTCGGTTTGTTACAAATCTAAATGCCCACAAGGGGGCTGGTCAGCCAATTCCAGCAAAGAAGTATTTGCCAGAATGGTTTAAGAATGCAGAAAGTTTTTATACTACTGCAGAGACTGGAGACACCCCACGTGCTGGGTTAAAAGAGTGTAAGCCATACATGGACATGATGATCACAGGATATTACCTTGTGTTTCCTTGTGATGTCCATGTTAAGAGAACCGAAGATGGTGGTCTGGACATCACCTGGGAATCTGAAAAGGTTGGTCAAATTATTGACGAACGACCAAAGGAAATGGGGGCTACAATGCCTCGTCCTTATGGCTTTGCACCAAACCACCTTGTATTCTCTGGCATGTGGGGATGGAAGACACCGAAGGGTTGGTCAACTATTGTAACCCACCCAATGAACCAGGTAGAACTTCCATTCTACACAGTATCAGCATTTATGGACACAGACAAGTTCTGGGGAGCAGGCAACATTCCATTCTTTATTCGTGAGGATTGGGAAGGTACCATTAAAGAGGGAACCCCATTTGCACACATTATCCCAGTAAAGAGAGAGCCATGGATCATGGTTGAAAATGATCAGGGGCTTGTAGACAGTCTTGAGCAACATGCTAAAATTGTTAGAGATCCAGATAGAATGTACAAGAAGACTATGTGGAGCAGAAAGGATTACAAGTGAGCGATCAACCAGTAGAAAAACCAAAGATGGTTAGAAGCAAGAAGCGTCTCAGAAGCGATGGAGTCTTGGTAGACAGAAACCCAGACCTGATCGAACTAACTCTCCTACAATTTATTAAAATCTTTTTAGTTGAAAGACTAATCCTTAAAAAGCAAGTCAACTACAACATGAATGGTGGAAAACTTGTAGAGATTGAGCCACCAAAGACACACAAGGTTGCCATTATTCTAGATGACAAGGTTATGGAAACTCTTGTCATTAACCCAAAGTTTGCAGACCTACTACTTGCAAACCCAACATTTGTTGAGGTCGAAGATACAGACCACGTTCATGCAGGAAGGACATTCTATGTCGGAGGAAAATTCTTTACACCAGAACCAATCGAACCTGCCTAAAGTACCAAACCTTCAAAAGCCAGCACGTCCATGGGACATGCTAAATCCAAATATTGGCAGGGTATCAGATGAGATAAAGCAGTATCGATTAGATATCTGCAAGTCTTGTCCATTCTTCATGAAGATATCACACCAATGCAGAAAGTGTGGTTGTATCATGGATGCAAAGGCTGGTCTTCCACATGCATATTGCCCAGAAGGAAAATGGGATGCAGTGGAAGATGAAACCAAACAAGACTAACTATGATAGAATGGACTAGGAGATTATATGCCTAGTCCATCTAACATTTACGCAGAAAAAGTTTATAGTGAACACCCACTTGCAATGTGGGCACTGGACGACCAACTCGACTATATCTCAAAGATAACTGAAGACCAAAGGGACTATCGTGATTGGCTTAGAGTTATCAAACCCAACAATGAAACAAATGTCTCTGTAGACATATCAACCGATAATATCGGTAAAAAGATGGATAGTGCACTATACAAGTTTGCTGCCAACCCACCAGAAACAGAGTCAGATAACTTTGAAATAGTTAGCGATACAATAATAAATTTTGCAGACTTCGATGAAGATCTTGCCACACTATCAATTGGAACATATTTCTATTCAGATAGCGAATACATTTCAGACGTAACTATCGGATTCTACTACAACGAGGAAATCACTAATTCAGTCGTTGAGGCATCAAAAACATTCAGCACAAGCGTTTATAAGAACTGGGTATATATTGCAGAAACCTGGGACATTCCAAACTTTACAAGTGATGTAAAACTATTCATGAGAGTTTCATACTACGGCGGAGGAGAGACAAGTTCTGAATACCAGTTCTACGCAAACGGACTAACCGTTGGTCAATGGTCAGAAGAATTTCAGTCAGAGTCCCTGGGGCTTTCAGATGTCGATGGCGGAATCACAGAGTTCCCAGCCAACATAGCACTTAGTGGAATCGAAAAATGTATTCCAGCAAGATCATACGGATTACAGGATACCAATGGATACTACATCGTATCAGAAAATAGGTTGCCTGGTAGAAACGCAGGTATGCCAATGGTCTTCGGTGCCAACAGCGTAACCTCTCTAGCATATAATGGAGATATCCCAGGTCTTGTTATTCCAGGCAATGGATTCCTAAATGAAATAGGAAAGCATAGGACGTATACGTTCGAGATGTGGCTAAAAATAGACTCCATAACGGTAGAGCCACACAGAATTTTTGGACCAATCTCATCTGACGATGGATTGTATGTGGATAACGAACGACTATACCTAAAGATAAATGACAAGATCGAATCATTCTATATTACCGAATGGTATAGACCGCTATTGATTGATATTATTTATACAAGTTCTTATGTGAAGTTGCTTCTTAATTCAGAAGAGGTAATCGTAATAGATATAGATTCATCAACAACATCTTTCCCAGAAAAGTACGATGCTACTGGAAGAGATCAAGACTGGATTGGGTTCTATACAGCAGACGACATTTCTCCACTAGAAATAGACTGTATTAGCATTTATGGATACGAGGTTTCAAAGACTATTGCTAAACGCAGATGGGTCTATGGTCAGAACGTAGAGTTTCCAGAAATCATTAACTCTTCATATGGTGGGCAAACCGCAGCCATTGACTATGCATATGCAAACTATTCGTCAAACTTTGTATTCCCACAAAATTCAGCATTTAAATCTGGAATATCAGACAACGTATCATTCGATCAGGGCATCTTGTCAAGCCCATCATACGAACTGCCAGACATAGTATTCGACTCAAAAACAGTAGAGCAGTGGTACGAAGACTCAGCAGACATCCAGATAGAGGCTGACAAGTTCTTTAGGTTTAGACCAAATGGAGATTGGTCATCTGTAAATGGATACCTACATTATGACAATATCGCTTTTATCAATGGTAGAATGAAGACCATTGCTGGCATCTTTAAGATGACATCTCTTCCAGGAGATACAGAGCAAATACTATTTAAATTTGTTAACAACAAAACAAGAGACTCGTTCACGATATCGATGGATAAAAACTTCATCTATTACAGACTCGACTTCTTGGGCACAGAAACGCTGGTACATAGGAAGAACAATACTTTTGTTGGAGAAATCTTTATTTCTGGAATCGATATTGTAAGAATCTCTAATTATTTCGGTGGAGACGTGCAGACATTCTTCTCATACGTAAATGATGTAGAACTGTTTATTGGTGGAGACTCAGACTTTAGTAAGATGTTCCTTGGTCACATATATAGAATATCTTTTTCAAATACCAGAAATGGATCGAAGTTTGACTACCTATTCGCAAATACTGGAATACCATATGACAGAGATGAAATTACAACAGCAATCTATGATGCAGGTGATTCATATTTTGGAAATGATCCATCATACTGGAGCCTTGTGCTTGACGGTGGAGACCCATACTCATACGCAGTAGACGAACTACTAAGTTCAGCAGCGACGTACAGCCTGACACCAAAACTATACTTTGGAAAGTTCATGCTTGACATTATGACAAGTTCCACATGGGAGGATTATGTTCCACTAAGCCACTTTGCAAAATATGTCAAGGTAGCAGATGGAGGAGACTTCTTCGACTTAGATTTTATTCAGTTTAATATTAGTTATCCAGCACCAGGAAAATATCTGGAGCAGCAAACTGCAGCAGATGAGTGGTCATATGCAGACCTACAGTTCGAATACAGTTCACCAGTGCAGTATCAATACAAAGAGTTGGACAACTACCTATTTAGTGGATATAATAACTATCTAGACCTTAAGCAAAAGACAAAGACACAGTACGTTTACGATACCACAAAATCTGCAGCAAGAACATACATAACTTTTCAATACCTTGACTCAGGGGCAAACACTGCAATTGAAACATACACAAACACGGAAAGCGTTAGCACAAATAATCTTGTTAAGGCTGGTGACGAGTGGGTATACACAAAGTACGAGGTGGTAGATGGAACTGTAATCTATCCCCCAAGATCAATAGACTTTAAGAAGTTGGCAATCGTTGTTCACGTAGAACTTCTAGTCGATGGAGTGTTGACAAAGCCAGTTGGCATCAAGAGAATAGAGTTGGCATCTCAGGCACTGTCATCTACAATGGCTACAGAGATTGGAACAAAGTTCGGTGTTCCACTATACCCTTATACAAAGTCTGGAATCTACTTCAACTATAAAGAGGTCAATCCATTTAGAATCTATAAGAGAAGCACACCATACCTATACCTGAGCAGAAATTCTGGCATTGAACTTGTTGGCGATCAGCAGGCACTCGTCAACCGTGGAATCACAATTCCAATTAATCAGAAGTCTGCAAGAAACTTTAGCGTGTCAGCAATCCAGGTACTGACCAGATACAACAATGACTTCTTCCCATATGCATCTACTCCAATATTTGAGATAGAGACAAAAGATGCATACATCAAGTTCTACATGGTGTCAACTCACCCAGACGGACAACGAGCAAAGATTTATGCAATCAACGCTACAACTGGTCTAGAAGAGAACGGTCTTGCATTCTACATCAATGGAAAACTTGTCAAGAATCCAACGCTTAACGTTAAAGAATGGACAATGCTTGGAATTTCGTTCGCAGACAAACTAAGCCTCGACGGATTTGCAGGGGCATTCAGAGTTAATGGTCCGCTACTAGTAAACAACTTCTCACACTATCAATCATCTGGACTACAAGAAAGAGTCTACACATCGTACCGTGAATGGAAGCGTGTAAAAACAAGCATCGCAAATGGAGATATCACTTGGGATTATTGGAATGGTCCAATTACCAATAATGCTACATTTACATGGAATAATGTTCTAATTATCGGAAAGTCAAGTATTTATGGAATCAACATGTCTGAGATATTTAAGGCATATGTTGGAACAAATAAGAAGATTTTTGACGATAATTCTGGAATTAAGTTTGCAAAGCACAAGTTTACGACATATAAAAACATCATACCAGCAACATATACAAAGAAACCTGTATAATGTGGTATACTAGTGGTTATGAATCCTGAAAAATTTAGAGTCCCTGGTCAAGTTGGCGAATCAAAACTAACTATTTTGGATAAGCAGTATGCCTGGGGTATCTACTTCTGGAAAAAGGCTAACGGCAAGCCTTTCACAGATGGTAATGGAAACGTATTGAACGTTCCGTCCCATAGGGGTGACGCACTTCAGATTCAGAAATTAACAAGAGAAGCAACAGCCCTTGGTCAGGGCGATGGCTCATATGAGTTTATGCCAGGTGTAGAGAGAATCTCTGACGAGGAATACTCAGAGCAGTTAGACCGAATGAAGCAGGGCTTGATCCCAAATATGAATGACCTTGGTGCTGTTCAAGCAGCAAAAGATACAATCGCACTGTATGGAGATGAAGCATAATGTCAGACTATGAAGTACAGATTCCGTATATCAGAGATATCTCTGTCGCTGAGACTGAGCCTGAGATAGATGCATTTAAGGCACAGGACCCATTCAATAAGTCATGGGATGACCTAAAGAACATGGCAGGTCTTGAGAAAAACTTTAAGCGTAGATCAGACAGAATTGAAAAAGCAAATAACGATACACTTGTAAACAGTACACTTCAGTATAACAATGTAGACGTAATGTCTCAGCGGTACCAAGATAGTGCACTGGCTACACAGACAGGTATTAACGGAGCATCATCAAAAGAGATCAATCCAGGTAAAGTATACAGAAATGGATATGGTCTATTCGATGTTATCACGCCACCATGGAACCTATATGAACTTGCAAATTACTACGATATGTCATTTGCTAACCACGCAGCCATTGATGCCAAGGTAGAAAACATTGTCGGGCTGGGATATGAATTCCAACCAACTCAGAGAACTATCATGGCTCTCGAAGCATCAGACAACCCATCAGCAATCGACAAAGCACGTAAGCGTATCGAACGTGCCAAGGTAGAACTTCGTGACTGGGCAGAGAATTTGAACTCAGACGACTCATTCACCAATACCATGATGAAGGTATGGACTGACTACGAGGCTACTGGAAATGGATACCTTGAAATTGGTAGAACAACTGCAGGTGAAATTGGTTATGTTGGACATATTCCAGCAACCACAATGCGTATTCGTCGTTTACGTGATGGCTATGTTCAGATCATTGGAAATAAGGTTGTTTACTTCCGCAACTTCGGTGCAAAAAATCCGAATCCAATCACCAATGACCCACGACCAAATGAGATTATTCACATTAAGGCATATTCTCCACTAAACACTTTTTATGGTGTCCCAGACATCATGTCAGCACTTGCTGCACTACAGGGTGACGCACTTGCATCACAATACAACATTGACTACTTTGGTAACAAGGGTGTGCCTCGCTACATCGTAACACTAAAGGGTGCAAAGTTGTCAGAGGAAGCAGAAGACAAGATGTTCCGCTTCCTGCAGACAAGCCTAAAGGGATCTAACCACAGAACTCTATACATCCCACTTCCAGGAGACTCAGATACCAATAAGGTAGAGTTCAAAATGGAGCCAGTTGAGAATGGTGTACAGGAAGCATCGTTTAACGAGTATCGTGTTCGAAACCGTGACGACGTTCTGGTTGCCCACCAGGTTCCACTATCTAAGATTGGTGGTGGTGACTCTGCAGCCATCGCTGCTGCACTGGCACAAGACCGTACCTTCAAAGAGCAGGTAGCAAGACCAGCACAGCGTAACCTTGAGAAAGTACTTGCAAAGATTTTTAAGGAGAAGACCGATCTTCTCGAACTTAAGTTCAACGAACTAACCCTAACCGACGAAATTGCTCAGTCACAAATTCTTGAGCGTTATGTACGTAACAAGATTATGGTGCCAAACGAAGCACGTGATGTTCTGAACCTCCCTCGCATCGATGGCGGAGATGAACCTCTAGAACTTTCAGCAAAGGCTGCAGCGGATGCTAATGCCAATACTCAGCAGAACAGACAGAGAGACGCAGAGCGTTCTGCCAACTCGTCAGATGGTCCTGCAACAGTTGCTGGAAGAAATCCGAAGGGCGAGGGTAGAGCAACCGAATAGTATGTTATAATAAAGTAACAAATATTTAAAAAAGGCTCTATAATTAAGATAGTATGACTATTTCTAAAGTACACTTCGACACAGAAGGCGACAACCTTCGACTTTCAATGCCGTTCTCTAAGGTAGACAAAGAACGTCGCATCGTATCTGGCTTTGCCACACTCGACAACATCGACCGCCAGCTGGGTAACCGCTACCGCACCGGCCCGCGGCAGGCCCTGGAGGGTGAGCGCGAGGACCGAGGAGAGCGCTCGTGACGCCGACCATGCTCGACCTGCTCATCTACGCGGCCTCGGCCGGCG
>ERZ650311.1666-NODE-1666-length-10622-cov-22.437683_pt1 | contig 10622 bp, 17 predicted proteins | sample MGYA00376247_ERZ650311 | MGnify/ENA primary metagenome ERZ650311 (study PRJEB26733, sample SAMN07839324) | wastewater metagenome | biome: small river; feature: stream; material: water | place: USA: North Carolina | collected 2016-07-28 ... | reverse complement strand
CGGTTGAGGCGACAGCGGCACCGATTGCAATCACGGCTGCGGTAATGGCTGCCATAGCGTCACCGTCCTTTCAGCGCTTTCCAGTAACAGAGTTCTTGAAGCTTGTACTGTCGTTTCGTGTAAATGCGGCCAAGCTGCTCATCGTGATTTCCGACCAGATGCACCATGCGGACCTCAACCGCGCCCTCTTTGGCCGCCCATTCCTCGAAACGATTGAGAAGGCGGATGGCTCCCGTCCCCGTGCGATGCGAGGAATCGACAAACCAGAAGAATTCGTGCGCGCATAGTCTGCCGTCCAGCAGATCCGGCACGATCATGCCGCCGATGCCTCCCACCAACGCCTCGCCTTTGCGGAGCGTGAGAATAACCGCTGGGTACGTTGTGAGAAAGGTCGTCCAATTCTTGAGGAATACCTGTTCTTTGAATGCCCCAGGCAGCCGCATTTCTGCGTGAAAGTCTTTGGCGAACGGGACGCATCGCGGCAACTCCTCCAGCGTGAGCCGTTGAACCGTCGTCGCGTCAGTTGAGGTACTGAGCGTATTGAGCGTTGAAGGCATCGAGCGCGGCCTTTTGTTGCTGCCATTCCTGGTAGCGTTGAGAATAGAGGGCCCTGAAATTCGCCGCCGTGCGCTCTGATTGGTTCGGTCCAGCCGGCGCCACGTACAGATCGGGATTGACCCCCCATTGCGGGATCGCGGCTTTGGCCGACGCTTCCGCCTGCTCGTAGGGTCTCCGGCGATCAGCAATCTGCTGTGGGGTCAATTCCTGGTTCACCCCACCATCAAAGAACTGGCTGAGATTGAGGCTGGTAATCGTGGCTGGCGTCTTGGTCGTAATTTCCTGCGTGGCCGCCAAGGCCTCTTGCAACATGTTCAGCTGTGTCTGAATGGCATTGTCCTTCGCATCTTGCGGCATGTTCGGATTCGCCGAGATATTGCCGATGGCCGCCACGGCTTGGCTGTAGGTGCTGGCCGCATTCGTGCTGGCCTGCAAGAGCTGCCGGTACTGATTCTCGACATTGGAAATATTCGTACGCGTGGCGGCGTCCATGCTCTGCAATTGGAGGCGCGTGGCGCTGTCCAGCTGAGCCAATCGGTCCCGGCTCGCGACATCCATCAACCCCATCGAGGCCGCATTGTTCGCTTCTGCCGCTCGCGCGCTGGCCTCATTGACAGAGGCGGCATTGGACTTGCTGACATCGGTTTCGAGTTGCGCGCCGGCCAAATTCGCCTGATTCTGAGCATTCGCCCCGAAGTTCCGTGCGGCGTTCTCCGAATCGACGTTCTTGATGGCCGAGTTGAAGTAGGTCTGCGCGTCTTGCTGGGCAATGGGGAGCGCTTGTCCGATCACGGCATCTTGCGCGGCACCCACTGCCAGGCTGGAATTGATCAGCCCACGAGGCACCATGGACTCACGCGCACGCCGCTCGGCTTGCAGCATGAGAGGAGAGCTTTTGGAGGTAATGCCGGCGAGTTGCCCGTGAACGGTTTGCGTGCCAGGATCAACGGTCAGCTTGTCGGCCTGATACCCCACGCTGGCTGGCTTCGAGGCCGTTGCCGTTGCGGGATCGTAACTCGCCACGGAATCAGGCTGCATGGCCGTACTAAGAAGGCCCTTCGGTTGTGTCGCTGTTGCCATGCCGTACCCCTTTTAGGTCCTAGTTGTGCCTATACAGAACCCACCTAGCTATACAAGCGCATCAGCTGCCGCAAAGCGGCAAATAGGCCTGCTCGATCGAGGCCCCAATCCCGCCTTGCAGTTCACCGAATCGGTTCACATACAGCCCCAACTTCGTTCGCTGATCCTCCAGAAATGCCGCTCTGCCCCAGAAATGAGACTGATTATTCGAGAGGCATTCCCGCTGCCATGTGCGCCAGATATGCACCTGTCCGGACTTGTCGGAGCAGGACCAGGACTGAATCAGGTAATCCTGACCGCCGATCCGCATCACATCGGCCTTGAGCGCATCGCATCCGGAGGAGGCGTTGAGCAGCAAGGCGGCAAGGATGGCGATCAGGTCCATGGGCCCCTCACTTATTGCGGTAGCAGGCCTGCAGGTCGTCGTTCAGCGCGTCCAGATATTCGATGTTCAGCGTGAGGTATCCAGGCCGAGGCGATCCGTCCTGTGTATAGGACGGCTCGATATGCCGCTCATACGCCTTTGGCCCGCATCCGTTCAGCGTCAAGAGCCCGATCCAGCACATCGACATCACGACGAACCAGCGCATGTGATTGCTCCTTTCGCTCCGGCGCCCCCTTGACGTACTCAGTCAGCATTTGCAGCAACAGCATGACAAATCCGCCGATGATGGCTGAAGTTGTCATAGGCCCACCGCCTTGCTGTCCTTGGTCCGCTTCCAGGTGAAATACCCGAAGACAATCAAGAGGAGTCCCTTGGCTAAGGCGACCCATTCTTGGCCTGTGGCTCCGTCCGTGACGAGGGAATCAATGGACTGAAATACCTGGTCGAGCCCGAGAGTCCCGCCAGTAAACGTCGCGCCGTAATCAATTGCCTTATCCTTATCCATCGTTCCTCTCCCTGGTTAGTCATCCCCGAGGCATCGCCGCTCCGCGTCAGAGGTCTTGGTCACAGAGATGCACAGCCCGCGCGTCAATCGCATCTGGGCCTTCTGATTCCTCTCCATAATCTCGAGCTGCCGGCTCAAGATGGCCTGGTTCGCCTGCAAGAGCCCGGTCTGCGCTCGAGACTCGACTTTCAATAAGTCGTGCGCCTCTCTCTCAATGTCAGGGATCAGGCCAGCCTTCTGCCCCAGCAGAAAGCCCGTCACGAATAGGGCCAGTACGATGGCCCCAAATTCGCGTATCCACATTGCCACCATGCGTCCCCAGACCGGCATTCCCGCTTGATCAATCACGCTTTCTTAAACCTCCACGCTCGGAATGAACTGCGCATGCCACCGGATCAATCCCCCCTCTTTCAGTAGAACCTTGTCGAGTCCAGGCAGGGACCGCATCACGTCGAGGATCTTTTCTCCATACAAGGTGGGCTTCCCTTCATGCACCATCGGCCGCACGTCGAAGGCATCGCCGGTCAGGTGATAGGAAATCTTAAACACGGCTGAATCTGGCAGAGACAGCAGATGCTGATACAAACCTTCGTGCAACGCCTGCGCGGTATCGGCCCCAGGGTGCGTCATGACCCATTGGTGTAACGAGTCCGCATGCAGGTAGGTCTCTCGAATCCACTGGCGATTAAGCGACACATTGACGGCCATCGCGTGGGCCTGTTCGTCCAGGTCTCGCCGTCCAGACGTAAACACCACCCAGGGGCATTCAGCCTGGAGACGTTCAGCCGCCTCGCGGGCGATGCGAGACAGTTTCATTTGCGCGATCGACAGTCCCATCATGTCCCCTCTTGGTGGTCCATCCGCAATGACAGGTCCAGGGTTCCTCATGACTCTCCTTTGAGAGATAGCGCCCACACTCAGGACATCGACGAGACCAGACCATTCATCCCCCTCACTGCATCGCCGGGAGTGGCGGCATGGGCGGCATCGGTGCGAAGCAGGCACGCGTCGAGACGGGATGCAACCAACCGTCCTCGCGCCGACAGATTTCGGTGCCATCGGTGATCGTCCCCATGGGCGTGACGGTCGCGATATTGCTGAGATTGCTATATACCGCATCCACGTTCGGGGTGCCCTTGTACGCGACGAGCTGGATGTCATATTGCGTGCCCGTCGTCAGCCCGGTAATTGTGCAAGTGACGACCGTATTGGTGACTCCTGGCGTGTAGGGCGTCGAACAGGTTCCGCTTGCGACTGAAGATGCTTCCCCCCACGAAATCACCCCCGCCGCCAGTCGCACATCATGCTTGGCTGCCGCTCCGGTCCCGTCAGACAAAGCGGTGAAATGAACCGTGGCACTCGTCGAACTGAGCGCCGAGGCCGTGACATCAGCGACGGTTTCCACCACGCCACTCAGAGGAACCGTGAAATTACTGCCGCTTGTCCCTGTCCCGTTGACTGTAATGACCTTGACGGTTCCGGTTAAGGCATGGGACGGAACGACTGCGGTAATGGACGTGGCTGTCGCTGCGGTAACGGAAGCGGCAATATTGCTGAAGGTGACGGTTTGGCCAGACAGTGACGGGATGAAGTTGGTCCCCGTGATCGTCACGACCGTTCCAGGCGCCCCGCTCGAAGGCGAAAACCCTGAGATGGTCGGCGTGGGAGAGCCGGCCGTCGTCCACGAGATTGTCGGGTTCAGCATCGTATTGTTATTCACTCCAGCCGTGTCTTTAACCAAAATGAAGTCGATGTATTCTCCCGTCGTCATCACCTCGGTTTCGTCATAGAGGTGATCGCCCTGATCCGTCATGCCCTGACTGTAAATTTCCGTACTGTTGTGTTTGATTTTGAACGTCGCGCCACCACCAGCCTCGTACATCTTGGCGTTGCCGGTGATATGGGCCGTGCCGTTCTCATGTGCCGTCCATCTCACTACAGGTCCACGATACGGACTCACAAACCCGTGATGGAATCCAGTGTTCCACACCGCAAGATAGAGTTGATTGCCTTCCCACTTTAATTGCGCGGCATTGTAGGTCAGCAGATTGCCGTCCGTGTCGCGGTAGCTCCACTGGCCGCCGCCTTGCGTGCCGGAAAATTGAGATTGGAACACGTAGTCTCCGGACGAGGGAGGGGGAGGGGGAGGACTCGCAGGAGGCGGGGGCGGGCCTGGAGGGGGAGGAGTGCAGCCAAGCGGGCAATTCGGGATGCTGATGCGCACATGTCCAATCGTGTAGATGCGAGGATTGGGCACCGTGTCAGCCCCGCCATAGGTCTCTGTCCACACCCAATTATTGAATCCTCCAGGGTAATTCAGGGTCGTATAATTCGCGCGCAGCGTGCCGTTCGCCCACCACTTCAAGATACCGTCACGCGAGGTTGAGGTCGTGCTGCGCTTCATATAGACCTCAAACTTTATGAAGGTATCCTTTGCGAAATTTGTCGCATCGACGTTAGGGGTGCAGTACCCCAGCCCTAATCCTCCTGGGCAGATGTGTGAGTTATCGAGCCCGCCTCCCGTGTTATGCCCAAACCCAATATTCCAGGTCGACGCAGTGGGGGAACTGAGGGTGACGCCAAAAAATCCATTTGTGACGGCCCCACGCATGAACCACATCTTGCTCGCACAGCAGATGAATCCTTGGAATTGCGAATTGATTTTGAGCACCATGCCAACAAACATCTCGCTGCTATTTGTAAAGCTGTACTCAATTTGCGACCCCCCACTTGTGGCGCCTGCCGCCAACGTCGAAAAGGCGACGGACGACGGAGAGACGGGATCAGCGGCATCCGATCCGTAAGTCACCGCGTTATACACATCCAGCATCCCGCAGGACGATACTGAGACCATCGGACAGTCTACTAAGACAGTGGACCCAGACGGCTCATTCGACCATTGCGCAGTCGCAACAGTAGGGAGCAGGAGCAGAAGGGCAAAGACGTGAAGCAAGCGTGTCATTGCGTGACCTTTCCGAGCGCATCATCGAGCGCTTTGAAGCAAGCGGTATGGGCCAACTTCCGATCAAGGCAGGTATTGACACCTTCGTGCAGGGCGTCTTTCAGGGTGATGACTTTCGGTGTGGTGACGGCAATAGATTCCGTGGGATTTCCGTAAATGGTGCCCTGCGTTTGAGTGACCACAAATGGAATCGCGCGCATGTCATAGGCGACAGCTGTCTCAATCCCATCGATGGCGCATGGCGATGAGACGCAGACGATTTCTTTCGCATCCCCCCATGCTGCAGGAGCAGGAGAGAGTCGCACCGCGACCTTCCCGCGAGTCGGCACATCAAACGTGACGGACAGTGAGGACTGCGCCACAGACTGAACAGAAAAACCCGTGATGGGATCTGGAGGCTTGCAAGCCAGCGAGACCCCCACCAAGAACAGCAGATGAAGAATTGTGAGCGCGGTTCGTTTCAGCATGGACACTCCTAGGGCGTACAGTTCGGTTGGATCACATTCCCAGTGGTGCGAATGCAGGTGACGAACTTCCCGGGATGCGCAGCAATGACGGCCTGTAATGCCGTAGCTTGCGTGGTGCTTGGGCGAATCAGGCAGACCCTTGCGGAACAGTCGGGGCCACCACGGCACTGCTGACCGTCAAGGCCTGCTGGCTCATGACCTTGTAATAGGAATACTGGTCGTCGGCGGCAAACTTCGGCTGAAAAATCATGACATTCTCTCCATGTGACGTTGCGTGGCCCCTTTGATTTGCCGAGATTTCCGCCGAGTAAGAATCGCGGACCACCAAAGAATCGCACCCACGATGGCAGCCACACCGGCCAAACCGACCAAACTGAGCAGGAAGAGACTGATCCAGATCAGCCACAGTTCCGCCATTACTTCGGAGCCTCTTCCGGAAGCGCCGGCTTCAACTTAGCCACTTCCTCTCTGAGCTTTTTGATTTCAGCCGAGGCCGCATCGTTCATCCGACTCAAGTCCTGATTGGCGCGAATGGCTTGCGCCAAGCGCTGTTCGTACTGGTCTCGAGACTGCGCGACCAGCAAGGTTTGCGTTTGCGCATCATGGAGCTGGACCGGACAATTCGACTGTGCCGGTTCAATAGCCCATGCCGATCCAGCCAACAGTCCCACCACCAAAAGGAACACCCATCCCGCCACGTATCCCGCCATCTTCAACATGCCGTTCTCCTTGTTCATTGCTGACACCAGTTCTGTTTCTCTCCTCGCCCCCAGTACACAACCGCATAATGCGTCTCGACCAACATATCCGACAGATTGACGCCATCCGCCACGACATGGGCATTGAGACGGAAATACTTGTCTCGGTTCACTTTCGTGAGCCGAATGTCTTTGGCGTTGCGAAGATGCGAGAGCACGACCGTCTTCGCCGCCAGGGCCTTAGCCTTTTCGGCCTCACACTTGCCGTGCATCTCAGGCGTGTCGATCCCTCGAAAGCGCACCTCCATCTTGCGAAAGATGCTGGGCGCACCAGGAATCTCGAAGGTGCAGGTATCCCCGTCGTAGCAGGACACCAATTTCACCTTTTCGATGTCGTCATGCGCGAGCGAGGTTCCGGCCCACGCGAGAACAACCAATGCCGCGGCAACGAGGAGCCTCAATGCTTCACCACCACACCAGGCGACTCGAACACGGGAATGTTGGTCTGAGTGCCAGATTGAGTCACGCGAGCCCCTGCCCCACGAAGCCCATCACGAATCAGCCCCGCGCTACCTAAAAAGGCCGCAGCTTCCAATGTCTTTGGGCCCCACTTGTCGAGAACCGATTCCATGTACTGCGCGAGATACACATGGCTGTCATAGGCCTCCTTCGTTCCAGGAGCCGGGCAGTAGTATTTGTCGTCTTTATCTTTCGCCTGCTGATCCCATCGGCAATCGGTCTGATACACGTCATATCCTTCGACAATCGCCCGATGCTCCGACGTGGTTTTTTGCCGAGCCATAAAACCGTCCTTCGTGACTTTGGTTTTGGCCGGCATCATGCACCCCGTCATTACCACCAACATCAGCATTGCAAATACCGTCATGAGTCGTTGCATAGATTCCCCCTATTGCGTTCGTCGTTTGTCCGTCAGTCTTGCTTTAATCGTCACCCACCAAGGCGCGTTCTCGTCCCACGGCAGCGCGCCGGCCCATAACACGCACCCATCCGCCTGCTCCATCACCACCTGGACAATCGTCGCCCACACGTCGGCATCCAGCGGCACGCCACTCTGCTGCTCGAATGGCTGAATGTAGGGGTAGATCGGTGACTCCATGCGCCCGTAGACTCGGCGCACGCGCTTGACCTCATTCAAGTTCTCTTCGAGGTACGTGGTCAGGTGCGGGATGAGGTGAGAGGCAGAGGCCCGCAGAAACATCCAGTAGAGACTGGGCATATAGATGTCGGTGTACGGAGCCAACACTTGGGACAGATCGTTATTCCACGATTGCCACACCTTATAGTCGGACGATCCGACGCCTGAAACGGCTTTGTAGAAATCCTTCCGCACAGGATCTTGATACCAGCCGATGCGCCATTGAGGTTTCCGTGCCTTGATTTCCTGGTAGATCGTGACGTATTTCGCCGCCGTCGCCTGTCGCTCTGCCTGCGTGCCATACGGCCAATCTTCATGGTCGATCAGCACAATATTGCGAGGTGCCTGCGCTCCACCAGCAGAGGTCACGCTGTCGTACCACTGCGCGGTCGGAAGACCTAACGGATCAGTCCATCCAGGGTAGCCCGTGCGATGAATCATGGGGATCTTCCCCATTCGATACAGGGCCTCAAGATCAGGCTTCCCGGTGTGAAGCAATCCGTCAAAGATCGGTTTGTTCTGTGCGTTCACTTAGTCTCCAATCAGCAACACAAGGTCCGCGAGTCGCTGCCCCATGATCGATGACCCATCGTTGTAGGTCTGCCCAGGATGCACGCCATCGCCTGACCCCCACGAGGTCTTGAGGTCGCTGTTTCCGTCGTTCGCATCCGTGAACACGTCATAGACCGGATAGCCAAGCGTCTTAATCCAGGCGTTATACCCATCCATGACGGTCTGCATCCCCGCATTCGCCGCGTTGTAGGGCGGCACGGTCAGCAGAATGATTTTCATCCCACGCGCTGTCGCCGCGGCAATCTGCGCCAAGCGCCGGGACTGCATCACCGCGAGCGTTTTCGCCTGCGCGACATCGTTCGTCCCTCCCTCCATGATGCAGAGGGTGTACGGAGAGACACGAGCACTCACGTCAGTTTCAGTGAAGGATGATGCGATCTGCGTGGTGATTTCATCGGTTTGAGCACCAGCCACGCCGCGAAAGTTCACGGCAATCGGCCTGTTCCTGAGAAACCGCCGCATGTGCGCCGGGAAATCTCCCCAGGTTGACGGCGTGTTCTCTTCCTCGTTGGCCCAGCTATCCCCGATGACCAGGACGCTCGAGTTTGATGGGATGGTATAGGTGCTGCCGAGTGTCGGCGTATTCACCAGCGTGCCCGTTAAGGTCGTGTCGTAGGTATAAGCAAAAGCCCGCTCATCGCCAGGCGTGACGTATTCCCATGGCACCGCTCTATCTTGCGGAACTGGCTGCTCGACCATGATGTTCCCAAAGCGAATCGTCGCGTTGTTCGCATTCGCACTCAGCACGCCGACACCCATCTTCACGATGGTGGTTCCGGTCGAGGTGGAGGTGAACACCATCGTATGGCGTCCAACGGTCAGATTTTGGATTGATGTGGTCCCGGTTCCCGTTCCAGAGGCCAATGCGACGTGGTAACCGTTGAACGTGCCGGTCTTGGAGATCACATCGAACGAGACAATGTATTTCGTCCCCGAGACGGCCTTGAATCCGAACTGTGCCCAGACCCGCTCGAGGGTCGTCACGGTCGAGGCGCATTCAAACCACTGACCCCCATCACCATTCGCCCCCCACGTTATCCCCGCCGTATCGGTCGGGAAATCTCCCCAGGAGGTACCCCCGCCCTTTTTGTAGAGCTTATAATTGACCGACAGGGCATTGCGGACGATGCGCGGCGCGGTCCGGTTCGAGAGTGCCGGACGTGACGCCACATTGATGTACAGCGGATTGAGCGTGACCGATGGACGATCCGCGAGCGCCAAGGATGGAGCCAGCGTCAGGCATGACAGGAGCAGAAAGAGGAAACGCCTCATAGCGGCCTCCACAAGACCAGCACCAGATTGTCATCGGCGGCGTTCGAGCAGGTAATCGTCAACCCGCCAGCGCTATTGATGGCGCCAAGAAAGTCCTTGTAGCCCACCGATCCAACAGGAAGCGTGTAGGTCTGTGCGGTCCCATCGGTATCCGCAAACCCTGTGATCGCACAGGTTCCGGTCAACGCCGTATGGATGAGCAGGCCCATCAAATGGGTATCGCCAGCGACACCTCCACCAATCGTGACGGCGGCCGTCTTGGAAATGACCGACGCATTGGCTTCCTGCCTGACCACCCGATACCCGGTGGTTGCCGACGAGGCATTGCGTTCGCCGGCCTGAAGCGAATCGATGAAGACTTCCGCGGCTGATCCGATGCCCCCCAACTTCACATGATTGCCGTTGCTTTGCGGGAGGCTGATTTCTTCCGCGGCCTGCACCGACAGGGGCAGCAACAGCGCCAGCGCCAGAATCAATGTCAGCAGACGTCTCATTTAGGCAGCCCTCCTCAATGAATCGGGTTGGTCAATCGTGCGCCAGGGGTAGACCTTCTTCGTCTTGCACTTGATCATCCCTTTGACGTTGGTCGCGTAGTTCGAGAGGTTCGGCACATTGAAGGTGGTCGAGCCATCGCCAGTTCCGAACGTCGTCCCAATCGCGGCAAAGAGTGCGGCATAGGTGGTGCGACTCACGGCTGATCCGTTGGTGAGCAACCATCCAGACGGCGCGCTTCCACCGCCCCAGAAATGCACGGTCCCTGGAGGAATGACGCCGACGTTCTCGCGCGCAATGGTGATCGGTGCCCCAGTCGGGAAGCGCACGGCGAGGACGGTATTGCCGGACCCGTCATCCCGCGCGTAGAGCATGAGGTTATTAGTCGATGGCGCCGACGGATCAGAGATCTCCGCCATGCGCATGCCGCCGAGTAGGCCGAGCCCGCCAGCCGTGAGGCTGGTAGAATCGGTC
>ERZ650311.1665-NODE-1665-length-10633-cov-4.303933_pt1 | contig 10633 bp, 12 predicted proteins | sample MGYA00376247_ERZ650311 | MGnify/ENA primary metagenome ERZ650311 (study PRJEB26733, sample SAMN07839324) | wastewater metagenome | biome: small river; feature: stream; material: water | place: USA: North Carolina | collected 2016-07-28 ... | reverse complement strand
GTAAAGCTTAGAAAATTAAGCTTTGTCCTTTGCATCGGCAGCGGGCGCTGCTGCTGGAGCTGCGGCAGCTGCTGGAGCAGCCTCTTCAGTTTCAGCGGCTTTAACAGCTGGGATACGTGCATTAGCGATCACTGGATTTTCTTGCTCAACATGCAATACCAAAGAAACGCCTTTTGGCAAGGTAATGTCTTTTGCATGAACTGAGTGACCTACTTCAATCTTGCTTAAGTCCACTTCAATGAATTCTGGCAAGTCTGCTGGTAAGCAAGAAACTTCGATGTCATTGAGGATGTGGCTTACAACGGCGCCTTGCAATTTCACTGCTGCTGAAGTTTCAGCATTGGTGAAGTGCAATGGAACGCGCATGTGAACTTTCTCAGTCGCGGATACGCGCTGGAAGTCAATGTGCAAAACCAATGGCTTAAATGGATGCATTTGGTAATCACGTAGCAACACTTTTTGTGTTTTGCCAGAAATTTCCAAATCCAAAATGGATGAGTGAAATGCTTCTTTGCGGAGAGCATGGAATAAAGCGTTGTGATCTAACTCGATCACCAAGGCTGGTTCTTTGCTTCCGTAAACGATTCCTGGAGTTTTTCCAGAATTGCGCAGACGGCGGCTCGCACCCGTTCCCTGTACGCTTCTTTCAAAGGCGACAACTTTCATATTAAATTCCCTTTTAAGGTTAATTTCCGTTCGCGACCAAACAGAAAAGCCTTAAATTATATCGTGGGAACCCTGTTTTTTACCTGTAAATGGTAAAAAAGACTCAGAAATAGCCTAAAAATGGGTAAAAAAGCGTTTTTTGGCTTATTCAGCGAACATCGACATGACTGAGTCGCCTTTGCTGATGCGAGACAGGGTCTCGGCGAGCAAGGGGGCTACAGACAATTGGCGTATTTTGCTGACCTTTGAGGCCTCCGCTGTCAGAGGGATGGTATCGGTCACAACGAGTTCATCTAACTCTGAGGCGGCGATACGTGCTACTGCACCACCCGAGAGTACGGCGTGGGTACAGTAAGCGGTTACGCCTTTAGCGCCGCGTTCTTTGAGTGCTTCTGCTGCTTTGCAAAGCGTGCCACCAGTATCGATGATGTCATCCATGATGACGCAGTGACGTCCTTCAACTTCACCAATCAAATGCATGACTTCAGAAACATTTGCTTTGGGGCGACGTTTATCAATAATGGCCAGGTCAGTACCGAGTTGTTTTGCCATTGCGCGGGCGCGAACAACGCCGCCGATATCTGGAGAAACAACAATTAAATCCTTATGTGTTTTTTGTGCCTGTAAGTCTGCTAACAAAACAGGAGAGGCGTAAATATTGTCAACCGGGATGTCGAAGAAGCCCTGAATTTGGTCAGCGTGCAGGTCCATAGTGAGTACACGCTCAATGCCTGCAACAGATTGGAGCATATTCGCAACGATACGAGCGGAGATTGCCACGCGCGCTGAGCGAGGGCGGCGGTCTTGGCGGGCATATCCAAAGTAGGGAATGACTGCGGTAATGCGACTTGCAGATGCGCGCTTTAGCGCATCAATCATGATCATGAGTTCCATCAAGCTGTCGTTCGTTGGAGCGCAGGTTGATTGAATAACCACGACATTTTTGCCACGTACGTTTTCTTGAATCTCAACCTGAATTTCGCCGTCAGAAAAACGACCAACAAAAGCTTTGCCCAGTGGTAACTTTAGTTCTTTGGCTACAGCCTGCGCCAAAATCGGATTTGCGTTGCCTGTAAATAAAGTCAATAAATCTGAGCTGGTGGAGGACATAGTATTAAGAATTTTGTAGGGTCAAAAGGTTATCTTTGTCATTTCTACAGTATTTGGCAGGGGAAGAAGGATTCGAACCTTCGCATGCTGGAATCAAAATCCAGTGCCTTAACCAGCTTGGCGATTCCCCTACAGCTCAATCTGAAGAAATCAAATTGTAAGCGGGATTTTTGTTTAGCCCCCGAACAACCCGACCTTTCCACCCTTTAGGAAGATTTTGCACAAGATTTTCCAGTTTTTCGCGCTCAATCTTAGGGTCTAAGATGGCAAAAACGCTACTTCCGGAGCCTGACATACGGGGTTCGGACCCCGGTATCGCCTGACTAATCCAATTCAAAGCTTGCTTCACTTCAGGACATATCCGCATCGCTACTGCCTGACAATCATTTGAAAGTTCGGACCATGGCGATGCAAGAAAGCCCTCCATTGTAATCTGAGCGTGATCTCGGGTCAATTCTGGGTCTTGAAAAATGCGAATAGTCGGTATTCCTTGGTTGGGGAAGATCACCAAAAAATCACGCTGATCAAGGCGCATTTCTTGCATTTGCTCGCCAATTCCTTCAACAAAGGCATTTTTACCAAAAATGAAGAATGGCACATCAGCGCCAAGTTGGAGGCCCAATTTGCAGAGTGTGTCGTTGTCAAGTTGAAGATCCCAGAGTGCGTTTAAGCCGATGAGGGTAGTGGCAGCATCAGATGATCCTCCGCCTAAGCCAGCACCCATGGGAATTTCTTTTTTGAGATGAATCTCTACTCCAGACTTGACCTGACAAAAATCTTTTAGGAGTGTCGCAGCGCGTACAACGAGATCATCTTTTGGAAGAACACCTGGAAGTGGATTGGTGTGACGAATTTCATTTTCAGTAATTCGTGTAAGCGTAATGGTGTCGCACCAGTCTATGAGTTGAAAGGCGGATTGCAGCAAATGATATCCATCAGATCTGCGACCAACAATGTGTAGAAACAGATTAAGCTTGGCTGGTGATTGCAATACTAGCTTGTCGCGAATAAGTTCACTCATCTGCTTGATCAAAAACAAGGCGGATATCAATCGATCCGATGTTTGAGCGTCGGGTCATCGTTAACTTATCGAGGCGGTTTTGATTGCTCCAGTTGTAACGTAAATTCCAGCCATCTTGACGAATTTCACTAACTTGCCCTTTATTGTTTCTTTCAATGCTTGCTTCACTACCTGGCCGCGTTTCCCCTCTTAGCCAATTGGATAAACCCCTTGCTGGTAATGGAAGCCCTAATGTGTTCTGCACCAGAGTATCTGCATCAATTGCGCTTGTGATTTGACCATCACGTTCGAGCGTTGCCTCACCAGGGGTGATCGTAATTTTTGCAATGGCACCACCCATGGGATTGCGAATCTCGAGTGTGTCCTTGAGATTTTCTTGGATTAGCGTAAAGCCACCAGAGCCGCCTTGGTTTTGGGCATCAGTAAGGCCAGTAACTTTGACAGCAAAACGGCCATCCCATGAGCCTTTTTGAGCCTGGGTTGGTTGTAACCAGTCAGGTTTTAAACGTTTAAGTGTTTCTTGAAGGGTGGCATTATTGGCATCTAATTTCTGGCCTTCCTGCCACATCGCTTCTGCTTCAGCTTGCCGTCCCATTGACCACAAAACTTCACCAGTATGGGCTGCGATATCTGCTTCAGGCTTCATCCGAAATGCCTGCTGTAACTGCTCTAAAGCCAGCGCATTTTTGCCAAGGCGAAAATTCACCCAGCCTAAGCTATCCAAGATAAAAGCATCTTGAGGAGAAAGTTGGTGTGCTTTACTAATTAACACAAATGCTTCTGGTAATTTGGCGTTGCGATCTGCAAGTGAGTAGCCAAGCGCATTGAGAGCGTTTACATCATTAGGATTCTTGCGCAAAATTTCTCGCAAAGTCTTTTCCATGACGTCTACTCGACCCGCTTTCTCTGCTGACATAGCGTAGGTATAGAGTAAGCCTAAATTTTTTGAACCTAGTTTTGCGTTGGATGCAATTTCGTAAAAAGCGCGGAGAGCTTCTGATTCGTTTTTGGCTTTACTCAGTAAGGTTTGTAATTGCACCAAAGTGGCTTCTTGTTGCGCTGGTGATTGTTGGCGAAGCAAGGCAATCGCAGGTTTGGTGGCTTCTTGCCAGCGATTATTGAGTATGAGGAGTGTGACCAGCACCTCTTTTGGTTTGGTCTCAGATTTTGGCGCTAAGCTATCCCAAGTTTTTGCAGCTTGCAAAGCGAGCTCGGGAGAGCCACCCGCTATACCAATTTCCATCGCTCGCTGAGCAAGGCGCGGATCTTTGTATTGCCGCGCCATTTCCATGTAGGTGTTATAGGCTAGACCGGCCTCTCCGCGTTGCAGAGCAATCTCAGAGGCTAAGACTTCAAAGACTACTTGCCCACTCGAGGCTTCATCCGTTTGAGCCATAGCCAAGCCGAATGGGCAAGCCCAAGCAATCATGATGGCTAGGCGCAAATCTAGGAAAAGGGTCTTGAGTGACAATTTGCTCATAAGCACATTCTAATCTGCGAATCTACAATCCATTTATGCCAGAACTACCTGAAGTAGAAGTCACTAGATTAGGGATTGCCCCTCATGTACAGGGGCGCAGTATCAGTGCCGTCCGGATATTGGATGGGCGCCTGCGTTGGCCCGTTCCTAAAAACCTCTCAAAACTGTTGCTTGATCAAAAGGTCGAAGGTATTCAGCGACGCGGAAAGTACTTGTTGCTGGAATTTGCAACTGGTTATTTATTGATTCATTTGGGCATGACCGGAACTCTTAGGGTCTTACCTCTGACTGAGCCTATTAAATTACATGATCGCGTTATTTTGGAGTTTGGTAAGTTGAGTTTGCGATTGCATGATCCAAGAAAGTTTGGGGCGGTTTTGTGGCACCCCAAATCAAAAGGGCCTCTAGAGCAAAACCCCTTGTTGCAAAAATTAGGGGTTGAGCCTTTTTCACAAGAGTTTGAGGGTGAGTTGGGCGCAGAACTGTTGTATCAACATTCGCGTAATCGTAGTGTTGCCGTAAAGCAATTTTTATTAGCAGGACAAGCGGTAGTTGGGGTAGGTAATATTTATTGCTCTGAGAGTTTGTTTCAAGCTGGTATTCATCCGGCAAAACCTGCGGGTAAATTAACGCGACCCCAGTGCGTTCGTTTAGCCGAGGCAGTGCGATTTATTTTGAAAAAAGCGATTGATGCCGGCGGCAGTAGCCTTAAAGATTTTGTGAATAGCGATGGTGACCCTGGTCACTTCATGGTGCAAACTAAAGTCTACGATCGTAAAGATCAGCCATGCAAAGTATGTAAAACACCGATTAAGCAAATCGTTCAAGGGCAACGATCTACTTATTTCTGCCCAACATGCCAAAAACGCTAAGCAATCTTTTTTCCCAGAAGTTAATTGTCTGGCACTCTCGTCATGGCCGGTCTGGATTGCCTTGGCAGGGCAAGCGAGATCCTTATGCAGTTTGGGTTTCAGAAATCATGTTGCAACAAACGCAAGTTGCTACTGTATTGGAGCGTTACCCTCGTTTTATGAAACGCTTCCCAACGGTAAAAAAATTAGCTGATGCGCATATTGATGAAGTTTTAGCAGAGTGGGCTGGTTTAGGTTATTACTCTCGTGCTCGAAATTTACATGCATGTGCACAGCAAGTTGTGAGCGAGTTCGGCGGATGCTTTCCAAGTGATCCAGACTTGCTTGAAAAATTAAAAGGAATTGGTCGATCAACGGCTGGAGCTATTGCGGCATTTGCTTTTCATGTCAAGGCTCCAATTTTGGATGCTAATGTCAAACGAATCTTGGCTCGTTTATTTGCAATCGAAGGATCATTACAAAACAGGCATGTGAATGATGGTCTTTGGTGCCTAGCGGGCAAGTTGTTACCAAAAGAAAACTCAGATATGCCGGTGTATACCCAGGCATTAATGGACTTTGGTGCCACTTGGTGTACTTCTCGTAAGCCTGTATGTTTGGGCGATGAAAAAAGATGTCCTTTTGAAAAGGAGTGCCAAGCCAATCTTAGCAATCAAGTGCTTTCTTTTCCGCAAAAGATCGTTAAAGCAAAGTCGCCTGAATTTGATTGCGACATGCTGCTCATTCGATCTGGTAACTCTGTCCTCTTGCAAAAGCGTCCAAGTAAAGCTATTTGGGGTGGCTTATGGTCTCTGCCAGAATCAGCTTGGGTAACAAAATCCGATAAAAGAACATTGCCAGCATTCAAAAGCATATTTCAGGCAGCTTTACCTCACGAGCTTAGTAATGCATGGCTAAAAGTATGTAAAGAGGTAATACAGGGACCCCAAATTAAGCATGTATTTACGCATCGGCGTTTATGGATGCAAATTTGGGAAGTTACTGCTACCAAGAGTCTAGAGCCCAAAGATCAAAACTTGCAATGGGTGCCCCTAAAGCAGTTGGGTCGCTACGGCCTGCCGCAACCAATTAAGGTTTTGTTGCAGGAATTGAGTCTAGTTCGCGATGGCGATCTAAAAAATTAAGTTGCAGATCTATCAGATCTTTTCTTGCGCGGAAATGTTTGCTGATTCGATTAACTAAATATACCGAGCGATGCTGTCCGCCTGTGCAACCTATGGCGATTGTTAGGTAGCTTCGTCCATCCGCAATGTAATGTGGCAACCATTTCTCAATAAATTGGGTGATATCACTTTCCATGCTTACTACTTCAGGAATTTTTTCTAAAAATTCTTTCACGGGCTGATCATTGCCTGTAAGAGGTCTCAGTAGCTTGTCATAGTGGGGGTTAGGAAGACAGCGAACATCAAAAACCAAATCTGCTTCACTAGGTATTCCTTTTTTAAAGCCAAAGGATTCAAAAATGACAGTGAGACCAACGGGTTTGTCTTTTAAAAGATCTTGAATCCATGAACGCAAAGCGTGAGCAGGTAGGTTGCTAGTATCAATGCTATGAGCTTGGGCGCGCAAAGGTTCAAGTAAATTCCGCTCTTTATCAATTGCCTCAATCAATGTGGCTGATTGGGATTGTTTAGCATCGCTCGATAAGGGGTGACGACGTCGTGTTTCTGAGAATCGTTGTACTAAGGTATTGGTATCGGCGTTTAAGAAAACCACCCGGACCTGATGCTTGCGCTTGAGCGACTCCAGAATTGAGGGGAGTTCGGCTATTGATTGACCACGACGCGCATCAATTGCTACGGCTACTCGTTCGCTATTTTCACCGGCGAGGGTATCAATTAAATTTTCTAATAAAGAAACGGGGAGGTTATCCACACAATCATAACCAGCATCTTCAAATGCCCTCAGGGCAACTGATTTACCTGAGCCTGAAATTCCGGTAATCAGATTAATTTGCATGACTTAAAGTAGTCGCCCTTGGGATTTCGTTAAATCTGTTTCTGAATTCATTTGAATGCGTTGACGCTCAATAAACTCTTTGAGAGTGTCGATTCCGCGTAATTGCAAGATCGTATTGCGAACCGCAGCTTCAACTAGAACGGCTAGATTTCGACCTGCTGCTACTTGGATTTTGACGGTTCGAATTGGTACACCCAAAACGTCAATGTGTTGAGCTTCCAGTGGAAGTCGCTCAAATTCACCATCGGTTCTACGAACCAACTGTACGATCAGGCGTAACTTTAATTTGCGACGCACTGCTGTCTCACCAAAAATGGTGCGAATGTCGAGCAAGCCAAGACCGCGTACTTCAAGTAGATTTCTAAGAATAACTGGGCAGCGACCCTCGATGTAATCAGGGCCAAGACGTGCAAAATCAACTGCGTCATCAGCAACTAAACCATGGCCACGCGAAATCAGTTCGAGACCTAACTCGCTTTTGCCTAATCCGGATTCGCCAGTAAGCAAGACGCCCAATCCCAAAATATCCATGAAGACCCCGTGCATAGTAATTTGCGGGGCGCCAATTTTGGTGAGATAAGTGCGCAGATGGTCAATCACCTCTGCTGCTGAAACTTGAGTTGTAAATAATGGTGTTGAGGAGCGCTGGCAGAATAATTGCAAATCTGGGTCAACAGATTTGCCATCAGCCACAATAACGCAAGGTGGCGTTTTTGAAATCAGGCTGGCAATTTGTTCTTGTTTCTGTTTGGGATCTAAGGCTGCGTGGTAATCAACTTCTTGTTCACCGAAAATTTGGATACGACTAGGGTGAATGAGATTTAAGTGACCTACTAGGTCAGAGCTGGCGGCAGCTGCCTTGACGGCTTCGGGTGGGAAGGTTCGGTCAGCACCTTCAAGTCCGCCAATCCAAGAGAGTTTGAGGTCAGAGACGTTGTCATCAAAAATCTGCTGAGCAGTTACTCCATCTAGGAGTAAAGGCTGTGTCATTTTGTATTGCCCCAATTCTGCAAGAGCTCACAAACTTTTGTTCTATCGGTAGAGGTGCTTAACGTTTCGCGAATATCTGCATCGGATAATAGTTGAGCAATTGATGACAAGATCTCGAGGTGTTGCTGTGTTGCTTTCTCGGGCACCAGAAGAAATATGAGGGTTTTAACTGGATCGCCATCAGGTGCTGCAAATTCAATTGGATCTTTGAGGCGAATCAAGGCAGCCGCTGGCTGTTTTAATCCCTTTACTCGACCGTGTGGAATTGCAACTCCAGCGCCAAGGGCGGTCGAGCCTAATTCTTCCCGAGCATTTAAAAACTCAATCACTGAGTTTGCATCGATACCAATTTGCTTAGCAAACAGATCCCCAGCGGCTGCAAAAGCATCAGCCCTGTCTTTAGCAGGGTTATCTAATGCAATGCAGTCAGGGGTGAAAAGATTCGTCAGGGCATTCATTGGAATTGATTATAGGTGTCCTGACACGGGTTATCACTCAAAACGCTTCTCGTGATGATGGTCCTGGATCTTTTCCTTGTGTTTCACTACTTGGCGTTCCAGTTTGTCAACAACGGCGTCCATGGCGTGATAAAGATCGGCGTTATGAGCTTCTGCAAATAATTCTTTACCCTTGAGGTGGATAGTGATCTCAGCGCTTTGGCGCAAATCCTTTTCCTTGGCGTTATCAACCACCAAGAATGCTGAGGCGTCAATGACATGATCAAAGTGCTTTCGAATTTTCGCTAAGCCAGCCTCAAGGTGCGTGCGCATGGCGGGCGTAACTTCAACATGACGGCTATTAATTTTTAAATTCATTAGCAACTCCTTATATCAAAGCCTGCGCATGGCTATACCTGGGGTGCGCAGCATGCCCCTGTGAAATTTGAGCTGTTTTTTTGAGAAGTAATGCATGAACCTCCAGCGTATCAGCGAATTTGCCGAAATCCAAGAGGGGAATCAATTTTTTATTACTTATACGGATAGAAGCCCTATGCTTTGCACAAGCTTGGGGAATTACATCCTGAAGTTTTCGCCTAGATACACTCGACGAACTGCGTCATTTTCGATGATTTGATCTGGCTGGCCTTCCGCCAAAACACTGCCTTCGCTAATGATGTAGGCATGATCACAAATACCCAGAGTCTCCCGAACATTGTGGTCGGTAATTAGGACACCTATCTGCCGGTCTCTTAAAAAGCGAACGATGCGCTGAATTTCCCCAACAGCAATGGGGTCAACCCCGGCAAATGGCTCATCCAGCAAAATGAATTTAGGTTGTGAAGCTAAAGCACGGGCAATTTCCACGCGCCGGCGTTCACCGCCAGAAAGGGATAAGGCTGGATTATTGCGCAGGTGACCGATTTGAAGTTCCCCTAGGAGTTCGTCTAATCGATTTGCGATCTCCGCTTTGCTCAATGGCTTGCCGCCCTGAACCTGCAGCTCAAGAACCGCTTGAATGTTTTCGGCTACATTGAGTTTTCTAAAAACAGAGGCCTCTTGAGGCAAATAGGACAGACCCATACGGGCGCGCTCATGAATGGGTAAATGCGTAATGTCTTTGCCATCCAACACGATTTGACCGCCGTCAAGCGGAACTAAGCCAACAATCATATAGAAGGAGGTAGTTTTGCCAGCACCATTTGGGCCTAGCAGCCCAACCACTTCGCCACATTTCACTTCTACAGAAACGTCTCGCACAACCGTTCTAGAGCCATAACGTTTTTGTAGTTTATGGGCACTAAGTGTTGCGGTTGAGTGATCTTGGGCTTGGTCTGTTGTCATTTTTCTAATGTTGCTTTACGTCTTGGTGATAGCACTGCTCTTGCCAAGGGGAGGTCATCTGGTTTTGTGTCAGATGGCGGCGTTACGCGATAGCGTTCAGTAATGTCATCGTATTCAATTTTCCAGCCTTGCAGTTGATCAAGCATCTGCATATTGAGTAAACGCTTTAATCGGGCATCGCCTGTGATAGTGAGTAATTCTGTTTTTGCATTGTAGGAGACTTGAGTGCCATGCCCCTGCATAAACTCATCGGCTGCACCCTCCCTTCTTTGTCTGAAGCTCGCTGCTATCTCAGGAGTTCCTTTGACATCAACAAATTCATAGCCCTCAGGATCTACTTGGATATGACCATCGTCTCCCGTAACAACGATGCTACCTTTGATTAATAAGATTTGACCTTTGAGGTCATAAATCTGTTGTACATCATTTACCGAAACGCTCTCTGCTTCAAGAATGACAGGCTTATTTTGGTCAGCCTTTTCTGCATGGGTAGACCCAACGCAGAAAGAGAGACAAAGAGCAGAGCAAATGATTGAGAGTCGAATCATGGGGTTATTTTATTGCCCATTGCGTGGCACGCGCTCAATTCGACCTTTTACCTGCCCTGACAAAGTCATGCTTTGCTGAATATTGTCAAATATGCCGCCATCGGTAGAGTGCATCACTGACATGCCTTGTTCAAGCGTAATCGGTTTATCTGTTTGAACGATGTCATCGTTAATGCGAACTTTAAAGTAGCTCGAAGACGCTAGCA
>ERZ650311.1661-NODE-1661-length-10642-cov-5.966468_pt1 | contig 10642 bp, 9 predicted proteins | sample MGYA00376247_ERZ650311 | MGnify/ENA primary metagenome ERZ650311 (study PRJEB26733, sample SAMN07839324) | wastewater metagenome | biome: small river; feature: stream; material: water | place: USA: North Carolina | collected 2016-07-28 ... | reverse complement strand
GCCTTAACAAACGGGTACTGATTTAAGCGTCCGACTAGGCATAAGGGTACTAGAGGGATGTGGGATTTCATACTCCTTGGATACTCACAATGTTTTCTCTACACGCTCAATACGCCCGAGTAATAGGATGAAAACATGAGTAACAACGCCAATAGTCCATTCACTAACCCATCAAATAGCCCAATTATCCAGATTGAACGACGGAAAGCAGTGGCAATAATCGCGGCAGCAGCAATCCTGGCCTCCTCCCTTGGTATTGGATTGGCAAAGGTTGGCTCGGGATTCGCGTCGCGAAATTCAAATGGAATCACGGTTACTGGATCTGCAAAGACATCTGCAACTGCGGATAACGTTGTATGGACTCTGAATGTTTCACTTTCGCGCCCTACGGTTGCAGCGGCTGTAACAAAAGTTGGTAGCGATGTGGCCGCAGTAACGAAGTACCTCACCGATGGCGGAGTACCCGCTAACGAAATTACCTTGGGATCTGTCTCAACGTACGGCAATGAAGAATTTGTTAACGGCAACAGCACTGGTCGAATCCTTAACTACCGTGCAAATCGCGACGTTGTAGTTCGCTCGAAGAATGTAGAGCTCATTGCAAAGCTTTCACAGGGAATCGGATCAATTCTTCAAGCTGGCGTCTCCGTGAATAACTATGGTCCTCAGTACTACATCTCAACACTTCCATCACTTCGCCCTAAGCTCCTTGAAGAAGCGATGAAGGATGCAAAGATTCGTGCAGAGGCGATCACGAGAGCAGTCGGCGGAAAAGTTGGATCAGTCCAAGCTGTCCGCGCAGGTGTATTCCAGGTAACAACACCAGATTCAACAATGACATCTGATGGTGGCGCTTACGACACTTCAAGCATTGAAAAGACTGTGACATCAACTGTCTCTGTAACCTTTAAAGTCAATTAATTCTTCGCTAGCCTTCTCATAAGCATTTTTCTGGAGGAGAGCCATGAAGAAGAGTTTTATCGTCGTCCTTGCGCTGTTGCAATTTCCGCTAAGTCCAGCATCGGCAGCAATGATTTCTGCTGGTCAAAAGTGTACAAAAGTAAATCAAAGCACGATAGTGAAAAGCCAAAAACTTATCTGTGCCAAAGCTGGCAATAAACTCCTGTGGAAAGCAGCACCAGTTATAGCTGCACCAACTCCTGCACCCAATCCTTCTACAACGCCAATACAGGTAGCAAGTGGACCGACTACTTCAGTTTCCTGGAAGACCATGAGCGCAGCGGAAGTGAAGAGCGCAGCAAAGAGCGCGATGGATAAGTACTTTGAAACTAAGCGCACCCCATCTCAAGTAGTCACAGTGTTGGCGCAAGAAGGCGTTGATTCGACACTGAAAGCATGGGTCTTACAGGGTGCAACTCTCGTCGCACAAACTTTTACATACCCATCATCAACCCGAGCTTTCTATGATGTAATCGCAATCGATCGCGATTGGCTTCAGGATGCGTATACAAAAGCTGGATATTCTGCCGATGAAGTACGTGATCGACTTGGTGGCTTCGATTCAGGTTCACCTGCATTTGGTGGCACTGTCTCAAATACCTGGAATGCTAAGACTATTAAGAATGACAATTTGATGGTCCGCGACAAGATAGGAATGGCTCAAACATCTGGCCATGAGTTTTTCCACACTATTCAGGAGCGCTTGGCGGGTCGCAATCCTGGTCGTGATGGAAATGAAATCCCTAACTGGTTCTGGGAAGGACCGGCATGTTTTGTCGGCATTAATGCAGCAGCTACTGTGGGGGCGCTTAACTTTGATAGTGAAGGTCGCCAAGCAATGGTAGATCGCTTTAAGAATGGCAATCCACAGACAAAGTCGCTCCCGCTAAAAGATATCAAAGCAAATGACGGCATTATCGATCCCTACGGAATCGGTTTTGCAGGCACTGAATATCTTGTGGCTCAAGTGGGAGTAGAAAAGTTTCTCGCCATCTATGCTGAACTCGGCAAGAATAAGAGTATTGATAAAGCCTTCTTCGATTCAACAGGTATCACACTTGAAGATTTTTATCAGCACTTTGAATCTGATCGCGCAGCTCTCGGTTTTGCAAAGAACTAAAGTCTAAAGCGGAATATTTGTATGAGTTCCGCGGCGATGCGGAGCTGATGCAAGGGCTTGAACCAATGCGGTTCGTGTGCGAGCGGGATCGATAACTTCATCGACTGCGCCAATTTCAACTGCCGTGATGATTCCGCCTGAGACCCGATCGTGTTCAGCTGCAAGCTCTAGCTCCATCGCAGCGCGCTGCTCTTCTGGGAGATCTGCCAACAATCTTCGGTGTAATACGCGCACTGCAGCAACAGCGCCCATTACTGAAACTTCAGATGTAGGCCAAGCAAAGGTGCGAGTAGCACCAAGCGACTTTGAATTCATTGCCACGTATGCTCCACCATATGCGCGACGGGTAATAAGCGTGACGCGAGGGACTACAGATTCAGCGAATGCGTGAAGAAGTTTTGCGCCGCGTCGAACCGCTCCTTCCCACTCTTGACCAGGACCTGGAAGAAAACCTGTGACATCCGCGATAACCACCATTGGGATTCCAAATGCATCACAGGTGCGAACAAATCTTGCTGCCTTCTCAGCTGCTGCCGCGTCGAGTACGCCACCGATATGTGCTGGATTGTTTGCAATGACGCCAACAGTGCGGCCGCCAAGGCGACCAATAACAGTAGACATGTTCTCGGCCCACATTGGAAGCAGCTCTAGTGATTCACCATCGGCATCGAGAATCGCCTCAATCAGCGGATGTACTTCGTAAGAACGCTTAGAAACATCTGGAACATAGACGCTGAGATCTTTATCGGTGATATCGCTGGTGAAGTGGCCTTGATCTGCAAAGAGTGAGACCAGATCCTGAATCTCGCTAAAGGCAATATCTTCAGTCGGAGCAATGACATGTGCGACGCCGCTATTTTTTGAATGCGCCTCTGGTCCGCCAAGGGCTGCGATATCAATATCTTCACCTGTTACTGACTTAACTACATCAGGGCCGGTAACAAAGATGCGACCTTCCGGTGCAAGAACTACAACATCAGTCAGAGCGGGACCGTAGGCACCGCCACCAGCAGTTGGACCAAGGACTAGTGAGAGCTGCGGAATACGACCACTTGCTAGGACCATCGCTTGAAAGACCTCACCAAATGCATTGAGCGATAAGACGCCATCACTTAAACGTGCACCACCTGAGTGCCAGATACCAATGATAGGTAATTGATATGCCATCGCTTCACGATATGCAGCGAGAATGACATTTGATCCTTCGATACCAAGTGCACCAGATTTAGATGTGGCATCGGATGCAAATACGACGACCTTATTCCCATTGATGGTTCCAGTTGCAGCAATCATTCCGCAATCGGTTCGGGGGAGAAGATATTGAAAAGTATCGCCATCAATCAGACGTTTGATGCGGAATTCTGGATCGCGGTCATCCATTGCGAGGGAATCGCTCATGAGATGAGTGTATTACTTAGAGAGAATTGAATACGAGCACGACGTTATGGCCACCGAAGCCAAATGAGTCGTTCAACGCTGCAATGTCACCTGCTGGAAGCGCACGAGGTGTGTCACGCACAACATCGACAGTCACAGCTGGGTCTAAGTTCTCAATATTAATTGTTGGTGGAGCGAGGCGATCTTGTAGCGCCTTAACAAGGAAGACAGATTCAATCGCACCGGCTCCACCAAGGAGGTGACCTGTCATCGACTTTGTTGCAGAAACTGCAACGTGATCTGCATCGGCACCGAGCGCCCTACGAAGAGCGTTAGCTTCTGCAACATCTCCTGCTGGAGTTGAAGTCGCATGTGCATTGAGGTGAACAATATCTTTCGCTGTCATTCCAGCATTCTGAAGTGCAAACTTAATTGCGCGCTGTACGCCAGAGCCCTCAGGGTCTGGAGCTGCAATGTGATAACCATCTGATGTAAGACCTTGACCGCTGATTTCGCAGTAAATCTTTGCACCGCGTGCTTTAGCGTGCTCGTACTCTTCAAGAACAAGAATTCCGCCGCCTTCACCGAGTACGAAACCATCGCGATCAAGGTCGTATGGGCGAGATGCCTTAGCCGGTGCATCGTTGCGAGTGGAGAGCGCCTTCATCGCAGCAAATGCCGCCATTGGAAGTTGATGACATGCAGCTTCAACGCCACCGCTGACGACGATATCGGCGCGGTTGTTCTTAATCATTTCAAAGGCGTAACCGATCGCTTCGGCACCCGATGCACATGCAGATACCGGTGTGTGAACGCCGGCTTTTGCATGGAGCTCGAGACCAACATTCGCCGCTGGGCCATTAGGCATCAACATTGGAACGGTATGTGGGCTAACGCTACGCGCACCCTTCTCATTAAGAATATTAAATTGGTCCATCAGCGTGATTACTCCGCCGATACCTGATGCGATCACAACTCCGAGACGCTCTTTATCGATATCGTCTGGTGATCCAGCATCTTTCCATGCCTCACGGGAAGCGATGAGTGCAAATTGCTCTGAGCGATCCAGACGGCGCATCTCCACGCGCTCCATCTGCTCAGCAGGTTCAGTTGCCACACGCGCTGCGAAGTGGACTGGAAGGAGTTCTCTCCAATCATCGGTGAGCAGGCGTACTCCACTTTGGCCAGCAATAAGTGCCTTCCAAGTTGAGTCGACATTCCCACCAAGTGGAGTAGTTGCACCTAAACCAGTGACCACTACGCGACGCTGTGACATACCAATAAACCTTAGTTAGATGCGCTTACGATGAAGTTAACCGCATCGCCCACTGTGACGAGGTCAGTTACTTTGTCATCAGGAATCTTCACGCCAAAGCGGTTTTCGCACTCAACGACAACCTCAACCATGCTGAGTGAGTCAACATCGAGATCTTCTGTGAAGTTCTTGCCGAGTTCGATATCTGCAGCTGGAACGCCAGCAACTTCTTCAACGATCTGCTTAAGACCTGCGAGTACATCATCTGGTGATAGTGCCATTGTTTTATTCCTTTTCTATTGCCGTTCGTTTTATTCAACTTTATAAACAGGTCGTTATTCTCTCGGATAAGAACGCCTACTTCCTAGTACCAAGAGGGGTTTGTGGAAAATTTCTCCATTTTTCTTATGGCTTAGGCGGAAGTTTGACAACTTGTCCTGCATACACAAGACCTGCGCCATATCCAATAATGAGAGCTAACTTACCGTGGAGTTCGGGATGTTGATCCAAGAGAGCATCCATTGCAAGTGGGATTGAAGCAGCTGAAGTATTTCCATTGGTGCGGATGTCATCTGCAATGATGACTGATGATGGAAGCTCCATCTCCTTTGCCATTGTCTCAATAATTCTCACATTAGCTTGGTGAGGAATAAATGCATCAATGTCGTTGACTGTTAGCCCAGCTGCATCCAGCGCTTTGAGGGCCGCCTTACTCATAGAAAATACCGCCCAGCGGAAAACTTTCTGACCTTCTTGCGAGATATTCGGCCACTTCACATCAGCTTTAGTTAATTGAGTCTCAACATCACGGACTTCAATCCATGATGGATTCATCTGAATTGCATCGCGGCTATCAGCATCTGATCCCCACACAGTTGGCCCAATCCCTGCTTCCTCTGATTGACCAATAACAACGGCGCCTGCTCCATCGGCGAAGATAAAGGCGGTGGCGCGGTCATTAGGATCTGTGAAGTCAGAGATTTTTTCTGCGCCAATAACGAGAACCTTCTTAGAAGTTCCTGCTTTCACGAAGTCATGAGCCATAGAGACTGCATAACAAAAGCCAGCACATGCCGCATTGATATCAAATGCTGCAGCTGTTGGATTACCTAAGCGCTGCAGAAGTGCAGTAGCTGCAGACGGTGCTTGATATGGGAAAGTGATGGTGGCAACAATGACGGTATCGATGTCATTGATTGTCAGGTGTGCATTGGCAAGTGCATCCTCTGCAGCCCAGATAGCCATATCAAGAAGTTGCTCAGACTCATCTGCAAAGCGTCGAGTTTGGATTCCAGTACGCTGCTGAATCCATTCATCACTGGATTCAATGCGATCGACAATCTCAGCGTTGGGAACGATTCGCTTTGGTCGGTAGGAACCAACTGAGAGAATGGTGCTCTCACTTCCTTGGCGGGATTGAATCTTCACTGCTTACCTCCATGCGTTGAGATAAAGGTAGCGCCACCATCGAGTTCTGCAGGTGACTTCAGCGCATATTGTTCGATAGATGGTGCTGCACGCTTAATTAACCCCACTAGCGTTCCAGCGGGAGCAACCTCAATCACACCGCTGACACCTTCGGTTTCTAGTGTCTGCATACAGAGATCCCAGCGAACTGGATTAGCTATTTGATTGACAATCCGATCGAGGATTTCACGACCAGAATGAAGGACTGTTCCATCTTTATTGGAGAGCACACCGACAGATGAATCTGTTACAGCAATTGAAGCAGCAAGTGCACGCATCGGCTCGACCGCAGGCTGCATATAAGAGGTGTGGAATGCTCCAGCAACAGCAAGAGCTCTTACGCGAGCACCATCGGGTGCAAGAGCCGCAAGTGCCTCTAAATCTCCAGCGGCAACAATCTGTCCGCCGCCATTGTCATTTGCGGCCACTAGCCCTAAGTCAGAAATTGCCTTGAGAACTATTTCTCGTTCTCCTCCCAACACAGCTGCCATTCCAGCAGGAGCTATCGCTGCTGCTTTCGCCATCTCAACGCCGCGAGTTCGTACCAATTTCATCGCATCGAGGGGAGTTAAAACTCCTGCGATTGCAGCAGCTGTAATCTCACCGACGGAATGACCTGCAACCAGAGAAAACTTTCCATGAGCATTGAGGGCGCGAGCACTGAGCAAACCCGCTGCCACGATAAGGGGTTGGGCATTGGCAGTGTCTTTAATCTCTTCTGCATCTGCATGAACACCCAGGTGGAGGAGATCAAGACTTATTGCATCTGACCATTGGATTAATAACTCTTTTGCCTCTGCATCCTCAATCCAAGGAGCGAGCATTCCTGGAGTTTGAGCTCCTTGACCTGGAGCGATAATTGCTAGCACTCGCGAAATATATTCTCTTCAGCAGGATACGCACTAGTACTGCTCACATGCAGGGGTTAGTGGCGTGTAACGAGCCATACCTGTGCACAATGTGGTTCAACTAAAACCTTTGCTTCAGGCAATTGAATCTGTGGTTCATGCAAAGTCACAGGGGAGGCTGCATCGAAAATTCGACGGTAACTCGATCCCCATTTTGAATCTGGCAGTGCAAATTGTGTCTGCTCTTTTGACGAGTTCAATAGAAGTAATAAACCACGATCGGGACCTGCATCAATAAAGACCGTGAGACTTCGCTTATCGCCATCGCTCCAATGATCTTCAGTCATCTCTCTTCCACCGAGACTAAACCATGCAATATCTTTTCTCTGAGTTCCTAAATCAATTCTTCCCGTGAAGAACTCCGCAGCAACATCTGCAAGATAGGTCTTTCGAATGCGAGCGAGTTCCGCAACAGCCTCTCTCATATCTAGCTCAAGCTCATTGAGCTCCCACTTATTAGCCCAACCCCCCATAAAGGTTTCAACGCTATCTTCAATCTCTACTCGCATCTCACGCGGCATGGAGTAAGAGTTATTGGAACCATTCTGGGTGCGAGAGATTTCATCACCCATGGTGATCATCGGGACACCAGCAGAGAGTAAAAGTGTTGCCATGATTGATTTCTTAAGTGAATGACGATGAGCGACTATCAGTGGATCATCTGAAGGACCTTCAACTCCAAGATTCCATGAGCGGTTATCACTTGCTCCATCACGGTTATCTTCTTTATTAGGTTCGTTGCGCTTGGCTGAATACATCACCAAATCAGCAAGAGTGAATCCATCGTGCGCTGTGACAAAGTTAATCGAAGAGGTCGGTCCGCGGTAGTAGAAGATGTCAGACGATCCACTGATGCCTGATGCAAGATCTGAGACTCCTTCACCGTAACCACGCGCTAGATCTCCCAACCAAAACTGGCGTAGAGAATCTCGATATCGATCATTCCATTCACGCCATGGATGTGGAAAATCTCCTAGTGAATAGCGAGATATATCCCAAGGCTCTGCAATCATCTTAAAGTTACGAAGAACTGAATCAGATTCAATGGCAGACATAAGTGATGAATTAAAGGCTGAATTGCTTGTGTAAAGAGCGGTTGCTAGATCGAAACGGAATCCATCAACACCGATCACTTCAACCCACCAGCGGAGAGAGTCAATAATGTGGCGAACTGCATGCGGATTGCTTGCTGCAAGAGTATTTCCACACCCTGTCACATCAACATAATTTCCCTGAGCATCTTGTCGATACCAAGCTTTGTTATCAATTCCCTTAAAGGAGAGAGTAGGTCCACCGACTCCACCCTCAGCTGTGTGGTTATAAACAACATCGAGATAGACCTCAATACCTGCTTCATGAAGGCGATCTACGGACCACTGAAGTTCAGTAACTGGATCATTCGTTGCTGCATATTCATTATGTGGAGCTGTAAACGCGATTGCGTTATAGCCCCAATGGTTCTTTCGACCACGATCCCAAATTGCAGGTTCTGTTGCATAAGCATGGATAGGAAGAAGCTCCAGCGCTGTGATTCCTAGATGCTGTAGGTGTGCAATTGTCGATTCATGCCCCAGCGCTTTATATGTTCCACGCTCCTCAACAGGAATTCGTGTGTTCTTTGCTGTCAGTCCTTGAACATGTGCTTCGTAAATAACTGTAGAAGTCCAGGATGTGAGTGGTCGGTGAATTTCACGAGGGGAGTGATCTGTCACAACTGAATATGGAACAAAGCCAGCGCTATCTCGATCATCGCGGATTGTTGTGTCTCCCGCTCCAGTTCCATCGAGTGCCACATGAGCAAAGATTTCAGGCACATACTCGACAGCTCCATCGAGCTGATGGGTGTATGGATCTATTAATAACTTTGCTGCATTAAATCGTGAACCGTGCTCTGGAGCCCAAGGTCCATAGACGCGATATCCATAGCGTTGTCCTGCTCGAACGCCTGCAAGATATCCGTGCCAAATTGGCCCATTGCGATGGGAGAGAGCAAAGCGGGTCTCTACCAACTTGCCATTGACCTCATTGAAGAGGCAGAGCTCCACGGCATCGGCTGCATTGGTCCAGATTGCAAAGTTGCAGCCACCCTCAGTAAGGGTCGCACCAAGAGTTCTCGGATCGGCTGGATGCATGGGGGTAGTCTGCCTTGCGAGAGAGCGAAAATTGCCATGATTTGCTGAAAAAATCTGCAAAGAATCTATTCATTTATAGGAGCGTTCGTATTGTGGGGATGGCTACCCACCAGTAACATCTGGCCTATGAAGATAGCTGTCTGCGTAAAGCAAGTCCCAGATTCATGGGCTGAGAAGAAGATGGTCAATGGGCGTCTTGATCGTGAAAGCGTTGATGCAGTGCTCAATGATCTCGATGAATATGCAGTTGAAGAAGCGCTGAAAATTGCTGAGGCTCATGGTGGAAACGAGGGAGAGGGCGCTGCTCACTCCATCACAGTGATCTCTATGGGTCCAGAGCGTGCAACTGATGCAGTTCGTAAGGCCCTATCTATGGGAGCAAACGATGCAATCCTCATTACAGATTCAGCACTTGCTGGCGCTGATGCGCTCACCACTTCAAAAGTTCTTGCACAGGTAATTAAAGATGGAGGATATGACTTAGTTATCTGCGGAACTGAGTCAACAGATGCTCGCATGAGCGTTGTTCCAGCGATGATTAGCGCTCGCCTCGGATGGGCTCAGGCAACATTTGCATCAGCTGTGACGGTAGATCCTGCAGCATCAAAAGTTTCTATCACCCGCGTAACAGAGGCAGGAGTGGATGAAATTTCAGCTGCACTGCCTGCAGTAATTAGCGTGGTTGAGAAAATCAATGAACCTCGTTATCCATCCTTTAAAGGAATTATGGCTGCAAAGAAGAAAAGTATTGAAAGCAGAGATTTAGCCTCTGTTGGTGTGGCAGTAGATGGTGCATGGTCTGTTGTCAATGATGCAACTCCACGCCCACCACGAGCTGCAGGTATGAAGGTCACAGATGAAGGCAATGGCGGAAGCGCTCTTGTTGAGTTCCTAGCAGAGAAGAAGTTGATATGAGCACAGTATTTATTCTTGCCGATTTTGCAGGCGATAAGGCAACAAAGACAACTGCAGAGCTAGCTACTGCAGCAGCTCGAATCGGCGAAGTAACTGCTGTAGTTCTTGCAGCACCTGGTGCTGGAGCAGCCTTGGCTGCAACGGTTAATCAAGGACCAATTGCAAAAGCTATTGTTGTTGAATCATCTGACTTTGCCCAGCATGGAGTAGCAGCGTCAGCAGATGCTCTCTCTCAATTGGTTTCAACTCATTCTCCAAAGGCACTTCTCATCGCATCTCATGCATTTGGCAAGGAAGTTGCCGCTCGTGTTGCCGTTTCAACAGATTCAGGAATCATCACCGATGCAGTAGATGTCGATGCAAATGCAGTGGCAACTCAACTTGTCTTCGGTGGATCCACAACTGTTCTCTCATCAATTAGGCATGGAGTTTCAGTTATCACCCTTCGTCCAAACTCAATCACTGCAGATTTCACGCCATCCTCACCTGCTATCTCAACAGAGAGCAT
>ERZ650311.1659-NODE-1659-length-10656-cov-5.638808_pt1 | contig 10656 bp, 12 predicted proteins | sample MGYA00376247_ERZ650311 | MGnify/ENA primary metagenome ERZ650311 (study PRJEB26733, sample SAMN07839324) | wastewater metagenome | biome: small river; feature: stream; material: water | place: USA: North Carolina | collected 2016-07-28 ... | reverse complement strand
TGTGGGGGTCGACCCACTTGGCAAAGTGACGGCCGTCGTCGAGCGCACCTTCCTCCACCAAGTTGCCGTTGCTCAGCAACACGGGGAAGGCTTTTTTGTCGGCACGCAGCGTGACGCTGTAGTGCGACATCACATCGGGGCGGTCTAAGAAATACGTGATGCGGCGAAAGCCCTCGGCTTCGCACTGCGTGAAGAACGAGTCGTTGCTCACGTACAAGCCCATGAGCTTGGTGTTCTTGGCTGGGTTGCACGTGGTGAAGATTTCCAAGTCAAAAGCCTCATGGCCTTCGGGCAAGTTCTCCAGCACCAACTGACTGCCGTCCATCTTGAACGAGGTGCCTTGGCCGTTGACCAAGACGCGGGCCAAGTTCAACTCGTCGCCATCCAAACGCAGGGGCTGTGCGGCCACGTCGGCATTGCGGCGCACGCGCATTTTGTTGAGCACGCGGGTTTTGGCGGGGTCGAGGTCAAACGTCAAATCGACGGTGTCGATCCAAAACGCAGGCGCGGTGTAGTCGGCGCGTTGAATCAATGGGGCTGTGCCTTCACGGTACATGGTGTTCCTTAGATGCCTTGCTTGAGTGACGCTTCGATGAAAGCATCGAGGTCGCCGTCCAAGACTTTTTGTGTGGCCGAAATTTCGACGTTGGTGCGCAAGTCTTTGATGCGGCTGTTGTCCAGCACATAGCTGCGGATTTGATGGCCCCAGCCCACATCGGTTTTCGTGTCTTCGAGCTTTTGTTGCTCTTCCATGCGCTTGCGCATTTCGAAGTCGTACAAGCGTGAGCGCAGGCGTTTCCATGCCACGTCACGGTTGCTGTGCTGGCTGCGACCGTCTTGACACTGCACCACGATGCCCGTGGGGATGTGGGTCAAACGCACGGCAGAGTCGGTTTTGTTGATGTGCTGACCACCCGCGCCCGAGGCACGGTAGGTGTCGGTGCGCACGTCGGCGGGGTTGATGTCGATCTCGATCGAGTCATCAATCTCGGGGTATACAAACACCGAGGCAAACGAGGTGTGGCGACCGCCCGAGCTGTCAAACGGCGACTTGCGCACCAAGCGATGCACACCAGTTTCGGTGCGCAACAAACCAAAGGCGTATTCGCCTTCGATCTTGATGGTCGCGCCTTTGATGCCGGCCACGTCGCCGGGCGATTCGTCTTCCACTGTGGTTTTGAAGCCTTTGCGTTCGGCGTACTTGAGGTACTGGCGAAGCAGCATGCTGGCCCAATCGCAGGCCTCGGTGCCACCGGCACCGGCTTGGATGTCAAGGAAGCAATTCAGCGGATCTGCCTCGTTGCTGAACATGCGGCGGAATTCGAGCTCTTCGATGGTTTTGACCAAACCTTGGGTGTCGGCTTCAATGGTGAGCAAGCCGTCTTCGTCGTTGTCGGCTTTGCTCATCTCGAACAACTCGGTGTTGTCGGCCAGCTCTTGGGTGAGGCGACTGAGGGTCACCACCACGCCATCGAGCGTTTTCTTTTCACGACCCAGCTCTTGGGCTTTTTTAGGGTCGTTCCAAATGGTGGGGTCTTCTAGCGAGGCGTTGACGGTGCGCAGGCGTTCGGCTTTGGCATCGTAGTCAAAGATACCTCCGGAGATCCACCGTGCGAACGCTCAAGTCTGCGAGGGTGGTGCCAATGAGGTTGATGCGTTCTGCTTCCATGATGGGTCTTCTTTATGTGTCTGGGGGAAAACCTGCGATTTTCTCACGTTCAGCCGACCTTAGAAGCTGTGGCCGTAGGCAAACAACAGCCCAGCCGTTCCAAGCACCATGATTTGGGCCGAGTCATGGCGGTTGAAGCTGTAGCCCAGCGATGGAATGATGACGGGCGCAATGCCGTAGTCGTTGAAAGGAATCTTGTGTTGGTACTTGCCTTTGTAGCCATAAATCAAGCCGGCCGAGACTTTGGCGAACAACTTGGGTTGACCTAAGAACGCATCCCAACGTTGCCCCATGTAGAGGTAAGCCGCAGGCTGCCCAAACGAGTTGCGAAACAAGGCCAAGCCGCAAAACCGATTGCCCGGCACGTGGTGGTCCAGCGCACCTAAAAAGACGGGGCGATGCTCGGGGTTGTCGTGCCAGTGGTGGGTGTAGGGCGAGAGCGTCAGGTCCCATTGTTTGTCACGCTCAAGCGCCGGCGCGTCTTGGCGTGTCAAAAACGCCGGGCATGGATTGGCATTCAGTGCGTAGGACGCTTCGGCCAAGACGGGCGCAGGCGCTGTGGCTAATGCCGCAGCAAATGCCATACAAGAGAAGGCGTGCCGCCCTTGAATTTTTAACATATGAGTACAAAAGTGCAAAAAATAAATTCTACCTGGGCGCCAAGATGGCCGGTCCAATCTCTTGCAAAGGCCCTAACGGGTTTTGTTGAATATCAACCTCGTGGATCGCGGGTTGACCGCCCCAGGCACGGTACACCACCACATCGTCGACCATCAAAATCAGGGCATTGAAGCGCCACCCCGTGGTCACAGCGTGACGTCGAAAGTTCAAGAAGTCCGACCAAAAACCGCCCATGCGTTTTTTATGGATTTCGGCGATGTTCAGCTCCCAGCCTCGGCAGGCGTCATGGGCGTTGATGCACATCACCAGGCCTGGGCCTAAATCCGTTTTACTCAGCACGCTGCCATTGACCACCCGTTTGATGATGTCTGCATACGACAAGATCACGGTGTTGGGCTGGTGGGCAGGGTCGATGTTCATCTCGCGCAAAGACGCGAGATTGCTCTGCATGGGCACGATGGCCTCAATGGCCTGGCGGGCCTCGTCAAAGCTTTGAAACGTCGGCGATTCGGTGCGCGACTTAGGCAAGAGTCCCGAGCATCCGCATAAGGCCAAACAGGTGATGGCGCTGGAAAGACGCGGGAACGGGTATGTCATAAATGGCTAAGACGATAGGAACTCTTCAAGCAAGCGGGCTAAGACATCGGGTTGGTCATGGTGCAGCATGTGGCCGGCATCGTCAATCACGGCGTGTTGCAGGTTCGGTACGCTGGCAATGCGTTGCTTGAACTCGGCCAAGGTGTACTGATCTTTCCACCACTGCACCAAGCTGTCTGTGCTGGCCACCACGCACAGCATGGGGGCGGTGATGCGTTCGTAGATGGCCATCACTTCGTCCACCTTGAACAACTGTGCATTGGTGATCTTGTGCGCTGCGTGGCCCAAGATGCGCCATTCGCCCTGGTCGTTGGCGCGGGCCCAATGTTGAGCCAACCAATGCGCTTTGTCGCTGCCCAAGCGGGGATTGGTTTTCATCAACCGCTGGGCCACGCCTTCGAGGCTGGAGTAGGGCTTGAGGTCCAACTCACCACGGGCCAAGGTTTTGAGCTCGTCCATCCATTTGGCGTAGCGACCGGGGGCTTGGGATGGGCGCGTGGCGGCCATGCCAAAGCCTTCGAGGTTGACGAGTTTGGCAATGCGCTCGGGGCGCACACCAGAGTACAGGGTGGCAATGTGCCCGCCCATGCTGTGGCCGACCAAGTGGATGGGTTGATCGCCCACATAGTGGTCGAGCAAAAAATCGAGGTCGGCCAAATAGTCGGGGAACCAATAGTTGTCGGTGTGGGGAGTGTCGGTCAGGCCAAAACCTCGCCAGTCTGGGGCAATCACCCAGCGGTCTTGGGCCATGGCATCGATCACGAATTGGAAGGAGGCCGACACATCCATCCAACCATGCACCATGACCAAAGGTGGCGTATCAGGGCTTGGCGTGCCCCATTGGCGCACGTGGTAACGCAGGTGACGGATGGGGACAAACTCGCAGCGCGAGGCTTTTTGAATTGGGTACATTCTTTTCATCATAAGGATGCACCCCATGACACACGGTCAAACACATGACAGCACCCACCACGCGGCGCCTGATTTTTACGACGCCATGCAACAAGGGTTCCACTGGTTGGTGCCCACGCACTTCAACATGGCCGAGGTATGTAGCCGCCGCTGGGCCGCGCAAGCTGATGCGGGACAACGCATTGCCATCATCACGCACCAGGCCAATGGCATGCCGCATACCCACAGCTATGCCGAGTTGCAGCGCGCAGCGGATGCCCTGAGCCATGTGTTGCAAGGCTTGGGCGTGACGCGTGGCGACCGTGTGGCCATTGTGTTGCCGCAACGCTTTGAAACCGCCGTGGCCTATATGGCGGTGCTGCAAATGGGCGCGGTGGCCATGCCGCTGTCTTTGTTGTTTGGCCCAGAGGCCTTGGAATACCGCTTGCAAGACAGCGAGGCGGTGGTGGCCATCGTGGATGACGCCTCGGTGGGCAACTTGTTGGCCGTGCGTGCGCAGTGCCCTGCACTGCGCGAAGTGATTGGGATTGATTTGTCCAACGCCAGCGACATGCTGCATGTGGATGTGGACTACACCAGCGCCTTGGCCGCGCAGCAACGCGACTTTGAGGCGGTTCACACCAAAGCCGAAGAAGGCGCGGTGTTGATCTACACCAGTGGCACCACCGGCCCACCCAAAGGCGCACTCATTCCGCACCGGGCCTTGATGGGTAACTTGACGGGCTTTGTGTGCAGCCAGAATTGGTTTGGTTTTCCGACGCACCATGAGGCCACCTCTGTGTCTCATGGCTTGCCCACAGGCAGTGATGCAGTGTTTTGGTCGCCCGCTGATTGGGCTTGGACAGGGGGCTTGATGGATGCCTTGTTGCCGTCCTTGTACTTTGGACGCCCCATCGTGGCTTGGAATGGGCGTTTCAGCCCCGAACTGGCCTTGACCTTGATGCAGCAACATCGGGTGACGCTCACATTTTTGTTTCCCACCGCGCTCAAGGCCATGATGAAGGCTTACCCGCAGGCGGGGCGCGACTTCAAGCTGTGCTTGCAAGCCATCATGAGCGCGGGCGAAGCCGTGGGTGACGCGGTATTTGGTTATTGCCAAGAGCAACTCGGTGTGACCGTGAATGAAATGTTCGGCCAAACCGAAATCAACTACATCGTCGGCAATTGTGCGATGGCATGGGCCGCAGACCGCGCGCAGGGCGTGACGCAGCACGGCACCAACGTGGGCTGGCCCGCCAAACCAGGCAGCATGGGCAAGGGCTATCCTGGCCACCGGGTGGCGGTGATTGACGAAGACGGCCACGAATGCCCGGTGGGTGTGCCTGGCGATGTGGCGCTGAACCGCTTCAACATGCATGGCGAACCCGACCCGATTTTCTTTTTGGGCTACTGGAAAAACGACCGTGCCACCACGAACAAGTTCACCGGCGATTGGTGCCGCACGGGCGATTTGGCCACCCGCGATGCCGATGGCTACCTCTGGTACCAAGGCCGCGCTGACGATGTGTTCAAAGCGGCGGGTTACCGCATTGGCCCGAGTGAGATCGAGAACTGCTTGGTGAAACATGTGGCTGTGGCCAATGCGGCGGTGGTGCCCAAGCCCGATGCCGAGCGCGGTGCATTGGTCAAAGCCTATGTGGTGTTGGCGGCGGGATTTGAAGCCAGCGAGGCGCTGGTGACCGAATTGCAACAGCATGTGCGTGGCAAGTTGGCGCCCTATGAATACCCCAAAGAGATCGAGTTCATTGCCGAGTTGCCCATGACCACCACAGGCAAGGTGCAGCGCCGTGTGCTGCGCTTGCAAGAAGAAGCCCGGGCCAAAGCCTAGGCCTTAGACTTGCGCGTTTACAAAATACATGTTTTCAAAATAAATTGAGTCTTGGAGTTGTTATGAGTTTTCCTCTCGTCCCCTTGGGCACCAGCGATTTGCGTGTGACCCCGATTTGCTTGGGCACCATGACCTTTGGTGAGCAAGTCAATGAAGCCGATTCGCATGCCATTCTTGATCGTTCGCTCGATCGTGGGGTGAACTTCATCGACACCGCCGAGATGTACGCCGTGCCCGCCAAGGCCGAGACCTGCGGTGCCACCGAAACCATCATCGGCAACTGGTTTGCCAAGCACCCCGGTGCGCGTCAGAAATTGGTGCTGGCCACCAAGGTGGCAGGCCCCTCACGCGGTATGCCGTGGATTCGTGAGGGCAGTGGCATGAGCACACAAGACATGGAGGCCTCGTGCGAAGCCAGCCTGCGCCGCTTGAAAACCGATGTGATCGACCTCTACCAAATCCATTGGCCCGAGCGTCATGTGCCGGCTTTTGGCATGGCCTACTACGACCCCACCAAAGAAAAGTCGCTCACGCCCATTCGCGACCAGCTCGAGACATTGGCCAAGATGGTCAAAGCAGGCAAGGTGCGTTATGTGGGCCTGTCCAACGAAACGCCTTACGGCGTGCACGAGTTTGTGCGCTTGGCCGAAGAGCATGGGCTGCCCCGCGTCGCCACGGTGCAAAACCCGTATTGCCTGATCAACCGCACCTACGAAAACGCCTTGGATGAAACCTGCCATCGCCTGAATGTGTCTTTGCTGGCCTATTCGCCTTTGGGCTTTGGTTTGCTCACCGGCAAGTACGACGCGGGTGGCATTGACGGTCCACAAGCACCGCAGGGTGCCGCAGGCGGGCGCATGTCGGCCTATGAGTCGATGCGCAAACAGCGTTGGGGCCGGCCCGAGGCGTTGGCGGCTGCACGTCGCTACAACGCGCTGGCGCGTGAGCATGGCCTCACGCCCACGCAAATGGCCCTGGCGTTTTGTTACACCAAGTGGCAAGTGGCCAGCACCATCATTGGTGTGACCTCGTTGGCGCAGTTGGATGCTGATTTGGACGCCTGGGGTACCACCCTGTCGCCCGAGTTGTTGGCCGCGATTGACGCGATTCGTTGGGACGTGCGCGACCCCGCGCTGTGAAAGGCATCATGATGCATTCAGATGATTCTGTGATCTTGCTGCTCGCCTTGGGCGCGTATTTGATTGGTTCCTTGTCGTTCGCGGTCATCGTCAGTCGCCTCATGGGCCTGGACGATCCACGCACCTACGGCAGCCAAAACCCGGGGGCCACCAATGTGCTGCGCTCGGGCAACAAACAAGCGGCGATTGCCACCTTGTTGTTCGATGCCCTCAAAGGTTATTTCCCTGTGCTGTTGGTCAAGCTGTTTGGCCCGCAGTTTGGTTTGGATGACCGTGCCGTGGCGCTGGTGGCGCTGTCGGCTTTCATTGGCCATTTGTGGCCGGTGTTCTTTGGCTTCAAAGGCGGCAAAGGCGTGGCGACGGCGGCAGGTGTGCTGTTTGGCGTGGAGCCCCTGTTGGGCGCCGCCACCATGGGCACCTGGGTGATCGTGGCGTTTTTCTCGCGCTATTCCTCGCTCGCGGCGTTGGCAGCTTCTTTGTTTGCGCCGGCCTATTACGTGTTCGGCGACAAGATCGCATGGCAAACCAGCGAAGCCGAATTGCTGGCCGTGATGGTGATGAGCGCCTTGCTGCTGTTTCGCCACAAAGACAATATCGCGCGTTTGGTGGCTGGGCAAGAGTCCAAGATTGGCGCGAAGAAAGAAGCGCCGCCGAGCGAGCCTGGGGCTCAGTAACTCGACAGGCTCAATCGCGGAAATTGTTGAACGACAAAGGTAAGTCGGTCATGTCTTTGCGAATCAAGGCCATGGCGGCTTGCAGGTCGTCGCGTTTGGCACCGCTGACGCGCACGGCGTCGCCTTGGATGGCAGCTTGCACTTTGATCTTGCTGTCTTTGAGCAAGCGCTGAATTTTCTTGGACACTTCGGTCTCAATGCCATTGCGGATTTTGATGACTTGCTTGACCTTGTCTCCGCCGACTTTTTGCACATCGCCCTTGTCCAAAAAACGAATGTCGACTTCGCGCTTGGTCAGTTTGTTGCGCAGCACGTCTTCGACTTGCACCAGCTGAAAGTCGGCGTCACCGAACATGGTGATCTCTTTGTCTTTGAGTTCCACGGCGGCAGAAGTGCCTTTGAAGTCGAAGCGGGTGGCGATTTCTTTGGCCGTGTTTTCGACGGCGTTTTTCACTTCGACCAGATTGGGTTCACACACAGTGTCAAAAGAGGGCATGGCAATCAGCTTTGAAAATCAGGATGAGACAATTGTCCTATGTTAGTTGAGCCCAATTACCCCCTTCAAGCGCACAACAGTTTTGGCATCTCGGCCAAGGCTTTGCAGCTGGTGCATGTGCGTTCAGAGGCTGATGTGCAAGCGGTGCTGGCCGATGCCACGCTGCGTGCCATGCCCAAATTTGTCTTGGGTGGCGGCAGCAACATTGTGTTGACCGGCGATGTGAAGCCTTTGGTTCTCAAGGTGGAGATGAAAGGCATCCGTTTGGTCGAGGAGACCGACAAGGCCTGGATCGTTGAAGCAGCAGCAGGCGAGTCTTGGCACGCGCTGGTGCAGTGGACGCTGGCGCAGGGCTGGCCAGGGTTGGAAAACATGGCCCTCATTCCTGGCTCTGTGGGCGCCTCGCCGGTACAAAACATCGGCGCGTATGGCGTGGAGCTGCAAGACCGCTTCGATTCGCTCGACGCCATCGACCTCAGCAGCGGGCGCAGCTTCAGCCTGGACGCTGCGCAATGCGCGTTTGGCTACCGCGATTCGATTTTCAAGCACGAGAGCTCGGGTGCCAATGGTTTGGGCCTGGCAGGCAAGGCGCTGATCACCCGGGTGCGGTTTGTGTTGCGCAAAGACTGGAAGCCTGTGTTGGGGTATCTCGACCTGGAACGCAAAATGGCCGAGACCGGCATCACACAACCCAGTGCCCAGCAAATTTTTGACTGGGTGTGCGCGATTCGCCGTGCCAAATTGCCCGACCCGGCGGTGATTGGCAATGCGGGCAGCTTCTTCAAAAACCCCACCGTGACCCAAGATCAGTGCGACGACATCATTGCCCGCGACCCCAAGGTGGTGCACTACGTGCTCGACGATGGCCGCATCAAACTCGCTGCCGGCTGGTTGATTGACGCCTGTGGTTGGAAAGGTAAAACCATGGGCCATGCCGGCGTGTACGAGAAGCAAGCCTTGGTGCTGGTGAACAAGGGCGGTCGCGAGCATCCCTGCACCGGGGGCGAGGTGATGACCTTGGCCAAAGCCATTCAAACCAGCGTGTATGAACGGTTTGGCATTCGCTTAGAACCCGAGCCTGTGGTGGTATGAGCGCGCCACGATTTACCAACCGCCGTGCTGCGTTTTGGGCCGGCATCCATGACGCATTAGGTGCGCCGGTGCTGGTGTTGTTTGCTGGCATGGTGGGCTTTGGGGCCATGGGCCGAACCCACGGTTTTGATGCGTGGATGACGGGGCTGACCAGCCTCTTGATGTTCGCGCTGCCCGGGCAGGTGGTGATGCTGGAGATGCTGATCTCGGGCTCTTCATTCTTGGCCATTGCTTTTGCCGTCAGCCTGACCTCGGCCCGTTTTGTCACCATGGTGGTGACCTTGTTTCCGCAGCTGCACCGGCGCGACCGCAACCGTGGTCTCTATCTGTGGGTGCATTTGTTGGCGATGACGGCGTGGTCGATGTCCATGCGTGAGTTTCCGCACATGGCGGCCAAGCACCGCTTGAGCTATTTCATTGGTTTGGGTTTGCCGTGCTGGCTGATTGCCATGCCCGGCACTGTGTTGGGCTATTTCGTGGCCGGTTGGGTGCCTGATGCCGTGACCTTGGCACTGGTGTTCATCAACCCCTTGTTCTTTTTGCTGACCTTCACCGATGTCAAGCCTTGGGCCAACCGCATCGCGATTGGCCTGGGCTGTGTGCTGGGGCCTTTGTTTTATGTCTGGGATGCCGACAGCAGTTTGTTGGTCACAGGTTTGGTGGCTGGCACCATCGGCTATGTGGTGGACCGTCGCTGGTTGCGTCCCGCACCGGTGGAGGTGCAGCCATGAATGCCACGGTGCAAGGCTGGGGCGTGTGGTTGGCCTTGAGTGCCGCCTGTTTGGGCACGTATGCCTGTCGTGCCTTGGGTGTGAAGCTGTCGGGCCACATCGACTCAGAGAGCGAGATTTTTCGCTGGGTCGCCGCCGTCACCTACGCCATGGTGGCCGCTCTGACCGTACGCATGCTGTTGATGCCTCTGGGCTTGTTGGCCACGGTGCCCATGCTGTTGCGCATTCTGATGTGCGTGGTCAGCCTGGCCGTGATGGTGTCGCGCCCCACGCGCCGCATGGGGCCGGCGCTGTTGATCGGCACCTTGCTCATGCTCGGTTATGGCGTGGTGCGCACGGCTTAAGCCTTCTTCACAAACTCCGTCTTGAGTTGCATGGGGCCAAAGCCCTCGATCTTGCAGTCGATGTCGTGGTCGCCGTCGACCAAGCGGATGTTCTTGACCTTTGTGCCCACCTTGACGACCGAGGACGAGCCTTTGATCTTCAAGTCTTTGATGAGGGTGACCGTGTCACCGTCTTGCAGCACATTACCGTGGGCGTCTTTCCAAACGCGCGCCGCAGGTTCTGCGGCAGCGTTTTCTTCGGCACTCCACTCGTGGGCGCAGACGGGACAAATCAACAAGCTGCCGTCTTGGTAGGTCAAGTCGGCGTTGCACAGGGGGCAGTTGGGTAGGGCGCTCACGACTGGGCCTTACTTCTTGCTGCCGCCTTCGAGCTTGATCATGTCGGCGCCTTCGCCCAAGGACAGCAAGCCGGTGTGCGAGTAAATGCCGAGCTTGGCGCGGGTGTCCACGATGTCCAGGTTGCGCATGGTCAGTTGGCCAATGCGGTCCAGCGGTGTAAACGGTGCGTCCTCGACCTTTTCCATGCTCAAACGCTCAGGCGCGTAAGTCAGGT
>ERZ650311.1658-NODE-1658-length-10661-cov-5.121064_pt1 | contig 10661 bp, 10 predicted proteins | sample MGYA00376247_ERZ650311 | MGnify/ENA primary metagenome ERZ650311 (study PRJEB26733, sample SAMN07839324) | wastewater metagenome | biome: small river; feature: stream; material: water | place: USA: North Carolina | collected 2016-07-28 ... | reverse complement strand
GTGATTGGCCAGCTGCGCCAGGAAATTTCGGTCAGCGTGGCGCGCGACAACGCCCTGCTCGAAGAACGCACCCGGATCCTCGGCACGCTCAGCTCCCTGCTGGATGCGATCAACCACGCGTCCAGTGAACAGCGCAGCGTGATCGATGCCCTGGTCGCCAACAGCCAGGCCTCTCTGGCCGAAGCCAGCCACCAGTTCCATGCCCATGTGGCAGCCGAAACGGGCAAGCTCGGCGAGGTCGCGGCCCAGGTCACCGCCAGCGCCGTGGATGTGGCCAGCCTGGGGGAAACCTTCGGCTTTGCCGTACGCACCTTCAACGACAGCAACGAGAAGCTCATCACCCAGCTCGAGCGCATCGAGGCGGCGATCGGCCAGTCCATGGCCCGCAGCGACGAGCAACTGGCCTATTACGTGGCACAGGCACGCGAGATCATTGACCTGAGCATCAGCAGCCAGAAAGACGTGCTCGAAGCCCTGCAGCAGCGCCAAACCGCAGGAGCCGCCTGATGCTGGAGATGGAAGCAGAAAGCGAAGCCACCACCCCGACGTGGATTTCGTTCGCCGACCTGATGACCGGCCTGCTGGGCGCCTTTGTGCTGCTGCTGGTGGGCGTCATGGCCACCCAGCTGGAGATGGCCTCCAACCTCGAAGCCGAAGTCCAGAAACGCCAGATCGAGGAGCAAAAGCGCCAGACACTGGAACAGGCCCTGGCCATCCCGCTGGCCAGTGGCCGCATCACCCTGAACAATGGTCGCATTGGCATCAGCGGCAAGCTGCTGTTTGAACTCAATTCCGATCAGCTGCAGCCTGAAGGGCGCAAACTGCTCAAAAGTCTGGTCGGGCCACTCAAAAGTTACCTGGCTTCGCGCGAGGAAATCCTCATGGTCAGCGGTTTCACCGATGACCAGAGCATCCGCAGCCGCAACAAGAAATTCGAAGACAACTGGGAACTCTCGGCCCAGCGTGCGCTGACGGTGACCCGCACCCTGATTGAAGAAGGCATGCCTTCGTCCATGCTGTTTGCTGCCGCGTTCGGCCAGGAACAGCCCCTGGTGCCCAACACCAGCGAGAAAGCCCGCGCCCAGAACCGCCGGGTGGAAATGGCACCGGTACCCAAGGCCACCAACGACATTGCAAGCTCCCGCCGATGACCGAGCTTTCGCCCACCTCCGATCCACTGCTCGCGCTGCGTGAAGCGGGCGCTGCACGCATGGATCCCGTAGGTTGGCACTACATCGAAGTGCTGGCCGAACGCATCCGCAGCCACAACGGTCCGGCTCAAGCATTGCTCCAGACCCGGTTGAACCAGGCATTGCAGGATTTCAGATCGCGCATGGCTGCCGCATCCAGCAAGGCCCTCACCCCCACGGAGTCTGCATCTCCCTCGCCACTGGCCCTCTTGCTGCGGGACATGAAGCCGCCGAGCACGGGGACCTCGCCCGTGCAGATGCTGCAGAACGCAGGCTGGCGTGCCGAGAGCCCCCGTGTGCAGCAGTTCCGGAAACAACTGCGCAAGATCAGTGTGCAAAAGCAGGTCTCGCAGGCCATGGCACAGGCCCCTCAGAATGCGGGCCCCATCAACTCGCACATGCTGGTGCTTCGCGCACTCGGCCTGATGCGCGACATCTCTCCGGACTATCTGAACCGTTTCATGAACTACGTCGATACGCTGCTGTGTCTCGACGAAGCCGCACGTCAGCAACTGTCGCCCAAAAAGGCCGCCCCCCCTGTCTCCCGAGCCGGCAAGAAAAAGAAGGCGACCTGAAAGGCCTTGCTGTGGTGGTGTAGCCAACACACCGAAGGCCGGCAGCGACACAGCCTTGAAGGTTTGGCGTATAAGTGCTGTGCCGCACCACGGAGAGCGCATGCGCCACGCCCTGTCCAACCACCGCTCCAGCCTCAACACCATTGCCACCTGGGCCATGTTCAGCCGCGGGCTCGAGCCCGAGTTCCCATCTGCCGTACAGCAGCAAGTGGCACGACTCAAACAGGCAGCCCGTGAATCTGGCAGCGACATCCGTGACCTGACCGCTCTGCCCTGGTGCTCGATCGACAACGACGATTCGCGCGATCTGGACCAGTTGACGGCAATCGAGCCGCTGCACCACGGCGAGGCGCGCCTGTATGTGGCCGTGGCCGATGTGGACGCTCTGGTCAAAAAGGACTCTCCGGTTGACCGGCATGCCCGCATGAACACGACATCGGTCTACACCTCGGCGCGTGTGTTCCCGATGCTGCCCGAGCGGCTGTGCACCGACCTGACCTCTCTCAATCCGGATGAAGACCGGCTGGCCCTGGTCACGGAAATGGTCTTCAGCGGCGACGGCATGCTGGTGCATGCCCTGAGCTACCGGGCGCTGGTGCGCAACAAGGCGCAGTTGGCCTACGACGCGGTATCGGCCTGGATCGTCGGCGAAGGCGACCTGCCCGAGCCGGCACGGCGAGTGCCGGGCATGGCCACCCAACTGCGCCTGCAGGACGAGCTGGCCCAGAAACTGCGCGTGCTGCGGCGTGCCGAAGGCTCGCTGGAATTCGAAACCTTTCAACCCCGAGCACAGTTCAAAGGTGACCGGATCAGCGAGATCAGGCAGCAAGAGCAAAACCGCGCGCGCCAATTGATCGAGGAATTCATGATCGCCACCAACGGTTGCACCGCCCACTTTCTGGCGCGCCACGGTCGCGCGTCGCTGCGGCGGGTGGTGCGCTCGCCCGAACGCTGGCAGCGGATTGTGGAGGTGGCACTCGAGCATGGCGCGACCCTGCCCCGGCAGCCTGACGGCAAGGCACTGGAAACCTTCCTGGCACAGCAGCACAAGCTTGATCCCTTGCGTTTTCCCGACCTGTCGCTGGTCATCATCAAGCTCATGGGTTCGGGCGAATACGTGGTGGAACGCCCCGGCAAACAGCCCATCGGCCACTTTGGTCTGGCGGTGCGCGACTACATGCACTCAACCGCTCCCAACCGGCGCTACCCCGATCTGATCACGCTGCGTCTGATCAAGGCGGCGCTGGCGGGGGACAAACCGCCCTACTCCAACGACGAACTCGAGGCGCTGGCCAGCCACTGCACGCAGCAGGAAGATGCAGCGCAAAAAGTGGAGCGTCAGGTCCGCAAATCCGAAGCCGCCTTGCTGCTGCACGATCGCATCGGCCAGCGCTTCGATGGCGTGGTCACCGGCGCCAGCGACAAGGGCACCTGGGTGCGCATCTTCCAGCCGCCGACCGAGGGGCGACTGACGGGCGAATTCCCTGTGCTCAAGGTGGGACAGTTGGTGAAGGTGCGACTGGTCTCCACCTCGGTGGAGCGCGGCTTCATCGACTTCGCATTGGCACACTGAACGCCCGGCGCATTCAGCCCTCACGCCGAGGCCAAAGGCTCTGCGGACCCAGCATCGACGCGGGTTGCAGCCAGGCATCCAGTTGTTCCGACGTGGCATACCCGAGGGAGAGCGCGGCCTCGCGCAGGGAAACGTCGCGCTCAAATGCCAGCCTGGCCATGCGGGCCGCGCGGTCGTAGCCGATGTGGGGCACCAGCGCCGTCACCAGCATCAGAGAGCGCTCCAGGTGTTCGCGGATGCGCGCCGGGTTGGCCTCGATGCCCTGTGCGCAATGCACGTCAAAACTGCGCATGCCTTCGCCCAGCAGGCGAATGCTTTGCAGCAGGTTGTGGGCGAGCAGTGGCTTGTAGACGTTGAGCTCGAAATGCCCCGAAGCCGCGCCGATGGCCATGGCCACATCGTTGCCCATCACCTGGGCACAGAGCATGGTCAGTGCCTCGCACTGGGTCGGGTTGACCTTGCCGGGCATGATGGAGCTGCCAGGCTCGTTCTCGGGCAGGCGGATTTCCCCCAGCCCCGAACGGGGTCCGGATGCGAGCCAGCGGATGTCATTGGCGATCTTGCTCAGAGCCACGGACAGCACTTTGAGTGCACCATGCACGGCCACCAGTGGCTCGTGGCCGGCCAAAGCCGCAAACTTGTTGGCCGCACTCACGAATGGCAAGCCATGCATCTGTGCCAGCCGTGCAGAAACGCGTTCGCCGAATTCAGGGTGTGTGTTCAGGCCTGTGCCCACCGCTGTACCGCCAATGGCCAGCGGATACAACCAGACCATGGCGTCTGAAATCATTTTCCAGGCCTGCTGCAACTGGGCCACATGACCCGACAGCTCCTGACCCAGCGTGAGTGGCGTGGCGTCCTGCAAATGCGTCCGGCCGAGCTTGACCAGACCGGCAAAGGCTTGCGCCTTGGCTGACAGGGTCGCCTGCAGCGCCTCCAGTGCGGGCAGCACACCGGTGCGAATCGCCAGTCCGGACGCCACGTGCATCGCGGTGGGAAACACATCATTCGATGACTGACCCAGATTCACATCGTCATTGGGGTGCAGGAGGCGTTGGGCCCCTCGCCCGCCCCCCAGCAGTTCCGAAGCCCGGTTGGCCAGCACCTCGTTCATGTTCATGTTCGTCTGAGTGCCCGAGCCGGTTTGCCAGACCGCCAGCGGAAACTCCTCGTCGTGCGCGCCAGACATGACCTCGTGGGCCGCCTCGACAATGGCTTGCGCTTTGTCTGTGGGCAGCAGCCCCAGCTCGGCATTGACCTGGGCGCTGGCGAGCTTCACAGAGGCCAATGCATGGATGAGGGCCAGCGGCATGCGTTCCGTCGAAATGTGGAAATGCAGCCGCGCGCGTTCTGTCTGGGCCCCCCACAGCCGCCCGGCCGGGACGTCGACCGTGCCCAGCGCATCCTGTTCCTGACGGTGCGATGCCATACCAGCCTGCGCCAATTGCGCCAGGCCTGTCAGTCAAACAGGCGGTTCGCCGTGCTGGCGATCAGACGCCCCTGGTGGCGCGCCCCTTCCAGTTCAATGGCGCTCGGCGATCGCTGCCCTTGCCCACCAGCGATGGTGGTTGCGCCATAGGGACTGCCGCCTGCGATCTCGTCAAGCGTCATCTGGCCCTGATGGCTGTAAGGCAGGCCCACGATCACCATGCCGAAGTGCAGCAGGTTGGTGATGATGGAAAACAGCGTGACCTCCTGCCCGCCGTGCTGGGTGGCCGACGAAGTGAACGCGCCTCCCACCTTGCCATTCAGTGCCCCGCGGGCCCACAAACCACCGGCCTGATCGAGAAAGCTGGCCAGCTGCCCGGGCACGCGACCAAACCGGGTAGGGGCGCCGACAATGATCGCGTCGTAGTGTTCGAGCTCGGCCACCGTGGCCACCGGGGCGGCCTGCTCCAGTTTGAAATGTGCCGATTTGGCGATCTCGGGAGACACGGTTTCAGGAACCCGCTTGAGATCCACATTGGCGCCGGCAGACCGTGCGCCCTCGGCCACGGCCTGGGCCATGGTTTCGATGTGACCGTAGGTGGAGTAATAAAGCACCAGGACTTTGGACATGGCCACTCCTTGATAAGCGCCACCGATTCCATCGCGGGTGGCTTCGCGCTGCAGAGCGCTGCAAACCGGAAATCATCCCTCCGCTGTGCCAGCCCTGCCGTCTGCCAGCGAACACTGACAGACGTGCCACAGCGGCATGTTGCGCCTGAGTCCGGACAAGGGCAAGCAAGGCCGGCTAGACCCCACTGGCAACGTCATCTTTCCCTTCCTGCTCGATTACGATACAGGCCAGGCCCCAACACTGGACAAAGCCATGAGCAACTTCCCCAAGGACATCTACACCGAACCCGCCAACGTGGACGTGAACACCCTGCGCAACCTCGGGCCGCTCGCTGCCATGGCGGGCGTCTGGGAGGGTCAGCGCGGCCTGGACATCAAACCCAAAGCCGAGGGGCCGAAAAAACAGGCCTACGTGGAACGCATCGAACTGCAACCCATTGACCCTGCCACCAACGGCCCGCAATTGCTGTATGGCTTGCGCTACCACACCCATGTGACCAAACCCGATCAGGTCAAGACCTACCACGATCAGGTCGGCTACTGGCTGTGGGAGCCGGCCACTGGCGCCATCCTGCACACGCTCACCATTCCGCGCGGCATGGTGGTGATGGCCAAAGGCCATGCCTCACCCGACGCCAAGTCTTTCGAGCTGGTGGCCACGCACGTGGACCCGAATTTCGGCATCCGCTCCTCGCCATTCCTGGACCATGCTTTCAAAACCGTCGAGTTCAGGATCAAGGTCACCGTCAACGACGATGGCACGTGGGGCTACGAAGAGGACACGGTGCTGCAGATTCAGGGGCAAGCCGAGCTTTTCCACCACACCGACCGCAATTTGCTCAAGCGGGTGGCCGAACCCACACCCAACCCGTTGGCGCGCTGATCAGCCCGGCCCAATGAGTCCGGGCAGCGTGCCTGGGGCAAAGTGCCGCTCGATGTAATCGGCCAGTCCGTCCAACACCGACTCGAGCGTTGGCACCTGCGCACCAAACAAGGCCTGCAACACGGCCGGGTTTTCCAGCAGACCGTGCAGGTAAGTGCCAAGTACCAGCCCGTTGCCGCTTTGCCAGGCCAGACCTGGCATCACTTCATGCAACACCGCGCCAGCGGCCAGCATGGCCGGGTGAGCCTGGGTCTGGCCGTGGTGGATTTCGTAGCCCTGGACAGCCACCCCGCTCAGGGCCGCCCAAGGGCCATGCACACGGGCAAATGCCGACTCCGTTTTTGTGACCTTTTTGTCGGCTGCGAATTGGGTCACCAGCGGCAACAATCCCAACCCGGGCGCATTGCCGTCAATGCCGTGGGTATCGATCAGCGCTTCACCCAGCATCTGCAGCCCCCCACAGATGCCCAGCACGGCCCCGCCGCGTTGGGCATGGCTGGCGATGCCGGCATCGAGCCCCTGCTGGCGCAACCAAGCCAGATCACTGCTGGTGTGTTTGCTGCCGGGCAGGATGACCCAGTCATCGGTGCCAAGTGCGGTCAGATCGGCAGGCGTGCGCGCCCAGCGCAGGCGCACACCCGGCACATTGCGCAGCGGCTGAAACTCGTCCAGATTGCTGATGCGCGGATAAGCCACCACGGCCACGGTTCGGGTCACCGGACCCGACATGCGCGATCGATCGTCAAAGACGCCATCTTCTTCGGGCAAGCCATGCTGCCACCACATGGGCAGCGTGGCCACCGTGCGCACACCCGTGAGTTGCTCCAGCATCTCGGGCGCAGGTTCCAACAAGCTGGCGTCACCACGGAATTTGTTCAATACAAAGCCCTGAATGCGTTTCTGATCGCCGGGCGGCAGCAGAGCCCAGGTGCCGTACAGATGCGCAAAGGCACCGCCCCGGTCGATGTCGGTGACCAGCAGGCAGCGGGCATTGGCATGCCGTGCCACGCGCAGGTTGACGATGTCGCTGTCCATCAGGTTGATCTCGGCGGGCGAGCCTGCGCCTTCGATCACGACCACATCGTTTGCTTCGATCAGCTCGTCCAGTGCCGCGGCAATCTGCGGCCAGACTTTGTCGCTGCGCTCGTGCCAGGGTGTCTCGCTCAAGGCCTGGCTGACCTGACCGAGCAGCACCACCTGGCTGCGTGTATCGGCCTCGGGCTTGAGCAGCAACGGGTTCATGCGCACATCGGGCTCGGCCTTGGCGGCCAAGGCCTGGAAATATTGGGCACTGCCGATCTCGCCGTGTTCAACCACCCTGGCGTTGTTGCTCATGTTCTGCGCCTTGAAAGGCGCGACCTTCAGGCCTTGTCGGGCGTAATGGCGGCACAGCGCCGTGGCCAGCCAGCTCTTGCCCGCCCCGCTGGAGGTACCCAGCACCATGACGCACCGGGCGCTCATGCGCTGCGGGGCACGACGACCCATTGACCGTCCGCCAGCAGGATGCGGATGCGGTGTTCAAAGACGGCCTCCATGGCACGGCGTGTGGCCTCATGGTCACAAGGCCCGTGATGCACCACCTGGCCCTTGTCCATCACCACCACATCGTCGGCATGCAGGGCCATGCCGATCTCGTGCAGCACACTGACCACCGTGGTGCCCTGGGCCTTGAGGCATTGCACCTGCTCCAGCCAGTCCACCTGGTGCGGCGGGTCCAGGTTGGCCAGCGGTTCGTCCATCAGCATGATGGGCGCATTGCCCGCCATGGCGCGGGCCAGCAGCACACGCTGGCGCTCGCCGCCAGACAATTCACCCAGGCTGCGCTCGCGCCAGTCCCAGGCCTGCGTGGCTTTGAGTGCAGCCTCAACCATGGCATGGTCTGCGGGGCTGGGCACAGACCACCAGTCCTGGTGCGGCAAGCGGCCGAGCATGACCACATCGAGCACCCGAAGATCCAGCGAGGTGGCTTCGCCCTGCCCCAGCCAGGACAGCGCCAGTGCCCGCTCACGACGCTCCATCTCCAGCAAGGAACGGCCCTGCCAAAGCACTTGTCCCTGAAAAGGCAACAAACCGGCCAACGCCTTGAGCAAGGTGGACTTGCCAGCCCCGTTGGGACCGACCACGCAGGTCCAGTGCCCGGCGGTCACATCCAGATCCATGCCATGCAACACCTCGTGGCCGCCCAGCGCCACCTTCAGACCTCGGGTCTGCAATGCGATGCTCATGATCGGCCTTCGCTGGCAGGTTTCATGCGCCAGAGCAGGTACACCCCGCCCAGCACCGCCGTCAGCACACCGACCGGCAGATCCTGCGGCGCCAGCAGTCCACGCGCCAGCACATCGGCCAGCAACAGCAAGGCACCGCCCATCAAGGACGAAAGCAGCAGCACCCCCGAGTGCTTGCAGCGCACCAGGGAACGCACCGCGTGCGGCGCGGCCAGACCCACAAAAGCGATCAGCCCCATTTGCGCGACAGCCGCTGCCGTGGTCAGCGACATGGCCGCCACCAGCAGCAAGCGCGCCTGACGCAAAGGCATGCCCAGGCTCTGGGCCGTGGCTTCGCCCAAGGTGAGTGCATCCAGCACGCGCGCCAGAGCCACCGCCACGATCAACGACAGCGACAGCGCCACGGCCATCAGGGCACACGATGTCCACCCCACAAACGAGGTAGACCCCAGCATGAAGCCCTGCATGGCCTGCAGCACCTGCGGCTCGAACAGGGCCACCAGCGAGGCCAGCGCGCCCAGCACCACCCCGACCACGACCCCCGCGAGCAAGAGCCGCAGGGTCTGCTGCACGCCGCGTGCCAGCGTCAAAGTCAGCACCACGGCCAGCACCGCGCCGATGAACGCGGCCCCGGTCATGCCCAGCCGCGGCAACCAGGCTGTGGCCAGAATGGAGCCGCCAAAGAGGCTCAGGTACAGGCTCACGCCCAGCGAAGCCCCCGAGGCACTGCCCAGCAGATACGGATCGGCCAGCGGGTTGCGAAACAGGCCTTGCGCAACGGCACCAGCAAGGCCCAGCAAGGCACCGCCCAGCCAGGCGCCCAGGCTTCGCGGCAGGCGGATGTCCCGGACGATCTGCTGCATGACCGGGTCCTGAGCAGCCGTCCACCAGACCTCCCAGCCCTGACTGCCGACCGCCGTGCCCAGCACCAGGCCTGCACCGCCCAGCATCAGCAAGACCAGCGCCCAGAACGGGGCCGGACGGGTGCGCATCATCTGGCGCCTCCAGCGGTCCGGTTCAGGCACTCGGCCATGAGCCTGGCGCCTTCGGCCATGCGCGGTCCGGCACGCACCACGATGTCCGCCTGTTCTGGCTGAAATACACAGATGCGGTCTTCGCGCACCGCGCGCATCTGCGCCCAGCCCGGGCGCTGCAGCATGCTGGCACGCGAACTGTCCCCTGCCATGATCACATCCGGCTGGGCACGCACGACAAATTCCGGATTGATCTGGGGAAACGGCCCCAACGCGGCGGGCAGGATGTTGCGCACACCCATGCGCAGCAGCGTTTCACCGATGAAAGACGATTCACTGGCCCCGTAAGGGGTGGGGCTGACTTCGAAGTACACCCGCAGGCTGCGGGCCTGGGGCTTGAGCGATTGCACGGCCGCCTGAACACCGGCATCGATCTCGCGCCAGACACGGTCCGCCTCGCTGCGAGGAACGCCGATCGCCTCGGCCACGGTGCGCAGCACACGCTGCACATCGGCATGCGTGCGCGGCTCCAGCCGCAGCACCGTGATGCCCAGCGACTGCAGGCGCTCCACCCCGCGCGTAGAGCCGGCCAGCAACACCAGATCGGGCTTTTGCGCCACGATGCTTTCGATGTTCGGGTCGATGCCTCCACCCATGCGCGGTAAGGCCTGGATGCCTTCGGGCCAGTTGGAATAACGGTCCACCCCCACCAGACGCTGGCACTGCCCCAGCGCGCAGACGGTTTCAGTGAGCGAGGGCAACAGGCTCACAATGCGTTGGGGTGCTCGGGTGATCTCGATTTTTTGCCGGGCATCGTCCAGCACGGTCACAGCCTGGGCCGCGCCACACAGCACGCACAAAGCCAGGAAACAGAACAGGCGTTCAAGCATGGCGCTGCGCCCATTCAGAAAAAATACGGTGCAGTTGCGCCACACCATCGGTCAAGGCCGCCGGGCCCGGCTGCAGGATGTCGGCCGACTTGATCTCGAAGAGCTGTGCGTCGCGCACTGCGGGTACGTCCTGCCAACCTGGGCGTGCTGCGACTTTTTCGGGACGGAATTTCTTGCCGCACCAGGATCCGATCACGATGTCCGGTGCTCGGTGAACGATGGTCTGCCCGTCGGCAATGATGCGGTCCTTGCCCATGGGCTGCTGCGCAAGTTCAGGAAAGATGTCGTCGCCA
>ERZ650311.1657-NODE-1657-length-10669-cov-9.580648_pt1 | contig 10669 bp, 10 predicted proteins | sample MGYA00376247_ERZ650311 | MGnify/ENA primary metagenome ERZ650311 (study PRJEB26733, sample SAMN07839324) | wastewater metagenome | biome: small river; feature: stream; material: water | place: USA: North Carolina | collected 2016-07-28 ... | reverse complement strand
AAGTAAGTGTCGGTCATATCATTAACTGAGTAATCGGCAAGGGTAGAAGCCGAAGTTCCGCCTGGCTGTGTCATTCGCTCCCAAGCAGATCCATTCCATACATAATTAGCGGTCTTTTTGGCAGATATATTATCGCCAGTATAGTCTGGACCAATATGTTCAGCCTCAGCTGTTTGCTTTACTCTATCACCGCCTATTGGATTAGACATCTTCCATTTCCATTTCTATTTTTCTACGGCTTTTGTCTAGTTTGGCAAATTCATAAAGTCTATTTATCCGTGGCTTCAGTGGGTTATACCCCAGTGCATTTTCAGCACTTCTGATAGCTCGCATAACCATTAAGTAATCTCGGCTGTTAGATAGTTCGGAAGCCCATTGATATATATAATCAAGCTTAGATATAGTCTCTGGATCGTCTCTATAATTTGGGGCAATCCCGAAAGAGTCCATCATTTTGTATCTAGTCAGGTCATCCATTGGTATTTCATCAGCATAACCATAGTCTGCTGGTTGAGTAGGTGATGGGTCCTGTTTAACTTCAGGATTATCAACTGCCACTTTAGGGATGTTTGTTGCTAGTTTTGCTGCTATCTCTGATTCATCCATTTTTATTTACCTCTCTTGGAATTATAACAAATAGTTACATCTTATCGACTTAATACCGTTAGCTATATCTCGCATGGTTCTAGCATGGAACTCGCCATTGGGTTGCAACTCGCCATTATGAGCTGGTGGGTGTGGTAGTAGTTGAGGGCGGTTGCTTTCGTCTAATATAAATTTATAACCTAATAAAGCTGCTCTTTCAGCTAGATTAACATTGTCCCAGCTCCAACCATTGTCATATTCTTCATCAAAACCACCTAGCTCTTTAATCGCTTTCATTGGTGCAATTGCCACATTAGCCTCCCACTCTTCTGGTCTACAGGGTCGTGGACAATCAACACCAAGGTATCTAGGATCTTCACTTTTTCCATCGGGATTTTTAGTGCAAGTAGTTACAAAAGTATTTTCGTCAGCTAAAGCAACGAGTTTTTCAAAGCAATCTGGCTCGAGCTCTATAAAATCTTGGTAAAAAATCACAAATTCACTGTTTATTTGTTTCAACCCATGGTTGAGGCTCGCATTCAAATTAGAAGCCCTAGTTGGCTTAGGGGCATTATAACCTTCTTTAATTATTATCCACTTTTGATATTGAGCAGTTTGATGCTGGACTGGCCCATAACTCCAACCATCTCTTTTGGTAACTGTTAGCACACTAAAAGTTTTCAATTTATCCCCCATTTTTCTTCATATTTCTGTTTATTCTGATTATATAATTCGTTTTTATCTAGAGTATTCATAGTTAAACCACCTATATGATTAACTTCAACTATATGCTTTACAAGTATTGGCACCCCAGCTTTCATCCATCGCCTGATAAGGTCATCATCCTCAAAATAACCACCTTCAAATCGCTCATCATAGCCACCAACCTTCTCATAGACGCTCCTAGGCATGCAATAAAAAGCCCTAGGCATATTGTCTACTTGTCCAGTGGCCATTCTAGGCACTACCACCGTATCTGGCACACAAAGATTCTCTAAATTGCCACGCGTTACCACAGTGTCATTATTGACTACTAATATATAGTCTCCGTGTGTCTTTGCGAGCCCTAAATTACAAGCCTTAGCAAAACCAATACCATCGTTTACTTCTACGATTATCTCATCCACACCGACTAGGCTATCAACACATCGCTTAAGAGCCGATTCATGCTCTGGTGTTTTGGGCCAATGCGGTATAACGACACTTATTTTTTTACGTTTCGTCATTTGGTAGCCACCATCTTATATTCTGGGTGGCCAAATCTCTCCTGCTTAGCCATCACTAGTGGCTTCAGCCCTGGTGGTAGTAGTTCCTCAGCACTATCAAAAGCGGTGTAGTGGACCGTGTTTGGCGTATCATCAGCTGGCACAACGCAGTAGAATATACCGTTGTGAGCAAGTTTGAGCGTTACAAGTCCTAGTAATTCGTCTACATTGATGATGTGCTCTAGGCTATGGTGCATGAAGATGTTTGGCAATGAATTGTCTTTGATTCCCCATAACCAGTCAACCATATCAGCTTTAATAGTTTTTCCAACTGCTTTGTCTAGTTTATTTGCGTTGATGTCAATACCAATCGTATCAAAACCTAGTTCTCTAAACTTGCGTAGTGATGCTCCATCGCCACAGCCGAGTTCGTAGACGGTTGTGGTTGTCATATATGAAACAGCATCTTCTGCTGCTGCATCGTTTGCTTGTTGAAACTCTGAGTCTACCTCATAGCACCATTGGCCAAGGTTGCCTTCAATACTCTCTTTATGAGTAGCATCTAATTGTCTCATGAAAATAGCTCTTTCATCCAATCAGGAGCTTCTTTCCCAACAGCTGTAGCAAATTGATGGGGGCTTACAGGATGCAAATCAGTATCTCCATCTTTCCAGTTTAACCATACTTTTTCATACCATTCATCGGTGTCAAAATCTACGGCATGAGAAAATGATTTTATCTTCTTAAGCATGCTTTCATCATCCCTTACATAAGAAAGATGGTGAAGCTTGGCTTCAGTCTCACCAATACTACTGAATGACTGTCTGGCTACTATAAACTTCTGGGTAGGTCGAATAGCTATGATTGGTCGGTCCTCCTGCTTAGGGGTAACAACATGATTAATATCTTTCCAGTAAACTACCATATCATTAGCTACAATCGCTTCTACATCTTGTTCTAGGCTATAAGACAACTTAGCTATATCTTCAGGGCTGTAGAGCTCGTCTGCATCTACTATTAGCACCCAATCATAGTCTTTCTCGAAAAAATAGTTAAGACCATAGTTTCGTTGATGAGCTTCAGTATCCCAATCACCAACTACTACCTCCGCCCCTAAACCACTTGCTATTTCGTTGGTTCTATCGGGTTTAAAGCTGTCTCCATTCCACGGGTTAAGAGACAAAAGTACTAGATGTTCTAAATTAGTATGCTTAAACTGATTAATACAAGCTCCTATAAATTGCTCTTCATTATAGGCTATTGTTAAAATACCTACTTTCATGACTGAAACTCCTCTACCCATTGCTCGGCTACTGCAGCCCAGCTTTTGTTATTTCTCGCCCACAACATCATTAACTCTCTTTCTTCATTCTGTCTTTTGTTATCTAATAAAATACTGATAAGTTTATCTTTATATTCATTCAGTATAACTTCATTAAAGTCATCCATGTTTATTTTTTCGCCCCACTGAACCATCTCATCAAGGGCTGCGAAGTTAGAGCAAACTGGAAAGGCTCCAGCCGCTTGAGCTTTTACTGCAGCGATACAATAGATTTCTGGGAATGGGCATGGATAAGCCCAAACCCCAGCTTTAAATGTCTCTTCCATTATTTTATCCTGCCCTATTCTACCGTGGTCAGTAACCCCATCTAAGCTTTTTTCTAGGCCAATCATTTTATCCTTCCAAGCCATTCTTTCGGGATTATCCTTATTGACATTAATATAACTTTCCCAGCCATAATAAACATCTAAAATCGCATCTGGTACTGCTTTTTTGACTTCTGGCCAGATTGCATATAAATGCTCAAGACCCCTAACATGGCTACTGGTGTAAACAATACGATGAGGGTTTCTTTTGTATTTACCGTCATAACTATCAAATTCATGACTGTCTATGCCATTGCCAGTCCGAAACACTTTATTATCTGGTATGCTTGGAAAGATATCTCGATGATATTCGCTGAGCAACATAACTTTGTCTAAATTGTCTAGTCTTTCTTTAGTAAACTCCGTGTTGTCCATAACATCATGTAGCCAAAGATACTTTTTGCGAGCATTAATCTTAGCATCGAATAACCAAGGGTTTCTCCAACCTATAAATACCGAAAATTCATCCTGAATGTTCATTTCCCAGTAATTACGCCATTCAATTTCATCATAGATACCGTCTCTAGCTAATGGTTCTGCGTAGACTACTACCTTATAGCCTAAATTATTAAGATGTTTAGATATTCTAATGACTGCCTCTTCGGAACCACCGATACCTTCCTTCAGGCTCCATGGTCCCCAACCCTTGAGTACTGAATTGCCACAGAATATCGCCACAGATTTTTCAGGCCATTTTCTTGGACCGTTAAGTTGGTTCATAGCCTGTATAACTGCTGGGTTTTTCTTCATCTCATCTGGCAACTGCTTATAAGCGTTTTGAGCAATTATTAAATCACCATTTAGCTTACTATCGATTGCGTTTTTAGCCTTAAGAACAAAAGAATTAACTTTTTTTCTTTCATCTAATATTGCCTGAATAAGCTCTACCTGATTTTTAGAAACTTCATCCTTAGCAAATTCATAAGCCTTCTGAGCCCAATGGAGGGCTGTAGGAAGGGCTTTGCCACCAGACTGAAGATAACATTCAGACAGTATCATATATGGCCTGTATTTGTTGTCAAAAGGCGATCTGGCAATAGCTGCATTTGGATCTGGTCTTAGCGAGATTGCTAGTTCTAGCCAAACAATGGCTTTTTCGTAATGTGATTCTAGAGCTTCTAAAGCACCAAGTTCTATATAACCTTCCGTTTCTTTAGGGTTTTCTATTAAAGCTTTTGCAAAGTGCTCTTTAGCATCAGTAGTTCTGTCCTCTTTTGCTGCTATCCTCCCTAGCCAAATATGAGCTTGAGCTCTTTCTGCGTCCCATCCTGACAGTGTTGTATATAACTCTAAAAGTTCTCTAGCTTTAACCAGTTGACCAGCATCATAATAAGATGAACCTAAGTAATACAAAGTCCTAGGGTCGATATCATCGCCTTCTGATTCTAGCTCTATTTCTAAAAGTTCAATATTTCTCTGTAAACTTGCATTTCTTCTAGCTTCGTCAACTCTATGGTTAACCCAAAAATCTGGCGTGCTAGCTTTTGTAGTGCGTCTAGTCTCTATTAATGTTTCGTGGATTCTACCGACCCATTTTAAGGATTTATTATTACGATACATCCTAATCACATCATGCTCTTCAGTTACAAGACCCCTTTCATTGAAGTCGTAGTTATAGCGGGCGAATAACCCATCTATTCCTTTCGCCTTGTCGGCTATTTCCTGCAGAGTACCAGCATCACTATCTAGCTCCAGCTCATCATCTGCATCAAGCCATAATATCCAATCATAATCATCAGGCACTTGAGATTCGCATAGATTCCTAAACTCCGCAAAGTTATTGTTCCAAACAGCTGATGTATAAGTCACATCAAAAAAGTCTGCTAATTCTCTAGCCTTTTTAGATACCTTGTTTGTTTTAGTGTTATTAAAAACTAAAAAGATGCCATCGACTTGGTATTCAGCGGTCTTCAGGCATCTTCGCAAGCGGTCTAATTCTTTTGACTCGTCCTTGCATATCATCGTTAATGCAATTTTTGCCATTTTATATCCTTTTAGCTATCCTAAATTGTCCAAAGTTTTTTGCAAACCAGATTGTATGTTCTGGAAATCTAAAGATGCCAGGATAGGACTTTTCCAGCTCTTTAGCAAATAGGGGGTGCATTGTGACTAAATGTCTCATGTCCATCTGTTTAGACTTCACATTAAAGTCACCTACTGCCATTTTATCTACTACATTCTCGTACTCCCATCTTGCAGAAGCCACCGAAGCTCTATTTAGCCCTGGATGCCTCTTTTCAAAGTTATTTATTAGTCTTTGGATGTTCTTTTTATCCCACTCATCTGGCATACCAAGAGCATCAACTATCTTAGAGTTTTGTTGAGCTTTTTCTTTCATATTTCAAGAATACCATAATTGTTCTTATGTCAATAAAAAAAGGCTCCGAAGAGCCTAATTTTATGTGCCGCAAGTATAAGTATAACTTATCCTACAAAATAACCTGAACGGTAAGCACTTGATTTCTCAGCTAGAGCAGCCAAAGTTACTTCACCCTCGATCAAGACCTTGGTTGAAGAACCTGTCTTAGCAAGAGGTGTAGCAGATGGTCGCCTGTTAACCAAGTAATCTTTACGCCACTTAGCAGTATCAACTACTAATAGAGCACTAGTTGGTACTTCACGGCTTAATGCGATACGGTGTGTACCGAATGAGCTTGTGTAAAGGTCAACTCTTAGTACCTGTCGGTAGTCTTGTGCGTTCAAGTTGTTAGTTGTTCGTGTGTTCCACTTGTCAATAACTCTTTTTAGGTAAGAACCACTTAACACTAGGTCACCTGTGCTATCAGTACCAGCATCGAAGATACCAGCTATAATGCTGTTAAATTCATCTTCAGTTAAGCTTGTACCAGAAGTTCTAGCAGTTTTGTTAGTTGAAATCTGGGCAATTGCACCAGCCATTCTCCTAGCAACGCCAGAGCTACCTGAAGCTTTAGTACCAGCAACAAATGCTTTTTCCATGTCTCTAGCCATTTCAACTAATTTCTTCTTAGTTTGGTAGCTTAGAGGATCGTTCATTCCATAATGAGGTATAGCCTGTTCTGTGTCAGAAACAGTTACAACTTTACGAAATACCTGAACAACATTGTTAGCTCGAGTTGGTTGGGTAAGGTCAACAACTGTAGCATCGCTTCCTTCAACTGCAGCGTTATCAGCTGAGCTGTCGTAGCTGTCAACTTGCCATTCGTGTAGTGTGTTTGAAGCAGTACCTTCGCCAATAGCTGACATAAAAGGTGTACTTTCAAAATCGACATTATTGATTAATTCAGTAACATCTTCTGGACGAGTAGTGTCCATGTGGGTTATAAGGCCAATAGCCATTTTTAAATCTCCTGTTAAATTTTAAATGTTTATTTCGGTATGGTTTCAGTTTATTGGTCTTGAGACTTCCAGGCTTTTACGAAGTTTAAAGTTCCAATTGCTTGGTCAACTGCTTGTTTATTGCCCTGTCTTGCTTGCTCTAATAAAGCTCCTCGGTCCTCTTTATCAACTTTAACTGGGTTATTGTTGTTTTGAGTAACTTTTGAGTCTTTACCTACTTGCTCCTGGATGCCATCTAATTTGGCTTTAAAAGCCTTTATAGCGTCATCATCAGTATCCTGTAGTTTTAGACCAGCTGTCTCTGCGATTTTTAAAACTGCATCCGAATATTCAGATTCTAGCTGAGTTTGCTCTTTAGCTATCTCTTGAGCTTTTTCACTTCTTTCTTTAGCTTCTGCTATTTCTCGAAGTTGCTCTTGAGTTTGTTCATAAAGAGTTTTGTACTCTTGCTGTTCCTCTAATTGCTTTTGTCTGGCTTCTTCTTCTGCTTGCCTCTTGGCTTCTAATTCGTTTGCTAATTGGTTAGCTCGCATTTTAGCCTGTTCAGCTTCTTTCCGAAGTTGCTCGACAATTGCCGCGTTGGCATCTTCCTGTTTAGGAGTAGCCTCTGCTGGACTACCATTGTTATTGAGTGCCTCTTTTGGGGCTGTTTCAGCTTGTTTTGCTGTGTCATCCATGACCGTTTCTCACTTCCTTTTGGTTAATACGATGGAGTTATCTCCATATACCTTTACAATATCTTGACTAGTTACTTCTGTCGACTACTGTGGTAGATAAGATGGGAAAGTAGTTGTTTTAGCTTTTGTTTTATTAGCTTTTTTACCACCAGCTTTTGCTTTAGCAGCAGCTGCCTTAGCGGCTTTTTGTTGTTTCTTAAGTTCGTTGAGTTCAGTTTTGCTCATTACTTTACCAGTAGGTATTGGTTTAGGCATAGAATGAGTTGGCACTTCGAGTTTTGGTGGCTGAGATTCTTTAGCCTTTTCTTCAACATCATAGTTATTAGACCAAATTTCTTGCCTGAGTTTATCTTGAGCCGATAGATCCATGGGTGTATATTCTTGGTTTTGCCACTCGTTACTTTTAGTTCCTAGGCTTATCTTTTGTGCGGCCCCTCTAAGAAGTTGTGATTTAGATGGTAGTCCAAGATTGGTTAATCCAATGGTAGCCCCTGGATAAGTGAAGGTTGAGCCGAGTAAGTCCATAAAAGCTGATGCTACTCGAGCTCTCATTGATTCTGGTATCTTTCTAGCCCATATCTCACCGTCTTTGGGGCTAACATATGGTGCATTAATACTAATTATTCCTTGCGACTGCAAGATTTGAGATATAACTCCGAATGGTAATCCTCCGATAAGACCAAAATCACCAACACTAGTTATATTGCCAGTTGGAGTCCTGCCAACAGCTTTGCCAACTGTATCAACGCCCGAATTGAGCACATCAAATACCCATTGAATATTGCCAATAGGCGTTAACCACTTGAAGAACTGGATAGCAGTATTGTGTTCTTGCTGCCAGACTAGACCCTCTGGTGATTTAAGCCAATTTTCCATCTCCCACAACTTGTTCACGGTTAATAACTGTACGGCAGGAGGTGCTTGAGCCAATGCTTTGACTGCTATAGTGGCTACTTTTGCGTTATATCTAGATGGGAATACAGCAATATTCATAGCTTTTGCCAAATTAGAGTTTAATGCACCCTTAGTTGGATATTGGACTATTGGGCGTACTATGTCTTCAATCATCGCACCGTGTGTTCTGATGGCTTCATCAACAGAAAGACCCATTCTATCTGCTATTCCTTTCACAGCCGCAGCAAGAGACCTTTTCTGGCTATCGGTTATAACTGCTGATACTCTTCCTAGATAAACATCTTGAGCTCCTTCTCCGAATCTAGTAGCCATTAAACTTTGGCCTAACTTAGTTGATGTTAATGTTGAATCGTTAAAGAAGCCAGCTTCGTCTATCTGCTTAACAATGTCATCTAGTTCAGCTTTAGTCCCTGGAAATATCTTACCCATACCAGCTATATATGGAGTTTTTCCTGGTACTAAAGCTTGTCCTAAAAGTTCGGTTTCAGCTGCTTCTTGAACCGCGAAGAAAGGATTATAGGTATATCTAGCAGCACCTTGTAGTTTGGCGTAAGTTTTGTAGAAAGGATTATATTTATATGATTTAGCTATTAGGAAATCGGCCATACCCATAACTTGCAATGGCACATCAGCATGAGCCTTAATTATACCTGCTCTAATGCCCTGTATTTGTTTATCAGTTAGCTTAGGCAAGCCATCCAAAGTAGATAGGGCATCTTTGATTTGTGAATTACTCATCATTCTAAGGTCGGTAGTAATTCTTTTTTGCATCCTTCCAGTTCTACCTAATGAGCCAAAATCAGCAAACCTGTTATTGTCAGGTATCTCGCCCCACTGTTGCATAGCATTTAATATTTTACGACCCCAGCCTTTTGGCATCCCTTCAATATTATCTATGTTGTCAACTGAATTATCTCTAACGAATTTGTAGGCTAATTGGGCGGAATCATCAAGCCCGAGCCCCGCTCTAGTTAAGCCAGCCCCAAGTGACCTAAATACTGGCTTGCTAGTGGCTGCCTGTTGAAATAGTTGGTCATCGACTGGTACAAACTCAGACCTTAGTGAAACCTGCTCTGCTATCTCTTTGCTAATTTGTGGCGTGTATCCAGGGCTATCTGATTCAGTGATAACATATTCTAAATTCTTAAGTTGTGATTTTATTTTTCTATCAACGCCTTTTGCCAATTTATTAGCGTTGACAGCTTTAGGAGCATAAATTAATGACAATACTCCCCCTTTACCAGTGACTTTAACATTGTCTATTTTGCTTAATATTGCATTCACAACATCTTGGTTTTGAGCCCAGGCAACATTTCTTTGGGCTTCTTGCAAAACTACCTGTCTAGCTATTTCTTTCCTAGCCTCTAATCTGGCTGTTGAGTTTTTTGGTAGTTTTTCAATTTCAGCTTTAGCTTTATTGATAGCATTTTGTATTTTTTTAATTAATTGGTTTTGGTCTTCTCTACTATATTTGGTAGCCACATATTTGAGACCCTGTGCATTAAAATCATCTAATAAACTTTGGGCATAAGCGTGCTTAATCATATTTTCAGCAACTTCCTTGGCCGTGACAGTATTAAGTGGTTTGCCGCTATTAGTGAATACCTCATCTATATGGTCGGCAATAACTTGAGCCATTCGCTGGGAACTGCCCTTAGATAGATTAGTACCGACTATTTTTTGGATTAACAACTTACCGTCTTTGGCTATTTCTTTAGGTGCAATATTTAAATAATCATAGATACCAGCTATCAAGTTACCCTTCATGCCTTTTTTCTGAAGTGCTGCACTGGTTAAATCTAACAACTGCTGCTCACCATACATTGCAGTCTTAGTTACCTTGCCGAGTTTTCTAAAGTTTCTAGCTAAGGCACCAATTGGTCCACCCTCAAGTAGCATAGAGGCAGTTAAGACGGCTGATGGAATAGCACCCATCATATCATCGTCAGCAAAGTATTTCTGCTCCCTAAAGTCTTGTATCATATCTGCCGTAAAGCGTAGATTTTCTCTTCTCAATGGGGCATAAAAAGCTAGTTGGGCTAAGACATTTTTAGCTAATCCAACATTAGTTTGAGAAGTACCCATCCTCCTAAGCATAGTTTCGTAATTTCTTCTAACAATTGGACTGTTAATAATTGCTTTATCTACTATTCCTTCGAGCCTTTGAGCAGTAGTTATATCAGAAGTAGCAGCTTTGGACTTAGAAGCTATTTTAGTTATTGATTCTGAAAAAGATGAGCCCGTTATGTATGCCACAATTTGCGAACCTAAAAAGGATTCTGCCTACATAAATTATGGCGGCTCTTTTCCACCCTATAGTGG
>ERZ650311.1656-NODE-1656-length-10670-cov-12.248234_pt1 | contig 10670 bp, 16 predicted proteins | sample MGYA00376247_ERZ650311 | MGnify/ENA primary metagenome ERZ650311 (study PRJEB26733, sample SAMN07839324) | wastewater metagenome | biome: small river; feature: stream; material: water | place: USA: North Carolina | collected 2016-07-28 ... | reverse complement strand
CGGTCGACACACCCGGCGCAGCGGTACCGAGGTCGGCCGGGGTGGCGTTCGACAAAGTTGCCCCCGGTCCCGTAGCCCCAGTCGCACCTTGGGCACCCGCAGAACCGGCAGGACCAGTCGCACCCGTCGCCCCCGAATCAAAATATGTGACCTGAACGAAAGTCAATTCGCTGCCAGAGTCCAAAACTGCAACATAAAGTCCGCCAGTTTCAGTATTGAACCAAAGCTGACCCTCCGCTGCCGGGACCGGAGTAGGAGCCTCCACCTCAGCGTATGTCGCTGGACCTGTAGATCCTGTAGACCCTACGGGACCCGTAGCGCCCTGAACACCCGTAGCGCCCTGAACACCAGCGACCCCGGCAACCCCAGTGGCCCCCGTAGACCCCACAGGCCCCGTAGCGCCCTGAGAACCAAGATTTCCGGCCCGTGTAAACGCAATCCAAACCTCAGCACCAGAAGTAAATGATCCAACAATATCGACAATAGGGGCACTGATCTCATACCATGTTGAATGATTAGTGATGCCTGAAACTGCAAAAACGCACCAAGAACTATTAGAGGGCTGCCACAAAATAAGGTGACCCTTCACAGGGTTCGTAGAATCATCCAGCACAGCCAACAATGCAGCAACATCACCCAGGGCGCTAGTCGTGCTAGCTGAAAGAGTGTTTCCCCCAGAATTACATTTAATGGTCCCAGAACCCGGATCACTTACAGACCCATTGGTGGACCAACTGTATTTAGCTGACCATCCACCCGGAATGCCCTGAGGACCAGTAGCGCCAGCCCCAGTAGCACCAACCGCACCTGTAGTTCCGGTAGCGCCAACAGTACCTGTAGCACCCGTGGCTCCGACCCCCGTAGCGCCTACGGGACCCTGAACGCCCGTGGCACCCGTAGCCCCATCTATGCCGTCTGTACCATCTGTGCCGGGAGTCCCTGCGGCACCTGTAGCTCCGGTAGCGCCTGCCCCCGTAGCCCCGACTGGACCTTGGACGCCTGTTGCTCCAGTTGCGCCGTCAACACCATCTGTGCCGGGTGCCCCAGTCGCACCAGTTGAGCCAACCCCAGTCGCACCCTGCGTTCCAGTCGCCCCGATCGGCCCGGTTGGGCCGACTGGACCAGTCGGCCCCTCAGGCCCACGAGGACCCGTGACCACATTAGGTACAGAAACGTTGATTTGGTTGTCGCTAGGGACAATGATGACGCTGCCCACGATTACACCTTTGAGGTATCGGCCACGATGCTGACCATACCCATCACAGGAGTAGCAACATCGCCACTCAACGTTTGCTGAACGTCATACCAGTAAAGCTTTTTGCCCACTGTGGCTGTTTCAGTGATCGATTCATCGATACTGATGATCAATGTGCCGTTCGCCTGATCTGAATCATCCACGTCCCATGTGGCGAAAAGAGCTCCATCTTGAGTGGTTTCACGAATCTGCGCCAACCATGTTGAGCCTGAAAGATCTATTCCGGGTCCAGATGGGTTGTCGTCATCGACAGGGAACTTGAACTGAAGCTTCCATGTGTCGCCACGAACTAAAGTCAAGTCAATGCGTGTAGGAGTTAGATCATATTGGGCGATAGCCATACGAAACCCTCAACACTGCCTCAAAACAACACGGGCCAAACTGCTTGCAACATCAAGACCATAACGACAAAAGGGTAAATCTAGTTGCCCATGATCCTAGGTGGAGGCGGATACACTGGTTCGATTCCGTGAAAGCGCATCTGTTCAGTCAGAGAGTTGACCGTAATCTGAAGATGCTCCACTTGTTCCTGTAGTTTCCTGATTTCTTCGATAAGAGTTTTTTCCCGTTGCTCAGCGTGAGCCATAGCTTTCGTCATGAAATCAGTCACTGTATGTGTAATGATTTCTGTGGCTTCTATGTCAGCCTTGTCTCCCTCAGCGTCAGCCTTGTGGGCCTCAGCTTTAGTTTTCTTACGGGTAGCTATTGCTGTAACAGCGCCTGCTATCGTTCCCGAAAGGACGGTTCCCAGAAAGATCATAATGGTCTGAAAGTACGTAATGTTGTTCATCCATTATCATCTTTCTCAACTTCCCTAGAAAATAGGTCGTCTGACGGGTGAAGATCCGTCCCCTCAGGTAGATTACGGCTTTGTGATTTCAATAACTTACGCTGACGTTCCTCAGCTTTCCTGTCAGCTTCTTCTTGAGCAAGATAATCCTCGATGCACCGATCAAGCTTCTTGGAAAAACTGACAAGGTGTCGGGCAGGTTCAGCCCACACCATAAACCAACAAACGAAAGCAATCCCTCGGGTAAAGTCCACCCAAGCCGACTCATCTACTGGAATAAAAAGCAGAACCAAGTAAGCAACCACAAACATAGCGGCAAGGGTGGCGACCGCTGCGTACCTAGTTCTCATCGTGATAAATGAGTCTCTTGATGCCCTGAACGTCCAGTAGAAAGCGTACAAGGAGCCGCCTAGTCCCATCCAAATAAGCCACGGGGTCTTGTCGGCATCAACCACTCCCAACAAAGAGCCCAAACTCGGCAACATGACTACCTCCCTTTAGTTATAGTCTGCTCATCTGTCTCAGGCATCAACTCTCTACCGAAAAAACGACAGGTGGTTGCGACAATCGATCCCTCGGTCTAGAGTGGACCTGTGGTCAGTAACGAGACAGGCGAGGCAGATGTCCCTATGGTAAAGCCGATCTGTATCGAAGAGCACCGACTGTTCAAGTCGATGACCTGCTATAACTGCGGGAAAGAATTTCTCTTACGCACTCTGATGAACCACCATGTTGGGAGAGTTTATGGCAAAGTTAAATGAACTAACCGATGACGCCCTGTATCAATACACGCAATCATGCCTTTTCTTTCGAACGCTATTCTCCGGAATCGGGATAGGGGCCTTACTGTCTACTACTGCTAGTTTTCTTCTCGACGGCGGATACATAATTCTGGCCGGGGTCGGTATATGGCTCATTGCCGAGATCTGTGCTCTAGTTGCTAAGATCAAGTTCAAGAAGGCCCTAGGGCAGATGAAAACTCGAACAGTGATACTGAACGCCTACATCGACGGGATGAAAGCCCAGCAACGTAACGATGGTGACGATCCATTCGTAGAAGAATGGGAAGGCCGTCTGTGACCAAAATCTTCTGTGGGGATGCTCTGGATATCGTTCCCGAACTCCCGTATCCAGACTTGATCTACATCGATCCGCCGTTTTTCACTCAACGAGATTTTGAATCTTTCGATGATCGTTGGGCCTCATTGCAGACCTACACCGATTGGCTGACAGAATATTGCGCCGTTGGGTGGGATGCCTTGAACCCTGGCGGAAACTTTCTCATTCACTTAGATTGGCACGCCGTACACGCAATGAAGGTACGTTTGGATCATTGTTTCGGTGGCAATTTTGTCAACGAGATTATTTGGTCATACAATTCAGGCGGAGCATCCAAACGTAGGTTGTCTCGTAAGCACGACAACATTCTATGGTACACAAAACCTGGGGCTGAATATACGTTCAACGTTATCCGTGAACCGTACGCCACCCCAGATGCAGCAGATCGACCCGGTTTCCATCCCGATGGGCGGATGCTTACAGATGTGTGGCAGATCCCTTTCCTGTCAACTACAGCCAAAGAACGCACAGGATACCCAACCCAGAAACCCTTGGCACTCTTGGAGCGCATCATTACCATCTTTTCCAACGAAGGTGATCTCGTATTGGACTATTTTTGTGGGTCGGGAACGACCGGAGTAGCGGCAGAGAAACTCGCTCGACGCAGTATTCTGGTCGATTCCAATCCCGAGGCGACATCTATTGCACAAGCTCGTCTCGAAATGCTAAAGTCGGAAACGACCCCAGATGCAGGAGTGGCAGATGCCTGAACTTAGTTTCGATTTCACTGAGCAGGAATTTCGAGACATCGCCTTGAAAGGTATTCCTGACGAGATGGGCGACGAAATTTTGACCGATATCGATGAGGCTGCCCGGATGTGGGTCGAAGAAAATCCTTCCCGTCGTGACAATTATGGAACCGAGAGCGCCCCGGTTATCGAGGTGAACGAACTACGTCCCGGTGACATTATTGGGGGTATGGTTGTGGCGTCGATTACTGTCGATAGTGAAAAGGTAATCTTTAGTCTTATGGACTGGGAATACACATTCACATATCCGAACGGGGCGCTCATTTCCATTGGTGGGATGTCTAAGCTCTAGAATCCCCTGAGAGGCCCCTAGAGGGCTCTCTAAGGCGAGTAAACGCATTCTAGGTACGAGGATAGCCAAACAGTACTAAGCCTCTTACAGGGTCATATAGGGGCCTTAGACGAGAAACCACTTATGGTGGTTGAATCTCACTAAGAGTGATGTTATGTAACCCTAACAAGTAGAAACTTGTTTCATGAACCACACGCTCTACCAAGAAGATGACGGAGATATTTCTTTGGTAGAAGTTCTTGCCCGCTTAGCCCAACTGGCAGAGGCAACCGACTCAAAATCGGTCCAGTGTGGGTTCGAATCCCACAGCGGGCACAAACCCCTACCTAGAGGTAGTAGCTCAGTTGGTTAGAGCAGGGGTCTTATATACCTCAGGTCGTGGGTTCAACCCCCACCTACCTCACTGAATTTAGTTCACTTTGAAGGAGAAATTCATGCCTCGTAAGAGATTTTCGCCATACAATAAACCATTGGCTCCGGTCAAGCCACAGGAATATATTCCAAGTTCTGAACCCCTTTTCTCCATCTCTCTGGAACCTTACTCTTCGCTTGCCCTAACAGACGAAATACGAGAGATACTAGCTAGTGCTGATTCAATTCACATTGCTGATGTCGACGTTGTTTACGAGGATACGATAGATTCCATACAGCTAAGTTTCAGATCATCCGTAGACCATCCAAATCCAAACTACGAACAGCAATTAGAAATCTACCTAGAAAAATATTCCGCGTACAAGGAAAAACTGGCTTGGTGGAAGGCAGAGAAGGCAAAATACGACGCCAAAGAAGCTAAGAAGAAAGAGGCTGCTGAACGAAGGCAGTTAGAGCGCCTACAGAAAAAGTATGGGACAGAACCATGATCGTGATTATCGTTCCATTGATCGTGTGGCTGCTAACCTCTATTATTGCCTACAAAAAAGACGCCGAAGTCGATCTCTTCATAGCCCCCCTTCTCGGCGTGGGCGTAGCGGCGATAGTTTCTTTGCCTCTACTGGCAATCACAGCTTTAGTAAGCTGGATTGCTTACGATGATGTCCAGCCCTCATGTAAAACTTATGTCACACATCTAGTTCAAGTCAATGATTTGATCACTACTAATGGGACGATAAGTGGGTCGATTTTCGCCATTTCAGGAAACCTTGGCCCAACGGCAACATACTCGTACTACGCGCAAGACGCTAAAGGTGGACTTCACTTAGGAACAATACCTGCTGATACTACGACCGTAGTTCAGGACTCCACAAAACCCCGCATAGAAACTACCACCTGCGAATACTCCACTTTCTTTCCCGAAGATAGTCTCGTTGGCTGGTGGATTCCAAACATGTTCGAAGCCCCGCCCACCACTAACTATAAGTTGATCGTGCCCGAAGGAACTGTTGGGTACGGTTTCAAACTAGATGGAAATTGAATTCGAAAGGAATTAGATGAAAATCCAACTGGCTGACCTGCAAAAAATCATAGTCTCCACTACCGAAATAGAAGCCGCACTATCCGTCGTGATTACGGAAGCATTCAACGGCGTTGATTTCTGCACGGAGGACGGGGATCATCTTGCCGTCTCGATGCGAGATGATGGTTACGAAGTCCACTACTACGGAAAAGATTTCGATGCTGGGTGGACCGAATTCAAGAGCGGTAGACTTCCCAAAACACAGGACACTGATAACGCTGGCGACCTACTACAAACAGCGTGGGGAGTGATCGCCAATGTTTCGAGAGGTGACTGGTCCACGCAGTCGGACGAATGGCGACACGCAGCCCTCCGATTTAGAGATAGATACCATTTATGGTTAGATGAGGAAGTGGCGCCAGAGAACGAAGTGGTTCCAAATAACACGGAAGAACCCCTAGATGACTCTGCAACTTTGCGGTCCTACATTTTTCAAGCTATTGGGGAAGCATCAGCATGCTGGGAAAATCTGAGTGGAACCGGAGTATATGACGTTGAGCACGCTACGAAAATCGCCAATGAACTCTGCAAAAACCTGGGAATAGAGCCACTAGAACAATGACTGATCGCAACAACCACTACGTTCCCGACAAACGTCAATACGGGACCTTGCCAGATCTAGTTCCCATCACATCCGCCGATGTGAAACGTCACGTTCTAGTGGATGAGAATATGAACGGGGAGACAATGCGTGCCCGCCGAGGGATCGCGTGGGGGTTAGCTGACGAAGCCAATCGGCGTCCCGAGAACTGGCAATGGGTGAACTACGAGAACGCTGATGGTCCCCATTGGGCTAAATTCGACGGACACGAAATAATTGTAGACGTAGACATCCGCCAAAAAAACGTCCGAGAGGTGAACTCTTGGAAAGGTCGAGACGAAGTTAGGGGCCTGACTATCGCTAAGGTGAGGTTCAATGATGTACCCGTGTGGGTATCTGAAGCTAGAGATGTCCCAACCCTACTTCTTAAACTCCATAATGAGATAACTGAACTCCTGAATCTCAACCCTTTGATCTGGCACCTAGAACACTGCGATGGGGCTATGGCTACTACAGCCAACGACGAAGCAAAGAGATTTGGGATAGTTGGGCGCAAAATCTATTACCTGAACTATCCTGCGATAATCACAAGATTCATTAACCCCCAAGGATGCGTTATGGTCAAGCCCGACCCGGCCCCGTGGCCTAAGATCCCGTGGCTTCAGGACGACGAGTCAAATGACTCACTTAAGGTGTCCATTCTATCTCCTCATATTTGGTGGTGGCGCGATGAATAATAGATTCTGGCAGTGGCATAACACGCAATGGTACGGAGCGTGTCAAGATGCCGGGATAATAGACCTCTTCGCTCTCACAGCACTCGCATTTCTGATGCTGGAAACGCTAGACTAAGACTCGTTCCGCTCAACTCCTAGAAATGGAGATCCAATGACAGCACCATTCAGTCCATTCTTTGACGGTTCACAAGAAAACCAAGGAGGGTTGTGGGGCGGAATTGCCAGCATGTTCGCCCCGAAACCCAATCCGGAAGAAGAAGTAGCTAAAGCTAAAGATGCAGGGAAGCTCGCCGTTGCAGCAGAACGACATCAGGTAGATATCTCTGATCCTGACAGTGTCCAAGAATTAGCGACACAGATTGGGGTAGAAGCAACAGAAAAAACAGTTCAGATGGCTCAAGAGATGCTGCAAATTCCGGAAACCCAAGCAGAGGCGGGGGCCGATGATTGATAGAACAGCTTTTCAAGCTAAACTCGATGTAACAGTTGAGCCGATAGAGGGATCAGATGACTGGCAAATCAAACTGTTCGAAGAACCAAACATTGTTGCCACAGACTGGCAACTCAGAGAACTAGGGATTGTTCCCCCACAACTTCACGCCATTGTGGTTCATTTGACCGAGAAGGAATTAGTCGACCCCTACCTAGAAGATGTGCGCAGCTATAAGCTTGAAAATGCTCGGGAAGCCTACCTAGAGGGCCGAGGGGAAGCTGTTTTGGATATAAATGCTGTCGGGGGTCCCAAGCACACGAAAGAGGCAATGTGTGTTGCCCAAACAGCTGTCTCAAGTTTTTATGACTATGGATCTCCATACGCAGATGTCTTTCGGAAAATTGCTGATGTCTGCGACGAACATCGCCCGATAGGTTCTAACGGTAAGCACGGAACACGTCGCTGTACATACACTTGTGGGTGCGACAAAAACTAGGGAAACGAGGAACCGATGAGTACCCCGATGTGGGACGTTCCTGAACACATGATGATCCCCGTTACGGTAAACGGGGAAGGACCCGCTGAAGGTGACGATTTCCATCATCTAGAGTGTTGGTGCGGAAATCCCAAGTGTGAAATCGAATTGCGTGAACTACGCGACCTGAGGAACCAACTGGCCCGGACGCAACTATTGCATGACCCGGTCGAAATCGCTGACCGTCTAGAGGATTTGAGGACCGGGGAACCGCATATGGATGGCAGTGTGACGGCTTTTTGGTCGAAATATCCCGATAGACCCGGTCAGATTGCTTCTACCCTTCCCCCTCCAGTTCTTTTTGTGCTCGGTCGAGCAATAGATGCTCTCAGAGATTTTGCTGAAGGTTCCTGATGAAAGGCCCGCTTTCAAGATTCTCAGCCATATTAAGTATTTGCGAGGGGACCCTATCTTTGGTGGATGGAGATGGCGTTCCTCTAGAGATAGAGGCAGAGTATCTGCATATGGATGCGACTAATGTTCTCGTAGCGTGGTCTACGGACTGTCCAGCCTATAGCAAAGACGGTAAAGTGACGCCGTATTTCGACGGAAGACAGTCGCATGGATCAACTTGTGACCGTGATGTGTGGTGCGAACTATCGCTAGGTAATAACTAGCTGACAGATGATCCCTTTGTTGGGGTGATAGAATCGACTAAAGGAGACAAATGACAACTATCAAAAATGCTCAAAAACTAGAATCCGTTCTCAGATCAGCCGGAATGACTGCTCAAAGATATGCTCGGCCTCCCGTTGGAAAGTCGATCTACACGATGTCTACAGGACAGAAGTCTGATAAGTTCAGATTCTGGTTGGGGGACGCTGAAGTCACTGTTGCCGTAGACAAAAACCATCGTCAGGCTGTTCTGACAGTACATGAGGAAGAGCGGTGGATCGAAGATATCGTGTGGGGTCCTAGTTCGATGCCTAGGACAAGAATCCTTAACCAAGCTACTTTTGTTCCCGATTCGGATCGGTCGCTGGTTTATAAGTTTTTCACAATTTCAGCAGAGGATTTTTCCCATACTCCTGTTACGGGGACCACGATCCAGGCGGCATTCGAGTGGGAGGGGTATAGGGTTCCTATGAATAACTCTTTTGGAAGGCGACGCTATGGAATCGGAGATTCAGCATATCAGGTCTGCCAACACGCTCCAGAAACGACAACAGCCTTTCTCGTAGGAATAGATGAGTCCTCGCACTTCATCTCTCAGTTACCTGAGCTGGCAACTTCTGTGGAGGAAGCACATGAAATCCTGAAACCAGAAGGCTTAGGAGACAACTATCTTCGCCAAGGTGAATGGTTTTTTGTGCCCGTCACAGATCCACTGGTTGTTGAAGATTTGGATGATAGACTGAGACGTTCCCTGAACCGTCGGGGCTCAGCGGCATTTGGAGAAATGGAACGTCACTCATCCCACCAAGGAATCGCTGTGACAGCCTATGGGGGTAGGTACGCCATTGGACCTATCATTGATACTAGAAAAGGGCATCATAAGCTGTTGATGCTCGATGGATGGCACAAGGTGATGAGAAATACCGAAGTCGTAGTGAAGCAGGCTGCTGACCCTAGACGGCATTGGGACTGATGAATTGTCCCGAACTAGTCAAACGTGTTTCTGATGGGCTCGTCTCTGAACGCAAGCACCCCGACGTAGATTTATGGATCTACAATTACACTCCCAAAACCCAGTATTCGGGGGCGTGGGACAAATACACGCTCAACGCTAGAGGTCTCATCCTAGACCGGGACGGGAACATTCATTCGAAACCGTTCCCAAAGTTCTTCAACCTATCTGAACATCTAGGTGGATCAACCACTCTTCAACTACCACCAATACCCAACGAACCATACCTAATCACCAACAAACTAGACGGAAGTCTAGGCATCAGCTACTTCATCGACGGGGAAATGTTTCTCGCTACCCGAGGGTCCTTTTCATCAGATCAAGCACTCGTCGGAACAAAGATTCTGCACGAACAGTACCTGCAACAAAGATACGAATTTGATCCACGTTACACGTACCTGTTTGAGATCCTGTATCCCGAGAATCGGATCGTTGTTGACTACAATGGGCTAAAAGATGTTGTTCTGTTAGCTGTACTGGACAAGGACGGCAGAACTCACCGAGAGATTTTTGACAGTTACCCGTTCCCGAAGACAGAAACCTACAAGCCTGTCCCTCTAGAAGAACTCTGCACCAAAAAGATTGACAATTTCGAAGGTTTCGTTGTCGAATTTGATTCAGGGATGCGTGTAAAAGTCAAACTCGATGAATACGTGTACCTACATAGACTGCTGACACAGTTGACGCCTAAGTCGATTTGGGACCTGCTACGACAAAACAAACCCCTGGATGAACTTCTAGAGATTGCGCCTGACGAAACCTACGACTGGGTACAAGATCAGGCCAAAGGGATGCGAAACGAGTTTGAAAGAATCAAAGCAGAGGCCCACAGGAACTTGACTCAAATCCCTAAGGGACCTCACGTGACAAGGAAAGAGCAGGCTGCGATCATCAAGGATCTACCTAATCCCCATCTGGTTTTTGCTCTGTTAGATGACAAGCCTGTAGATGAAAAAATTTGGAAGATGATTGAGCCATCAGTGAGAGATTGAATGGAACTTTCCGAGTATGAACAAAATCTGCATAAACAAGATCTCGATCATGGTAGGGAAGTCGAGCGATGACCCGCTGGTTGCTCAAGACCGTCGCCGCTGACGGTGCGGCTCATGGCGGGTTCGTCTGGCCGTTGGAGGTCGGCG
>ERZ650311.1655-NODE-1655-length-10671-cov-19.558591_pt1 | contig 10671 bp, 10 predicted proteins | sample MGYA00376247_ERZ650311 | MGnify/ENA primary metagenome ERZ650311 (study PRJEB26733, sample SAMN07839324) | wastewater metagenome | biome: small river; feature: stream; material: water | place: USA: North Carolina | collected 2016-07-28 ... | reverse complement strand
CGATGAGGTAAACACCTGCAGTAACCATGGTTGCTGCGTGGATAAGAGCTGAAACCGGAGTTGGACCAGCCATCGCATCGCCGAGCCATGCCTGCAATGGGAACTGTGCTGACTTACCAGCTGCCGCCACAACCAACATGATTCCGATAGCTGTCAGAGCAGCTTCAGATGCGTGATGTGAAGCTGCCTCAACGCCTGCAAATGATGTTGTTCCAAGAGTTGCAAATGCAATCATGATTGCAAATGAGAGACCCATATCGCCCACGCGGTTCATGACAAATGCCTTCTTAGAAGCTGTTGCATATGCAGGCTTCTGGTTCCAGAAACCAATCAAGAGGTATGAGGCAAGACCCACGCCCTCCCAACCTACGTAGAGGTTGAGGTATGAGTTACCAAGAACCAACAAGAGCATCGCTGCGATAAAGAGGTTGAGGTAAGCAAAGAAGCGACGGCGGTTTTCATCATGTTCCATGTATGAGATGGAGTAGATATGAATAAGTGTGCCGACACCTGTAATGAGAAGTACGAAACAGATTGAAAGCTGATCGAGAAGAAGAGCGGCATCGATATTGAAATCGCCGACTGCAATCCATGAGAAGAGCTTCTGTGTCACAGCGCGCTCTTCTGTTGGACGACCGAGCATCTGTGAAAGCTGGTATAGACCTACGCCAAATGAGCTTGCTGACATAGCTGTAGCGAGGAAGTGTCCCCACTTATCGGTGCGGCGACCGCCCAAGAGAAGCGCTGCTGCACCTGCAAGAGGGAGGGCAATGAGGTAAACGAGTGATGATGAAGTGCTCATAGTTATCGCTTCAACAAACTAGCATCGTCAACAGATGCTGATCGGCGTGAGCGATAAATCGTCACGATGATGGCTAGACCAACTACAACTTCACATGCAGCAACAACCATGGTGAAGAAGGCGGTGACCTGTCCATCCAATGTGCCGTTGATGCGTGAAAAAGTTACAAATGCGAGGTTTGCTGCGTTGAGCATGAGCTCTACGCACATGAAAACAACGATTGCATTGCGACGAACAACTACGCCGATAGCTCCGATCGTGAAGAGCAGCGCTGATACGTAGAGGTAGTTATATGGATTCATTACTTCTCCTCCACGACTGTTGTATCCACAACATCAAGCTGGAATTGAGCTGGCTCGAGCATGTCGCCACGAGCCTTCAAAGTTGCAGAGATAGATGTTGGCGCAGGTGTCCCATCTGGAAGTAGCGCCGGAACATCGACCGCGTTGTGACGAGCGAAGACGCCAGGACCTGGAAGACCAGCAGCGCTTGCAAGTGAACCTGTGCGGAAACGTGCGATTGCGCTCTCGCGCTGAGTTGGACGAGCAACTGTGCGCTGGTGATGCGCAAGCACCATTGCACCAAGGGCTGCAGTAATAAGAAGTGCTGAAACAACTTCAAATGGCCAGACGTAATCTGAGAAAAGTAGGCGAGCTAATCCTTGAACATTTCCATCTGCATTCGCTTGAGCGAGACCCACGGCGCTGTGACCAAGAGTTGCGCGACCAATCAGTGAAACCATCAAACCACCAAAGCCGATAGCTGCAGTGATAGCGATTGGACGAAGTCCTTTGATTGTCTCTTTCAGAGAGTCAGATGAATCAACACCGACGAGCATCAAGATAAAGAGGAAGAGCATCATGACTGCGCCTGTATAGACAACAATCTGAACGATTCCAAGGAAGAGTGCATCTTGTGCGATGTAGAAGATAGCTAGCGTGATCATGACCCAAGCAAGCAAGAGAGCAGAGTGAACTGCTTTCTTTACAAGCAACATTCCAAGAGCTGAAAGAACAGCGATTGGAGCGAGGATCCAGAACATCACTGCTTCTGGAGTCTGGATAATCATTACTTTGCCTCCCCCGCGCTTCCAAGGATTGGGCCTTGTGATGGGTCTGCAGCCTTTACTTCGCCGCGGTAATAATTGTTCTCATCCATTCCTGGATACATTGGATGTGGTGGCATCACCATTCCTGCACGTAGTGGTGCAAGGAGATCTTCCTTTTCGAAAATTAACTTCTCGCGAGAACTATCTGCAAGTTCGTATTCATTTGTCATTGTGAGTGCACGAGTTGGACATGCTTCAACACAGAGACCGCAGAAGATGCAGCGAAGGTAATTGATTTGATAGACCGCGCCATGGCGCTCTCCTGGTGAGACTTGATTGCCTGGTGTGTTATTTCCACCTTCGACGTAAATCGCATCTGCAGGACATGCCCACGCGCAGAGTTCGCAACCGATGCACTTCTCAAGACCATCTGGGTGGCGGTTGAGTTGATGGCGGCCGTGGAAACGTTCTTCTGTTGGCGCCTTTACATCTGGATACTGAACGCTGAGGTTCTTCTTAAACATTGATTTAAAAGTGACCCAGAAACCGAGTGACTGCTTTCCAAGCGATGCTGGTCCTGGCTGTTCAACTTCAACGAAAGAGACATCATTGATGTCTTTCGCAGCACCTGACTTCTTTGGTTCTAATGAATTACTCATTGGTGCCTCCTGAAGTATGTGACTGAGTTGAAGCGCTGAAAGAGGAAACGCCTGGAAGTTGTGGCAGTGGGAAATCTGGAGCTTCGCCCGCTGGAAGTGGCTTGCGGGACTCGTTCTTGCTCTTTTCGAAGAGTGAAGAGATCGCCATGACGATAACAACGATTCCGAGTGCAAATGCCAATGCCACTGTGCGAGATGCACCGTTCTGCTGAATCACTCGAAGGGAGGCAACAATCATGATCCATAGAAGTGAAGCTGGGATAAGTACTTTCCAGCCGAACTTCATAAATTGGTCATAGCGAAGGCGTGGAAGTGATGCACGGAGCCACATAAAGATGAAGAAGAAGATATTCACCTTGAGGAAGAACCAGACAATAACGAACCAACCGCCGAGCCAGCTCTCAGTAAAGCCGAGTCCTGGGAATGCGTGGTAGCCGCCGAGGAAGAGAGTTGTGGCAAGTGCTGATACTGCGATGATGTTCACGTATTCAGCCAAGAAGAAGAGCGCAAACTTCAGTGATGAGTACTCGGTGTGGAAGCCACCGACGAGCTCGCCTTCAGCTTCAGCTAAGTCGAAAGGTGCGCGGTTAGTTTCACCGACCATTGAAATCACATAGATAACAAATGATGGGAAGAGAACTACTGCATTCCAGATGTGTCCATGCTGAGAAGCGACGATATCTGATGTCGACATTGAACCTGCATAGATAAAGACTGCAACGAGTGAGAGACCCATAGCTACTTCATAAGAAATAACTTGAGCGCTTGAACGCAATCCACCTAGTAGTGGGTAAGTAGATCCTGAAGACCAACCAGCGAGCACTACGCCGTAAACACCAATTGATGTCACAGCCAAGATGTAGAGCACACCAACTGGAAGATCTGTCAGCTGCATAGCTGTTGTATGTCCAAAGAGATTAACAACGCCTGTCATTGGAATTACGGCAAAAGACATAAAGCACATCGCTGCAGCAATAATTGGCGCTGCGATAAATACGACTTTGTCCGCAGCTGCGGGAATGATGTCTTCTTTGAGAGCTAGCTTGACTCCATCGGAGAGTGATTGAAGAAGGCCAAAGGGACCAACGCGGTTAGGGCCGGTGCGCTGCTGCATCTTTGCAAGGACGCGGCGCTCGGTCCAGACAGCCATCAGGGTTGAGACGACGCAGATAGCAAAGACAAGTACTGCCTTTACTGCAATAAGCCATCCTGGATCTTGTCCGAGAAGCTGTGCTGTAGTCATGCCTTCACCACCGTTACTAGTTCGCCGTGAACCGCATCGAGAGCGGTCAGTGCCTGAGAACCAAATGAATTACGTGGAATCCACACAGCGTCATCGTGAATATCTTCAACGAGGACTGGGAGTGTGATGGAACCATGTGCATTAGAGATGCGTACTTGATCTCCAGTTACAACACCTGCAGCAGATGCACGCTTTTCAGAGATGACAGCAACTGTTGGGCGACGAGTACCAGCCAAGTTATCTTCACCGCGCTGCATTGAGCCCATATCGAGCAAGCGACGCCATGAAGTAAGTACTGCTTGATCTCCTGCTGCAGCTGGTGCGCTACCTGCAGCAACTGGTACGAATGGAGCACGAGCGCCATCCCACTTACCCAGCTGTGCAATCTCGCGAGCTGCTGCAGAAACTGTTCCAAGCATGATTGATTCGCCCATTGCATCAGCGAGTGCTGAGAGGATGCGAACATCACTGCGGTTGAGAGAGTCAGCAACCGCAGCATCGAATGCTCGTGCGCGACCTTCCCAGTTAAGGAACGAACCTGACTTCTCTGTCACTGCAGCAACTGGAAGAACCACATCTGCAACTTCAGTAATTGTTGACTCTGCAATTTCAAGAGAGACTACGAAAGTCTTCTTCAAAACATCGAGCATTGTGCGGCTGTGCAACATGTCGTGTGCATCTACGCCACCAACGACAACAGCATCGAGCTGGCCATTTCCGAGTGCTTCGATAATCTGATGAGTTGTGCGGCCTGGTTCTGCTGGCAATGAGTCAATGCCCCATGCAGCAGCAATATCAACGCGAGCTGCTGAATCTGCAACTGGACGCCCACCTGGAAGAAGTGTTGGGAATGCGCCTGCCTCAAGTGCTCCACGCTCGCCTGCGCGACGTGGAATCCAAGCAAGCTTTGCGCCTGACTTTTCAGCAAGCGCGAGCGCTGCAGAGATAAGTCCTGCAGATTCTGATGCGCGCTCTCCCAGAAGGATGACTGACTTTGCTGTCAATGCTACTGATGCAACAGCAGCAGCTTCAGCGCCAGGGGCAACCTTGATGAAATCAGCCTTCAACTTATCCATTGCAATTGAACCCTTGGATGCAATGGATGTGACCTTGAGGCCGCGTTTCTTAAAGTTCTTATTAATGCGCAAGAAGACGATTGGTGACTCTTCTTCTGGTTCGAAAGCTACGAGAAGAACGTGATCGGCAGAATCGATATCGCTGTAGTGAACATCGAAGTTGCCAGCAACCTTAGCTGCGAGGAAGTCGCCTTCTTCAGCACCTGAGACGCGAGCACGGAAATCAATATCGTTTGTCTTCAGCGCGATGCGAGCAAACTTTGAATATCCATATGCATCTTCAGTTGTAACGCGACCACCAGTAAGAACTGCTGCGCGCTTTCCCTTAAGCCCTGCAGCAGCAGCTGCAAGTGCCTCTGGCCATGATGCTTCTACGAGAATGCCTTCTGCATTACGGACGAGCGGCTGTGAAAGTCGGTTAGTTGATGTGACGTATTTGAATGCCCATCGACCCTTGTCGCAGTTCCACTCTTCGTTAACTGCTGCATCATCTCCAGCAAGGCGACGAAGTGTCTTGCCGCGACGAACATCGGTACGCATATCGCAACCTGATGCACAGTGCTCGCATGCAGATGGAGTTGATACCAAGTCGAACGGACGTGCGCGGAATCGGTATGAAGCACCTGTCAGAGCGCCTACTGGGCAGATCTGCACAGTGTTACCTGAGAAGTATGAGTTAAATGGATCGTTCTCGTAGATACCAACCTGCTGCAACGCACCGCGGTGGTTGAGAGTAATAAACGGATCTGAAGCGATCTGGTTTGAGAATCGAGTACAACGTGCACACAAGACGCAACGTTCGCGATCGAGCAATACCTGAGAAGAGATATTGATTGGCTTTTCAAATGTGCGCTTGTAACCAGTGAGACGTGACTCTGCATTTCCGTTGCTCATCGCTTGGTTCTGCAATGGGCACTCGCCACCCTTGTCACAGACTGGGCAATCGAGTGGGTGGTTTCCAAGGAGAAGCTCCATCACACCCTTCTGCGCCTTATCTGCAACTGGTGATGTGAGCTGAGTCTTAACGATCATATTTGGCTCGACCGGGATCGTGCATGATGCCTGTGGCTTTGGGAATGCGCGGCCATTGATTTCAACATCAACGAGACACTGACGACATGCACCCACTGGATCGAGAAGTGGGTGATCACAGAAACGAGGAATCTGAATTCCGAGCTTTTCTGCTGCGCGAATGATGAGCGTGCCCTTTGGCACGGTAACTTCAAAACCATCAATGACGACGGTGATCATTTCAACCTGTGTTACTTCAGCCGTTGTCATTTATTTAGCCTCCGCAAAGAGTGTTGACTTTGATGCATCGAATGGACAGCCGCCGCCAGTGACGTGGGCGATGTACTCATCACGGAAATACTTGATCGATGATGTGATTGAAGAAGTCGCACCATCACCAAGAGCACAGAATGAACGGCCCATGATGTTGTCGCAGAGATCAAGAAGCTTCTGAAGATCTGCCTCTGTTCCCTTTCCTTCTTCAAGATCACGGAGAATCTGCACTAACCACCATGTGCCTTCGCGACATGGTGTGCACTTTCCACATGACTCGTGCTTGTAGAACTCTGTCCAACGCAATACTGCACGGACAACGCATGTTGTTTCATCAAAGATTTGAAGTGCCTTTGTGCCAAGCATGGAACCTGCTGCGGCAACGCCTTCATAATCAAGCGGAACATCGAGATGTTCATCTGTGAAAATCGGAGTTGATGATCCGCCTGGAGTCCAGAACTTCAACTTATGCCCGTTACGAACTCCACCTGCAAGATCAAGGATCTGACGAAGTGTGATTCCGAGTGGTGCTTCAAACTGTCCTGGGTTATTAACGTGGCCAGAGAGTGAGTAAAGAGTTGCACCCTTTGATTTCTCTGTACCCATTGATTGGTACCACTCTGCGCCGTTAGCAACGATTGCAGGAACGGCTGAGATTGACTCAACATTGTTTACGACAGTTGGACGTGCGTAGAGACCAGCGATCGCGGGGAATGGTGGACGAAGACGTGGTTGGCCACGGAAGCCCTCAAGTGAATCAAGGAGCGCTGTCTCTTCACCGCAGATATATGCACCTGCACCAATATGAAGAACGAGATCAACATCGTGACCGGTTCCGAAAATATTCTTTCCGAGATAGCCAGCTTTGTAGGCATCTGCAATTGCCTTATTAAGTCGACGAGCGACGTGTGTTACTTCGCCGCGAATATAGATAAATGCATGCTTTGCACGAATTGCATATGCAGCGATGATTACGCCTTCTACAAGAACGTGTGGATTTGCCATCAAAAGTGGCATGTCTTTACAAGTGCCTGGCTCTGATTCATCAGCGTTGACAACGAGGTAGTGCTCTTTGTTATCGCCCTGTGGGATAAAGCCCCACTTCATTCCGGTTGGGAAGCCTGCACCACCACGACCGCGAAGTCCTGAATCTTTTACAAGTTGGATAAGTGCATCAGGATCCATACCAAGTGCCTTTTGAGCTGCCTGGTATCCACCGTTGCGCTTGTATGCATCGATCGTGAATGAATCCTTCTCATCCCAATGTGCTGAAAGGACGGGAGTTAATAGCGACATTACTTGCCTTCCTTTGCGAGCTTGAGACCAAGAAGTGTTGGTGCACCTGCTTGAACACCTTCTTCTGCAAGTCCATCATCGAGACCTGCAAGAACTGCAGATGCTTCTTTAAATGTCACAAGGCGGCTAGGTCCGCGAGTTGGTGCTGGGGGATTTCCTGCGCGAGCTCCATCAACAAGTGCCTTCGCTGATTCAACAGTCTGGTTGTCATAGAACTCCCAGTTAGCCATCACAACTGGCGCATAATCACAGGCTGCGTTGCACTCGATATGTTCGATTGAAACTTTTCCATCATCGGTTACGCCATCATTTTCAAGACCAAGATGTTCTTTGAGTGCCTCGAGAATCTGATCCCCACCCATGATTGCGCACAAAGTATTTGTGCAGACACCGATGTGATATTCACCGGTTGGCTTGCGCTTGTACTGTGTATAGAAAGTTGCAACAGCAGAAACTTCAGCAGTCTCAATCTCGAGAACTGATGAGATCGTTTCAATGCCTTCGTTAGTGACATAGCCAGATACTGACTGCACGTAGTGCAACAACGGCATGATCGCAGAACGCTTACGTGGGTAACGAGCCACGATTGAGTTCATGACATCCAAATTAAGAGTTGTCATTAGCGGTCCACGCCTCCCATAACAGGATCGATAGATGCAACAGCACCGATGATGTCGGCAACCATTCCACCTTCGCTCATTGCAGATGTTGATTGAAGATTGTTGAAAGATGGTTCACGGAAGTGAACGCGATAAGGCTTTGTTCCACCGTCAGAGACGATGTGTGCTGCGAGCTCACCGCGTGGTGATTCAACAGCTGCATATGCCTGACCTGCAGGAACGCGGAAACCTTCTGTCACAAGCTTGAAGTGGTGAATAAGTGATTCCATTGAAGAACCCATGATTTCGCGGATGTGATCCAATGAGTTTCCAAGACCATCTGCACCTAATGCAAGCTGTGCTGGCCATGCAATCTTCTTATCTGCAACCATGACTGGCTGACCCTCAGTTGCATCAAGCTTTTCAATTGCTTGTTCGATGATGCGCAATGATTGCTCGAGTTCTGCCATACGAATCAAGAAGCGACCGTATACATCGCAGGTATCTGCTGTGATGACATCGAATTCATAATTCTCATAACCACAGTAAGGCTGCATCTTGCGAAGATCCCAAGGAAGACCAGTTGAACGAAGTACAGGTCCTGTAATTCCTAGCGCTGTACAACCTGCGAGATCGAGATACCCGATTCCCTCGGTGCGCTTCATCCAGATTGTGTTACCAACCAAGAGTCGTTCGTTATCTTTAAAGTTTTTGCGGAGTTCTTTTACCAAGTCGCGAAGACGTGATGTCATGCCCGTTGGAAGATCCTGCTGGACTCCACCTGGGCGGACATAGGCCATGTTCATGCGAAGACCTGTGATTGCTTCGAATGTATCGAGTACAGCTTCGCGTTCGCGGAATGCAAAGAACATTGGTCCCATTGCGCCGAGTTCGAGAGCACCTGTACCGAGTGCAACCATGTGAGATGAAATTCGGTTGAGCTCCATCATCAATACACGAATGATCGATGCGCGCTCTGGAATATCGTTGGTAATTCCGAGCAACTTCTCAATTGCTAAGCAGTATGCAGTCTCATTGAAAATCGGTGAGAGGTAATCCATACGTGTTGCAAATGTTGTGCCCTGTGTCCAAGAGCGGTATTCCATGTTCTTTTCGATACCTGTGTGGAGGTATCCAATACCTGGGCGAACTTCTGTAACTGTTTCACCTTCGAGCTCGAGAACAAGTCGTAGAACACCGTGGGTAGATGGGTGCTGTGGACCCATATTGACGATGATGCGCTCTTCTTTTGTCTCGCCGATTTCAGAGACCAGTGAATCCCAATCGCCACCGGTAACTGAGTAAACAGTTCCTTCAGTGGTTTCACGAGTTGCTGCATATGGATCGAATGTCACTTGTAAGACCTCCGGTTATGTGGAGCCGGTGTTGTCGCACCCTTGTATTCCACTGCAATTCCGCCGAGTGGGTAATCCTTACGTTGTGGATGTCCATCCCAGTCATCTGGCATCAAGATGCGAGTTAGTCCTGGATGCCCATCAAAAATAATTCCGAACATGTCGTAAGTCTCGCGCTCATGCCAGTTGTTTCCGCCGTACACCTCAACCAATGAAGGAATATGTGGATCGGTCTCTGAAGTACATACTTCAAGACGAACGCGCTGGTTCTTTGTCATTGAAAGCAACGGATAAACAGCAACGAGTTCGCAACCTGTGCGATCTGGGTAGTGAACACCAGAGACACCCATGCACATTTCAAAGAGCAACTTGTCGCGAAGTACCTTTGCAACTTCAACGAGGCGATGCTTCTTGATGTGAAGTGTGAGTTCACCGCGATCAACAACGACCTTTGTAATTGCATCTGCGAAATCTGGATATGCGCGCTCGAGATCATCTGCGAGCTGATCAAAGTAGCCACCAAATGGTCGCTCTGTTGAACCTGGGTTTGCAACTGTGCGAACTAATCCACCGTATCCCGATGTATCGCCAGTTCCGGCAACGCCGAACATTCCTTCTTGAGTCATTTACGCAAACATCCCTTCGTGTGGGAGGTTGCCAAGCTGGATAGTTGGTTTAGCCTTTAAAGCAGCTTCTTCAACTGCTTTTATGACCGCTTCGCGGTTTGCGCCCAACTTTGTATCTGAAATTTGTTCGTGCAATTTAATGATTGCATCCATCAACTGCTCTGGGCGTGGTGGGCAACCTGGAAGATAAATATCAACTGGAACAACGTGATCAACACCTTGCACGATCGCGTAGTTGTTAAACATTCCACCTGAAGATGCACATGCACCCATGGAGATAACCCACTTTGGCGCTGTCATTTGATCGTAAATCTGTCGAAGAACAGGTGCCATCTTCTGTGAAACGCGTCCTGCAACGATCATCAAATCTGCTTGACGAGGGGATGCACTAAAACGTTCCATTCCGAAGCGAGAGATGTCGTGCTTTGGTGATGAACCAAGCGCCATCATCTCAATCGCACAGCATGCAAGGCCGAATGTTGCTGGCCATACAGAGCTCTTGCGCATATAACCTGCAAGACCTTCAACTGTAGAGAGAAGTACTCCGCTAGGTAACTTTTCTTCTAGGCCCATGGGCTAGTCCCATTCCAATCCGCCACGTCGCCAAACGTATGCATATGCAACGAAGACCGTTGCGATAAAGATTCCCATCTCCACAAGACCGAACAATCCGAGCGCATCGA
>ERZ650311.1654-NODE-1654-length-10683-cov-3.978924_pt1 | contig 10683 bp, 9 predicted proteins | sample MGYA00376247_ERZ650311 | MGnify/ENA primary metagenome ERZ650311 (study PRJEB26733, sample SAMN07839324) | wastewater metagenome | biome: small river; feature: stream; material: water | place: USA: North Carolina | collected 2016-07-28 ... | reverse complement strand
CACCGATACCAGCACCACGGTCACACCCACGATGGCGCCACTGATCTGAGACAAGGCCTTCTGGGTGGCCGCTCGAGGCGACAGGCCTTCTTCGCTCATGATGCGCTCGACGTTCTCCACCACCACGATGGCGTCGTCCACCACGATGCCGATCACCAGCACCATGCCGAACATGGTCAGCACGTTGATCGAGTAACCGAAGGCCGCCAGCACACCGAAGGTGCCAAGCAGCACAACAGGCACGGCAATCGTCGGGATCAGGGTGGCGCGGAAGTTCTGCAGGAAGAGGTACATCACCAAGAAGACCAGCGCGATGGCTGGGATCTGGCGGCGAAGGATCAGGGCGAGGTCAACGCCGGTTGGACCGTCGCCGAGCTCGATGTCGAGTAGGGCTACGTCGGGGTCAAAGTCTTTGACCACCTTGCGTGCCTCGACGGCCGAACCAACGGCAGCGACTTGAAAGCCGTCACGCTCGAGGTTGGCGGCAATTAGTGAGCGCAGCAGTGGCTCATCTTCAACGATCAGCACTTTGCGGGCAAACATGGTCATGCGTCAATGTTCGCACTCAAACAATTGAAAATCGATTGGATATTCGCTGCTGCGAACTATTGAGAGCCCTATCGTTTCTCCTAGCCCCCAAAAAGGGCCTTTCGGCTAGAATTGGCAACCATGAAGGTCTTTCTTACTGGCGCTGACGGCTTTATTGGTTCTCACCTGGCAGAGGAGTTGGTCCGTGCTGGTCACGAGGTCAAGGCTCTAGCCATCTACAACTCGATCGGCTCATGGGGCTGGCTCGACACTCTGCCTGCAGAGGTCAAGAACAGCATGGAGGTCGTCATGGGCGACATTCGTGACCCGTACCACATGAACCAGCTGGTCAAGGGCCAGGACGCCGTGCTGCACCTAGCCGCCCTGATCGCGATTCCGTTCTCGTACGTCGCGCCAGACCTCTACGTGCAGACCAACATCTCGGGAACCCTGAACCTACTCAACGCCGCGCGTGACGCCGGTGTCGAGCGCTTCATTCACACCTCGACCTCAGAGGTCTACGGCACCGCTCAGTACGTGCCGATGGACGAAGGTCACGTGCTTCAGGGCCAGTCGCCTTACTCGGCTTCGAAGATCGGTGCCGACCAGATGGTTCGCGCCTTCTACTCGTCGTTCCTGCTGCCGACGATCACCATTCGTCCGTTCAACACCTACGGCCCTCGCCAGTCGGCCCGCGCTGTTATTCCGACCATCATTTCGCAGCTTGCCGCTGGCAAGAAAGAGATCAACCTCGGTTCGCTAACCCCGACCCGCGACTTCACCTACGTGACCGACACCGCGAAGGGCTTCGAGAAGGCTCTGCACGCGACCACCGGTTTTGGTGAGGTAACCAACCTCGGCGTTGGCTTCGAGGTGACCATCGGTCAGACCTTCGACATCATCAACGAGATCATGGGTGCCGGAGCGGTTGCTACCGAAGACCCGAACCGCGTTCGCCCGAAGAACTCTGAGGTTGAGCGTCTGTTCTCAGACAACACCAAGGCCAAGACTGTTCTGCAGTGGGAGCCTGAGATCAAGGGCGTCGACGGATTCCGTGCCGGCCTTGAGAAGACCGTCGAGTGGTTCACCGACCCAGCCAACCTAGCCAAGTACCGCCCAGACGAGTACACCGTCTAATGGCAATCGACGCGGCAGACTTCGTTGCCCGAATTCGTTCGGTCATCGGTGAGTCTGCGACGCCGCTCGGCTTGCACGAGCCTGAGCTCGGCGAGCTAGACAAGAAGTACCTCAACGACTGCATCGACTCGACCTTCGTTTCTTCGGTCGGCGCCTACATTCCCGAGTTCGAGCAGCGCATGCAAGAAATCACCGGGGCCAAGTACGCAATCGCGGCCTCGAACGGAACCTCTGCCCTGCACATCGCGCTCTACGTTGTCGGTGTTGAGCACGGCGACGAGGTCATGGTGCCGAGCTTGTCGTTTGTGGCAACCGCAAACGCGGTGGCCCACGCCGGCGCTGTGCCACACTTCATCGACAGCGAATACGCAACCCTTGGCATGAGCCCAGACAAGCTTCGCGAACGCCTCTCGCAGATGAAGCGCGAGGGCGGCAAGGTTTATAACCCAGAGACCGGTGCTCGCATCGCCGCGATTTCGCCGATGCACGCGCTGGGCCACCCGGTTCGCATTAAAGAGATTGTCGCAATCGCCGACGAATACGGCATTCCGGTCGTCGAAGACGCCGCCGAATCGCTCGGTTCGTACGTTGACGGCCAGCACACCGGAACCTTCGGCCTGACCGGCATGATTTCGTTCAACGGAAACAAGATCGTCACCACCGGTGGTGGCGGCGTGATCTTGACCAACGACGACGCCATCGGCAAGCGCGCCAAGCACATCACCACCACGGCCAAGCTGCCGCACAAGTGGGAGTTTGAGCACGACGAGCTCGCCTGGAACTACCGCATGACCAACCTCACCGCCGCACTCGGAATCGCCCAGCTCGAAAAGCTCGAAGGCTTCAAGGCCGAGAAGCGAGTTCTTGCCGAGCGTTACGCGGCAGCCTTCGAAGGCTTTGAGGGTGCAAAGTTTGTTGCCGAACCAGCCGGCACCACCTCGAACTACTGGCTCTGCGCGGTTCAGCTCGACGAGCCTTCGCTCGAGCAGCGCGATGCACTGCTGCAGGCCTGCCACGACGACGGCATCTTGGCTCGCCCGATGTGGAACCTGCTGCACAAGCAGCGCATGTACAACACCGCACCGGCCGCAGACCTAGAGGTTGCCACCGCACTGCACGCCTCACTGATCTGCCTGCCGAGCACCCCGCGCCTGGCTAGAAGGTAGTCGTTTTGACTCGCAAGATCGCAGTGATGACTGGCACCCGAGCCGACTTCGGGTTGCTCAGAAACCTCATCGCCGAACTTGCCTCGCGCAAAGACGCCGAACTGCAACTAATCGTCACGGGTTCGCACCTGAGTGCCGCTCACGGCATGACGGTTGGCGAGGTCAAGGCCGCCGGCTTCGACATCGCAGCCGAGGTTGCGATCTGGGGCGAGTCTGATTCTTCGCTCGACGCAGCCGTTGACACCGGCGAGGCCATCGCCAAGTTTGCCCGCACGCTAGACGACCTAAAGCCAGACGTTGTTGTGGTTCTGGGCGACCGCCTCGAGGCATTCGCGATGGCGGCCGCGGCGACCGTCCTCTTGATTCCTGTCGCGCACGTCCACGGTGGCGAACTCACCGAAGGTGCGATGGACGACGCCCTGCGCCACTCGATCACCAAGCTTTCATACCTGCACTTCACGACAACCGAGGGCCACCGGCACCGCGTTGAGCAGCTCGGCGAGGCGCCCGACCGCGTGTTCAACTTTGGTGCGCCGGTGCTCGACGCACTCGAGTCGCTCAACCTGTTGAGTCGCGAAGAAGTTGCCGAGCGCTTTGGCATTCGCTTTGCCGAGCGCAACGTGATGATGACCTTTCACCCGGCGGCCTTCGACGAAGCGCCAGCCCAGGAGCTCATCGACAACCTGCTCGGTGCGATGGGCGACTTTGCCGACCAAGACGGCGCGCACCTAGTCATCACTGGCACCAACAACGACATCGGCTCGGCCGAGGTTCGCGCGGCAATCGCGGCATTCGCAGCGGCTCGCCCAGAGCAAGTGGACTACGTCGAGTCGTTCGGTCAGCTCGGCTACCTGAGCGCAATGAAGCAGATGAGCGTGGTGACCGGCAACTCGTCATCGACCGTTCTTGAGGCTCCCGTTCTCGGTGTTCCGGCCGTCCTAGTTGGCAACCGCCAAGAGGGCCGCCCGCTCTCGGCGAGCGTGCTCAAGCCAATCGCGAAACGCGCAGACATTCTTGCCGCGCTAAAGCACGCGGTTAGCCCAGAATTTTTGAGTCACATCGACGGAGTCGGCACGCCATTTGGCAAGCCCGGCTTCGCCAAAAAGGCCGCCGAAGTTTTGGCGACCTACGAGATCCCAAAACCACCAAAGAAGAAGTTCTGGCAGGAGTCACATTGAGTGAGAAAGTACTGATCATCGCCGAGGCCGGAGTGAACCACAACGGTTCGCTCGAGAAGGCAATCGAAATGGTCGAGGTAGCAATCAAGGCTGGCGCCGACATCGTCAAGTTTCAGACCTTCTCGGCCGACAAGTTGGCGCGCAAAGACGCACAGCTTGCCGAGTACCAGAAGACCGGCGACGGCGACACCCGCACCCAGTGGGACCTCCTCAAGGGCCTCGAACTCAGCCACTCCGAGTTCACCGCGATTCGCGACCACTGCAAAAAGCGCGGCATCGGCTTTTTGTCGACCGGCTTCGACTTGGACGAACTCGCGTTCCTAATCGACGAACTACACATTCCGCTAGTCAAGGTGGCCTCGGGCGACCTCACGTTCGCGCCGATGCTCGTTGAGGCTGGCCTTGCCAACCTGCCGACCATCCTTTCGACCGGTATGGCCAACCTCGAAGAGATCGAGCGTTCGATCAAGTTCATCGCCTTCGGTTACGCGGTTTCGAACGGTCTGGTTTCGGCCGAGCTAAAGCCGACCGAGACCGTGCTCGAAAACACCTTCAAGCTGCCGGCGCTTCGCCCGATCCTCGAAGAGAAGCTCACGATTCTGCACTGCACCACGCAGTACCCGGCAGAACTCGACATCTTGAACCTGCAGGCGATTCGCGTAATCGCCGAGCGCTTCGGCCTGAAGGTCGGTTACTCAGACCACTCGGCCGGCACCCTGGCATCGGTCGTCGCTGTTTCGCTCGGCGCAACCGTCATCGAGAAGCACTTCACCCTCGACAAAAACATGGAGGGCCCAGACCACGCTGCATCGCTCGACCCGGCCGAACTCACCGAATTGGTGAGCCTGATTCGCCAGGCTTCGACCGCGATGGGTGAGCCGGTCAAGGAGTGCCAGCCGATCGAGGTTTCGAACCGCGCAGCCGTTCGCCGCTCGCTGGTTGCCACTCGCCAGATCAAGGCAGGCGAGGTCATTACCGAGGCCGACCTCGAGTGCCGTCGGCCAGGTGCAGGCCGCACCTCGTTCGACTTCTACGAGGTAGTCGGCACCACCGCCGAAAAAGACTACGAGGTAGGCGACTACGTTGGCTAAAACCCCATTGCTCGTAATGCTCGGCGCAGGCGGTCACGCCCGCGTTTTGCAGGAGCTGCTGGCCGAAAAGGGTTACACCCTGCACGGCTACGTTGCGCCTGCCGAGGATTCCAGCTTTGAGGCCAAGTGGCTCGGCGGCGACGACACCTTCTCGACCGAAGACCCCGACAAGTACCTGCTGCTCAACGGTGTCGGGTCAGTTGGCTCGACCAAGGTGCGCGCCAAGGTTTTTGCGAATTACAAGAAACTCGGTTTCAACTTTTTGGCGATCGAATCGAACGACTCGATTGTTGCGCCAAGTGCAGTGGTTTTAGAGGGCGTCCAGGTCATGCGCGGAGCGATAATCAACACCGCCGCGATTGTCGAAGAAAACTCGATCATCAACACCGGCGCAATCGTTGAACACGACAACCTGATCGGGCAGAACTGCCACGTCTCGGTTGGCGCCAAGCTTTGCGGCGACGTCCGCGTTGGTTCTGGCAGCCACATCGGTGCCGGGGCCACCGTCATTCAGGGCGTCAAGATTGGCCAAAACTGTATCATTGGGGCAGGTGCGACGGTTATCGCCGACGTGCCAGACAACCACACGGCAGTGGGCGTTCCAGCAAAAAACCGACCGAATAAGGCGTAGAAATGTTTACCAAGCTGCAAGACCTCATGGTGGGCAAAGACGCGACGATCTTCGACACGATCACCGCGATCTCGGCTGGCACCAAGCAGATCGCCCTGGTGGTTGACGCCGAACGCAAACTTCTCGGCACCGTAACCGACGGCGACGTTCGTCGCGGGCTCCTTCGCGGGCTCACTATGGAAGCCAGCGTCACCGAGGTGATGAACCCAAAGCCGCACACCGCTTCGGTAAACGACGACCCGCGCGAAGTGCTCGAGCGCGAGATGCAGCACCTGATTCACCAGATTCCTGTTCTCGACGAAAACGGTGTCGTGGTTGGCCTGCTAACCGAGACCGACCTGGTGCAACAAGACGTCACCAGCACCCCGGTCGTGTTGATGGCTGGCGGCAAGGGCGTTCGCCTCTACCCGCTGACCGTAGAAACCCCGAAGCCGATGCTCAAGATCGGTGACACCCCGATACTCGAAATCATCATTCGCAAACTGCATGCGCAAGGTTTCAGAAACATCTACATCTCGGTCAACTACCTTGCCGAAAAGATCGAAGAGCACATCAAGGACGGCGCCTGGTTGGGCGTGAACGTCACCTACCTTTACGAAGACAAGCCACTCGGCACCGCCGGTGCAATGGGTCAGCTTCGCGGCAAGCTCGAAGAGCCTTTCGTTGTCATGAACTCCGACCTACTCACCAACGTTGACTTCAGACAGCTGGTTCGATTTCACAAGAAGACTGGCGCAAAGGCGACCCTCGGTGTTCGCGAGTATTCGTTCCAGATTCCCTACGGGGTAGTGAACATCGAAGGAACCGAGGTTTCTTCGATCAGCGAGAAGCCGCTGCACCGCTCGATGGTCTCGGCCGGCATCTACACGCTAGACCCGTGGGCGCTCGAGCTTGTGCCAGAGGGCGAGTACTGCGACATGCCCACCCTGCTCGACAAGGTTCGCGCCGAAGGCGAAAAGGTTTCGGCGTTCCCGATTCACGAGTCTTGGCTCGACATCGGTCGCCACGATGACCTCGATGAGGCCCGCAACAACCACGCGCAGTGGCTCGACTACTAGGGGGTAACCATGTTTCGTGGCAAACCTGTTTTGGCGGTAATTCCGGCACGCGGAGGCTCTAAGGGCCTGCCAGGCAAAAACCTAATGAAGCTCGGTGGCTTGAGCCTGATTGAGCGCGCCGCGAAGGCTGCCTTCGACTCGGGTGTAGTCGACATGGTCGTGGTTTCTTCTGACGACCCTGAGATTCTGAAGCACGCGAACTCAATCGGCAACGTGGTTGCTCACAAGCGCAACGAGCTGGCAGCGAACGACACGGCTACCGCCGGCGACGTGATTCGTGACCTTTTCGACAGTGACCGCGACGACACCTTTATCTCTGAAGACAACGCGCCATGGTTTGTTTATCTTCAGCCGACCTCGCCTCTGCGCACGGCAAAGCACATTCTCGAGGCTTTCGAAACTCTGGTCGCCCACCCGAACTCTGAGGCGATTGTCTCGGTTGCTCCGCTCGAGCCGAAGGTGTTCTGGACGATGAAGATTGGCGACAGTGGCGTTCTCGAGCCGCTGTTCCCTGAGGCGGTTTCGGCTAACCGCCAGTCGTTTGAGGCCGTTTACCGCCCGAACGGCGCCATCTACATTTTCAGTTACGAAGAGTTCAAGAAGACCGGCAAGTTTCCGATCATGGGCGCGATGCCATACGTCATGAGCGTCGATGAGAGCGTGGACGTTGACACCCAGGCCGATTTTGATGAAGCGAAGAGACTGCTAAACGACTAATGCAACGAGTCTGGAAAGCACTCACCGAGATCGAGCAAGTCGAGCAGCTTTCGGCTTGGCGGGTTGCGGGAATCAGCCTTTGGCCAATTTTGCGCATGCGTATCTTTCGAGAACTGACCGAGCAACTCGGCCTTTTTGAACGAAGAATCGAAGACCGTGAGCCGGCGAAGTTGGTTGGGCCAAGGCGCGCTGAGTTTGGCGAATTTGTCGTGGTGCCGTTCGTTCGCAAAAACGAGTCGGGAATCGATACGTACTCGGTGCGCATCTCGTCGACGCTCGGTGATCGAGCCAGCACGCTCGAGATGTCTCGCGTCGATGAGCTCGAGGCCTACTTCACCAAGAAGTATCGCCGACGTGCGTTGCTGGCCATCGCACCGAAACTCAAAGATGCCGACCGCCAAAAGTGGGACCGGGTGATGACGTACCTCGAGTCAACTCTCGACGCACACCTCGGCCGCTACCGCGCGTTTCCGCGCTGGGCGCTCGTGCAGTTTTATGCCCAAAACCACGGCTGGCGCAAAGCGTTTCGAAAGACCAAAAAGGTTTTCATAGTAAACGCCTGGAAGCGTTCGATGATTGCTGGGGCACAGGCCGCCGGCGCCTGGGTTGTTGAACCGCAGCACGGCCTGCTCACCACCGCGCACCCGCTCCTCTCGTGGCCGAACACCTCTTCGGTTGCCTACCTGCCGAACGAGCTTTACCTGTGGGGTTCGGTCTGGGCTAACGATTCGATTCCGGCATCGGTCAAGAAGACGATTGTGGGCTACGACAAGACCCTTCCCGCCTATTCGAAAACACCGAAGACGATTCTGCTGATCGGTCAGGTGCACCACACCGAGCGCATGCTCGAAATCGCCAAGACGATGGCCGAAAAGAAACCGGATCACACCCTGGTTTATAAGCCGCACCCGCAAGAAGACGACGCTCTGCTTGCCAACCAAAAGCTACCGCGAAACCTGATGATCGGGCAGAAGGATCGGCCGGCGATCGAGCTGATTGCAAACAGCGAGTACGTGATCGGTGTTTACTCGATGGCACTCGTCGAGGCCCTCGCCATCGGCGCAAAAGTTATTTCGCTCAGGTTGCCGGGCAGCGAGACCCTCGAGGCTTTCGCCGAGCAGATCACCTTCGCAAGCCCCACTGATAAACTCGACGATGTGCTGGCAGCAGCAAAGCCGGCTGCAAACGCCGAAGTCCTTTTTGCCACCAAACTCACTGATCGCGCGTTTCAAGAACTCCTGGAGGGTTGATGTCTCAGAAGCGAGTCAGCATCGGTGAGCTCTGCGAAGCCATCTGGCAAATCGAACGCGAAGAAGACCTCTACAACTGGGAGGTTATGGGCGTAAAGCTGTGGCCGCTCGTTCGTTTCAGAATCTTTTACAACCTCACCAAAAACGCCGACATGTACAAGTGGAAGAGTACGGTTTTCGTGCTTCCGGACTGGGTCGAGCGTTGGCAGGGCAAGCCCGGCGACGAAGTGCTCTGGAAGTACACCCACGGTTGGCGCTGGCACCTGCGCAAGCTGATTCCCGAGGCCTGGAAGGACCCGCGGGCCGTCAAAATGCTCAAGGCCGACTCTCTCGTTTCGCCGTTCTCGAACCGCGGACCCGACGGTATCGACCATCACACCGTGCCAATTCTCGAAGCGCTCGGCGATCGCGCTTTGCGCATCGGCATGGGTGGCTGGGATGCCGCGAGCGAGCACCCGAGTTTTGGTCTGCTACAGCGAAGAATCCGTCGCTGGCACCGCGTCTGGTCGGTCATCGTTCGCATCGGGGTCAAGAAGGCAGACTACGAAAAGTACGCCAGAGTCATCAAGTTTCTCGAAGACTTCACGGGCAGCAGCACCGCACCGTACAACCGGTTTCCGCGTTGGGCGGTTCGCAACTACCTGATGGACGGCGTTGGCTGGCGTCGCCTGTTTAGACGCATTGGCCTCAAGCGCATGTACATCGTCAACGCGTCGCGCATGAACATGCAGGGCGCAATGCAAGACATCGGCGGCCGAGTAATCGAGCTGCAAAACGGTGTCTTCTCGAAGTACAACCTGCAGTTCTCTTGGCCGGGCCGCCCGAACATTCCTTACATCCCAGACGAAATCTGGACCTGGGGCAAGTTTTGGACAGACGGCATCGACAACTCGGGTCTGCAAGAGATCGTTGTCGCCGGTGCGAACCCAGAGTTCAGCCGAATTCGCGACCTTGCGTTCGCGGGTGCCGAGGGCTACGCGCGCAAGCCAAACTCGATCGTCGTGATGTCGCAGCCGCTAATCGGTGTCGAACTATTCAGGTCGGCAATCAAGATCGCTAAGGCGATGCCAAAGCACACCGTGGTGTTTAAGTCGCACCCCAAAGACCTGCAAGAAGAGTTTGACGAAGTTATCGCCGAACTCGGTACTCCACCGAAAAACTTTTCGTTCGCCGAAGAAGGCGTCGGTTCGCTGCAGTTGATTGCCCAGTCGGAACTCTGCCTAGGTGTCTTCTCGGCGACACTGATCGAAGCCGCCGGCCTCGGTTGCAAGGTCGCGATTTTGAAGCTCGCCGGTTGGGAGCATCTCGCAAGGCTGATTGACGGTGGTTTCGCTGCCGGTTTCGCCACCGCCGAAGAATTCATTGCCGGTTTTGACGGCGTCCCTGCACCGGGCGACCCCTACTATTTCTACGGCGAGGCGGCCGACTACAAGCGCCTAACAGCAGAGCGCTAATAAACTTAGGGGCATGGCCAACTCAACAGCGCTCCTCGTGGGCTGCGGATCAATCGGTAAAAAGCACCTCCAAGAGATGCTCAACCTCTTCGACCACGTCACGGTGGTCGACATCAACGAGGAGGCACTCTCTTGGGCACAAACCGAGGGTGGCGCGAAGGTTTCGACCGCGACCTCGCTTGAGAGCGTCCTCGCCGAATTCTCGCCATACGACGTAGCCACTGTTGCCAACTGGGGGCCAGACCACGTGCCAACCATTCGCGCCTTGCAGGCCAAGGGCCAGAAGAACTTTGTTGTCGAAAAGCCGCTGAGCGACTCGATTGCCGATGCTCGCGACATTCTGGGTGAGGTGGAGCGCGCCGGTGGCAAGCTCTGGATCAACCTAACCCGCCGCTTCTCGGGCCTCCCCGCCGGAATCTTGCGCGTTGCCGCCGAACACAACCTGGGCGAACTGAAGGGTGTCACCGTGACCG
>ERZ650311.1653-NODE-1653-length-10690-cov-11.192196_pt1 | contig 10690 bp, 10 predicted proteins | sample MGYA00376247_ERZ650311 | MGnify/ENA primary metagenome ERZ650311 (study PRJEB26733, sample SAMN07839324) | wastewater metagenome | biome: small river; feature: stream; material: water | place: USA: North Carolina | collected 2016-07-28 ... | reverse complement strand
AGCAGGCGAGCGGATATTCCCACCCGCTCGGCGCCTGATGCCCGCGCGCGGGGCCGCAGATCGCTGCAATCGCGAGCGCGAGGAACATGGCGCGCCTCATGGCGTGCGCGGCGCTAGGGGGCGTTGCAGCAATAGGTTCAGCTGCTGCTTGATCTCGACCAGCGAGTCCTGCGAAGCGCGCTGGCGCTCCTCGATGCGGGCCAGGCGGTCGGCGCTGTCACGGTCGGCGCGCGCATCCTCAGCCTTGCCGGATTCCAGCAGCGTGACGCGGCGGGCGTGGTCGGCCACCGTGCCGCTGATCGTGCTGGCCCACCACACCGCGCCGGCCGTCTGGCCGATGATCGCGAGAATCAGCGCGATCGGGATGTGGCGATCGAGATGCCAGGGCTCGGCAGCGGGCTTCTCGGGCATTACGGCACCCTCACATGATCACGACGACGGGGCGGCGTGCGACGACGGCCGGCACGTCCTCTTCGATCCAGTCGTCGAACTTCACCGAGGGATCGCTGTCGGCCAGGAAGCGCAGGCCCCAGTAGGCGCCGGTCAGCGCCGAGCCGAGCGTGTAGGTGCAGCTGCCCAGCAGGCTGCCGACCGTGCTGGTACCGTCGGCCGCGTACAGATAGGCCGTGACGACCGACCCCACGACCTTCAGTGCGAGCCAGTAGTCGGTGCCGGTCGACAGCGCGCTGACGGTCGCGCTGGCCTGGTCGGTGCCGGCGCCGCCGCTGTCCACGGTCTGGATTTTCAACGTGGTCATGCTGTCGCTTGAGCTGCCGATCGAGGCGCGCACGCCGGTGAAGTCGCTGCCGTCGGCCGCGGTGGTGCGGCCCAGCACCGACAGCGAACCGGCCGCGCTGAACCGCACGCGCACGCGGCACAGCCGATCCGCGCTGGCGCCCAGGTCGCACAGCGCCAGATAGCCGGTGCCGCGATTGTAGACCCGGCCCGAACCGTCGCTGCCGATGTAGGCGCCGCTGAAGCTGGCCCAGGCCAGCGTGCCGCTGCCGCCCAGCGCATTGTCGAGGTTGCGCGACGACCACAGCGGATCGTCGCTCGCCATGCCGTTGAAGGTGTCGGAGTGGAGGATCGCCATCGCTCAGGTCCTCCGGGCGACACGCATGTTGTCGCCGGCCTCGGCGTAGCCGGAGCGGGCCACCATGTAGGCGATGATCGCCTCCATCTTGGTCTTCTGGATATTGTGGTCGGCCGCGATGCGGGCCGCGCTGACGATCTTCTGCGCATAGTCCGCGGTCGGGATCGTCGCATAGCTGCCGGCATAGTCGGCCGGCGCGATGCCGGGCAGCCGCAGGTTCGACGCGGTCGGCGTCGCGCTGGTGAAGGCGACCAGCAGATCGCCGGTCACCTGCGTGCCGCTGTTCACGCTGGTGATCTTGAAGATGCCGCCGTTGCCGAGATCGTAGATGTAGGCGCCGACATACCAGCTGCCGGCGGCGAAATAGCTGTTGGAGAAGGTGAAGGTCCGGCCGCTGCCCACGGTGTTGGCGCTCAGCGTCGCCGTGCCTGCACCGGTGCGCCGCGGCCCCTGAATCGACCCGGTCTGGTCGATCGGCGCGATGTGCGCGCTGCGCTTGTAGACCGCGCCCCAACTGGTCGGATCGGCGTCGGCATAGTTCGTGGAATCCCGCAGCACCAGCCAGAACGAACCGAACATATAGTCCATCGGCATGTTGGCGTTGGCGTCGTCCCATATGTCGGTCAGCGCGCCCAGCGACCAGCTGTAGCCCGCGTCACCGTCGCTGTCGGTCAGGCCCATTTCCTTCGCCAGGCCCTGCATCATCAGGTTCATGCAGATCTGCCAGAGCGACTCGATGGTCGAGCCCGACGAATAGGTCGGATGCACGGTCGTATCGGTGTTCTGCTTCAGCCACTGCGGCGTCTTCGTCGCGCCGCTGCGCCGCGAGCCGGGATCGGTCGGACCCCAGACCTTCAGCGCATTCCAGGTCTTGGCGAGCCGCGCCGCATAGTACGTCTTGTCGTTGACGACCAGGTTGCTGAGGCTGTCCGGCGTGCACAGCGCCGCCTGAAGCAGCGACGACAGGCCCCACGCCTTGCCGCGCGTCTGCCCTTCGCCGAGGTAGTAGGCGTAGAACGACGCATTGCCGGTGGCTTCGCCATAGACAGTGCCGTTCGCGCCGGCGCCGTTGTAGCCCTCGTTATAGACCGTCTGCACGCCGGCAACTTCCTGGCGCTGCATGCAGCGCAGCCAGAACAGGTCGCCGGTCAACAGGTAGGGGAAATAGAACGGCAGCGGCATGTGCGACACGTCGTAGGTCCATGCCACGAACGGCGCCGCCGGCCGCGCGATCTGCGTGCCGCCCTGGGCTGGGTTGTAGTTGTAGTTGGTGCCGTTGTCGGCGCGCGGCCACACACCGAGCTGCCCGTTCGTCGGCGAGCCGGAGAGCCGCACCGGCGCGAGGAAATTCCAGGTGGCGAAATGGTGCGCGTTCTCGAAGATGCGGCGGCGCCCTGCGGCGGTGCATTTCACCAGGCCGTTGGTGCACCAGGCCGGCACCGGTCCGATATCGACGCGATCGCCGGGGCCGCCGATGTCGGTCGTGATCTCGCCCATCAGCACCGTGCCGGCGGAACCGCGGAACGACAGCGGCCGGATGCTGCCGTCGCTGGCGCGCATCGTATCCAGCTGCGTCGTGCTGTGCGTGACGCTGGCGAACGGCAGGTCGTTGTTGATGAAGCACTTGCTCGCCGCCAGCACATCCATGGCCGCGCGCGTCGTGGGCGTGATCGCGTTGCTGTTGTCGCCCCATTGCAGCACCGCGGACTTCAGGGTGCCGACCGCTCCGCAGCGGTAGAATCGCATGCCGGCTTCGTGGCCGATGCCCTCGATCGACCAGTTGCCGCTGCTGAAGCTGGTGCCGCTGGCCGCCTGGTAGATGTAGACATTGACCGAGGTAGCGCTGTTGCGCGTCTTGATGATCGCGCCGCCGCCGCCGCAGCGGATGTGCGCGCCGACGCAATCGGTGGCGAAGGTGCCGGTGCTGCGCGTCCAGGTCTGCGCGCCGGTGCTGGTGCCGCCCGTCGCCGTCAGCGTGCCGGTAGGGCTCGCCTCGCGCGCGTAGGACAGGCGGTTGACGTTGCCGTCGACGTCGTTCTGATCGCTGGTGATCAGCGTGCCGTCCGACAGCGAGGTCGCGCGCTGGATGTTCCAGCCGTAGAAATAGTTGACCGCCGTGCCGCGCACGAGGTCTTCGTTCATGCACTCGGCCTTGAACTCGACCAGCGTGATCGCGTTGCCGCCGCCGACCGCCGCGGTGCCGGCCTTGTAGGCCACGATCTCCATCGCGACGCGCAGCCCGTCGCCCGATGCGTGCGCGGTGCCGGCATTTTTCGGCGGCCCGCTGGCCAGCCAGCGCGTGCGCGTCGGGCCGCTTTCGATCGCGACCAGCTGATAGTCGGTCTTGCTGAAGCTGCTGCCGGCGGCGAGTGCGGCGCGCGCATCGAAGGCATAGGTGGTGCCGCCGATGTCGAAATTGACCACGGCCTGGAAGCTGGTCGCCAGCACGTCGCTGGCGGTGATCGCGGTGCCGGTCGGCGCCGCCGTCGTCGTGGTTTCCAGGAACAGTTTGCGCGTGCCGCCGCTGGCGAGCGCGGGCACGATGCCCGACAGCACCACCATGCGGGTTGCGCCGGCTAGGTCGGTGGACGGCAGCGCCACCTGGAAATTCGCCAGCACCGTGCCCTTGGCGCCGCTGCCGTTGTCGTCGTAGGCGCGCAGCGTGCGGCCCGACGGCAGCTGGTCGGCGGTGAGCGGGATGACGATGGCGAAGGGCTCGCTGGTCTTCGCGCCTGTGCCGTTCTCGGTCAGCGTCAGCGTCATCAGCGCCAGGTCGCTGCCGCTGTCGGTCACCGTGACGGTCATGTCTTCTTCGTAGGGCGTGCTGCTGCCGTCGTCGGCGCGGATGCGCACGGTCTTGCTGCCGGCGGTCAGCGTGCCGGTGCCGCTGCGTTCGAGGATGATGGTCGCGGCCGGGTTCGCGCCGCTGAGCGCGAAAGGATTGCCGGCTGGCTGCGACACGATCGTCCAGGTGAAGCTGCTGCTGTCGCTGTCGGTGGCGCTGAGCGTGCCGACGTCGGTGCCGCCGGTCGCGTTGTCGGCGATCGAGGCTGCTGAGAGTGCGATGTCGGTCGGCGACTGCGGGACCGGCGGCGTGCCGGCGCGCGGGCGCAGCCGCGAGCGCGAGAGGAATGGGAGCGTCACGGGAGGCGGAACTCCAGGGCGACCGCGCCGCCCTTGGCCGGAGTTGACCCCACGGCATCGATGTCGAGTTTGATCAGGTCGCCGGTCTGCACGTCGTCGTTCGACGTGTTGATCACGGCCGCCGTCGCTGCCGTGATGCTGCTGGTTTCGGTCAGGTCGATCGTGAGTGCCGTCGAGAGCATGTCGACCGCGCTTCCCGATCGGACGCGCCGGATGTTAAACGTCGGCAGAGTGCCGCCAGAACCCGCCGTCGCGACGGTGCCGACGATGCCGACCAGGTTCATGCCATTCATGCAAGCCGGCACGGTGAACCACGCCTGCCCGTCACCCGTCGCGAGGTTGTCGGTGTCCAGTGCGCTAAGCGGCAGACTCACACCCTTGGTGCCGGCGTAGGACGCTGCCAGCCCGTCGGGGTGCACATAACGCGCCGTGTCGGTGCCGGTATTGGTCTCGGCCGCCGTCGCGCCTTCGGCAATGCCGGCGTTGCTCTCGCTCGCCAGCAAGGTGGCCTGCGACAGCGCGTTGCTGTTGCTGTTGTCGGCGAAGATCAGCAGGTCGCTTGCGGCCGGGGTGGCGCTCGCGAGTTTGGAGGCGTCCAGGTCGCCGTCGTAGGCGAAGCTCGTGCCGTTGTCGTCGGTGTAGAAGGTCAGGATCAGCGTGGCGCCGCTCGCGATCACCAGATTTGCCGCCACGCCAAGCCCCAGCGACATGCCGGTGCCCAGCGTGATGGTCCGCGCGCCGCCGCTCGCCGTGATGATGTACTGGACGTAGAACCGCTTGCTGCTGCCGAAGGTGCCGGTGGGCACGTTCAGCGTCAGATTGCCGGCCTGTGCGGTGATCTTGATCACCGTGTTGCCGGTCAGGCCCGACGGCGCGTAGGGCGAGGATTGCGTCGTGCTGGAGACGATGTCCCAGTCGTCGGCGCTGCCGCCGCCTGTGGCATTCAGCGTCGTGCCGGACATGCTCAGGTTCGTGCCCAGCGTGATGGCCGCGACGTTTCCCGTGGAACCCCGGCCATACAGTTGCGAGGCCGACAGGGCCGTGAGACCTGCCGTGCCCGAACCTGTGAAGCTCGGCACGCTGTTGGCCGCGCTGGTCAGGCCGGCAAGGGCCGCTAGTTCGGCATCGTATGCCTGCACGTTGGTGCCGATCACCAGCCCGAGGGTCGCCCGGGCCGTGGCGGCGTCGGCGTCGTCGACCAGCGTGCGGCCGAACGTCGAGATGACGTTGCTGTCGATCGTGAATACGGTCCCACTGCCCGAAACCGTGATGTCTCCCTTGTCGCCGTCCGAAGCAGCCGAGTTCAGCGTTGTGCCGCTGATCGACAGCCCTGTCCCAAGCGCCAGCCACGTGACCGCGCCCGCGCTGTCGTCCCAAAACATGATCCGGTCGGCGTCGGGGTCTGTCAGGCTCGCGCCAGTGCCACCGTCGGCAAGTGCCACATCCTGGCCGCCGAGGCGGTAGACGATCTGGCCTTCGACCGCGATGTCGCCCGCACTGACGCGCGAAACAGTCGTGTCGCTCGCGCTGCCGATGTTCACGGCCAAGAACTGCGGACTATCGCCGGTCGTCAGGCCGCTGATGCTGGCCTGCACGTGCGTGTGCGTGACGGGCGCGAACAGCGTGGATGGGGCCTGCACGCCGAAGCCAAGCCGATGCCCGAACAGCGTTACGCCGGTCAGGTCGGTGACGATGGCGTATGATCCCGAATCGTCAATTTCAGGCATGGATCAAGGCTCCAACAACTGCTGGCCGAGGGGGTCGAGAAGTGGATTTCCGAGCGGGTCAAGAAGCGGGCGCCCGCCACCGGGCGACGGCACGTCGACCACGGGCAGCGCGTCCAGAAGCGCGCGCATCCGATCCTCGCGGGACACCAGCGGTGTCCGCGTGCGCTCCCACTGCGGCATGGTTTAGATTTCCGCTTCGATGAACAGGAGGGTGACGCCCGCCACCGTTGTGCCGCTCACGGTCGCGAACCCGGCGGGCGCGACTTCGACGTGCACGTATTGGGGCGATCGGCCGAGATCGAGGCCATAGACCGAGCCGCCAACCACCGCCGTGATGCTGCTGGTGAACACCATCTCGTCGCCAGCCGCGAAGCGGCCGCTAGCCGCCGTAAACCGCAGCACGACCCGCACCTGCGACGGCATGACGCCGAAGCCGTGCGAGAGCCGATAGATGCCGCCCGCCGCCCATGCGATCGGCTCCGAGCGTTTGACCCCCGCCCCGAAACCGCCGATGCCGCGGTTCACAGGCGATAGCCCTGGCCCACGATGTTGAACGTCTCGGCGTTGTGAGTGCTGACGCCGATCTGCGCGCCGTTCGGCAGATAGACCTGCCCGGCTGGCATCGTGAAAGACCCGCTGAAAGCTTGCACGGTGCCGCTCGGCGTGATGGCCGTAACTGCGAGTTCGGCCAGAAGCCGCCAAGTGTCGGCGCTCGCCTCGCGGTAGAACAACCGCAGCATGCCGGCCGTCGTCGTCCCGGCGGCGCGAGCAATCACGGCCTCGATAATGGTGCCGGGCGATACGCCGGTCACCAGCGTCGTGATGCCGCCAGTGCCGTCGCGGGCCGTATTGGCCGTGCTGATCTGTTCCACCTCGCTGACCGCGAGGCTGGCGAATTGCGGGCTGTAAGCCATGGGGTTACCTCAGGTTGCGCAGGAGAAACAGGTTTTCGGCCGGGCTGCGCGCGCCCAGCGCGTCGGTCGGCACAAGCGAGGGGTCGATCTGGCCGCCGGTCTGGACCACGACGACGTTCCCGGGCGCGACGCCGACGTCATAGACGGCCGCCGTGCCAAGCCCGAGGTTGGCCCGAGCCTCTTCGGCGGTGGTGCCGCCCGTGCCGCCGCTCTCGACGCCGATCGGGGTCTCCGGGCTGAACCGCATGTTGTCTTCGGTCCAGATTTCCTCGCCGTTGGCGCGGGCGAACACGACCTTGTAGGCGCCGATTCCGAAGAGTGCCGGGGCAAAACCAGATGCGTTCAGCACAACCGGGTTGGACAGCGCCACGTCGGCTTCGGCCGCGCTGTAGACCGGCTTCGGCGTGCTGCTGCCGGCGTCGTAGAACGTCAGGGTTCCGCCGGGCACGATCCGGCCATCGCCGTCCGTCCACTCGAACCGGGGGCTGAAAAAGCGGTCGGCCATGCTATGGTTGGTCCTGTGACCTATGAAGGCTTGATCTCGATCGCCCTGACGGTGTTCATCGTCGGGCTGCTGCGCGCCCTACGGGCCGGGATACGCCAGTCGGTAGAGCGGAACGCCCAACGCCCCGCCGCTGCCCGCGACCGTGTTTCCCACCGCTTGCGCGACGGGGCCGACCGAATGGGCGAACAGGTCGTTGATGCCCGCCTGCCCCAGCCGCGAATAAGCGCCCAAGGCCGCACCACCCCCCAGCAGCGCAGGTAGCGGGATCGCCCCTGTAGCCGCGCCTGCGCCGAGCGTGGCGGTCAGCAGTCGATCCGCCGTGCCGCTGTTGGGCGTCCGCACCGACAGGACGTTGCGGCCGGCGTCGGACAGTTCCTGCATGGGCGCGTCGCCGCGCGCGAAGGCAGAATGCCGGGCCGAGGTGTCCATCTCCCGCACCGCCTGGCCGAGTTGCGCAGGCGTGAAGACGCCTTCCACGGCCCCGGTCTTCCCGGCGGCAGCCTGAACGCGCAGGAAGCGCGTATAGGCTTCGTCGGCCGACCGAAGCGCGCCTCGGGCCTGCGGGTTTGCGCGGGCAAGCAAATCCTGAAACGACTTCTGCACCGCCGTGAATGCGCGGCCGAGTTCACGCTCGCCCGCATTGCCCACGGCGCTCCCGTATTCCCGCGCCAGAGAACCCAGCTCGCTCTTGATGGTCTGGTAGGTCGCGCCATCCAGCACGCCGCCAGATGCCTGCAACCGGCTCACCACGCGGTCTTGGAGTGCTTTGGCGAAGGCCTTGGCATTCTCCGGCGTCAGGAAGCCGGCGCCGATGCGCGTCAGGTCGGCTGCAAATGCCGCGTCCGGCCCGAACGGCTTGATCCCGACCAGCGCCCTGTCGTAGGCCGCGCTGATCCGCTGCCCGACATCCTCAACGAGTTCGCGCCCGACCGCCGCGTCGCGCGCCACACGCTGCCCAATCGGGGCAAGCGCGTTATTCGCTGCGGCGCGGTTGAAGCCCTCAATCCCGCGCTGCTGCGCTCGCCCGATGGCCTCCCCGACCACGGGCAGCGAGCCGGCCTTTTCTTCAAGCCGCTGCGCAAATCCGCCGGCAATCTGTCCCGGCGTCAGCGGCACACCGGCTTCGCGCAAGGCGGTCTGCTGGGCAGTCAGATTTGGCGCGATCGCACGCCCGACCACGTGGGCCACAGGCCCGACGACGCCGCCCGCCACCGCGCCCTGCGTCGCCTGCCGCCCCTTCTCGTCCCAAAAGTCGCCATTGGGGTTGGTGACAGGCTGTGCTGCGCCCAGGATGCCGCCTTGGAATGCGCCCGTGAGCCCAGCGCCGAGAATGCCGCTGCCCACAGCCGGCAGCGCCAAGGCCGCCGGGATTGATGCCGCGACCTGGCCGCCTAAGCGGCCCCAATCGACGCCGCTTTCCCCAGCCGCACGGCGCGCCGCCTGATACTCGGCCTCGCGGGTAGCAACGCCTTGGTTCAGATCCTGCGGTGTCGCAGGCGTCATGCCGAGCGCGCGCGTCACGGGGCCGATGACCGGCGCCTCGTTCAGTGCCCGCGCGCCCGCGTTCACGGCATCAACAACCCCGCTCGGGATCGCGTTCGCCAGCAGCTGCGCGCCGCCGTGCACGAGGTCGCCCATGCCCATCGCAAACCCTGACGGGGCCGGCCCAGGTTGCGCGGAGGCGGGCGCCGGCATGGCGCCAAGATAGCGCACCAGGTCGGCATCGCTGTAGCCGGCCTCGCGCGCGCCAGCGACGTTGAACCCGCGTTCGCCGGCCAGATGGTCCGCAATCTCGCGATCCGAATAGCCGGCTCGCCGCGCGCCCTCGATGTCGAACGTCATCGCTGGAAACTCGATAGCGGCGGGCGGGTCGCCTGCTGCTGCCGCTCGGAGGCCACGACTTCGCGCCAACGCGGGCCGTGGATCGTCTCAAGGAAGCGCTCCTCGACGACCTTCAGGTTGCGGTCGAACTGGTCCTGCGATTGGGACTGCGCGAGGTTGCGGAAGGCGGCCCGCAGCATGTTGTTCTCACGGTCGCTGACTGCGCCCAGCGCCCCGCCGGTCGGTGACGCCGCACGCATCTGCTGAAGGCGGTCGAAGGCCAGCGTGGTTTCCAGCGTCTGCAAGGTCTGCGCCGCGTTGTAGGCGGCCGTACCGGGTATGCGGGATGTCAGCAGCGCCACAGGGCCGGTCGTCGGCAGCCACGCGCCCTTCATGGTCTCGCGCACGTCATTGATCAGGGCGACGGCGTTCTGCGCTTCGACGCGCGACTGCTGGGCCTGCAATTCCTGCTGGCGTGTCGGCTGTTCGACGCGGCGGATCACCCCGCCGTTCGGGCCTGTCGTTTCGACGGTGCGGGTCTGCGGCGAATTAGGCCCCGGCGGCAGGCCGCCCGTGATCGTGGTTTGTGTCGGTTGCCGCGCACCCGGAGCACCTTCGGGCAAACTGCCCGGCGGCAGCGCGCCCATAGCCGGGGGCTGCGCACCCGCGCGCGGGCCAAACTGCTGCGGCGCGGGCTGCTGCGAATACGACGGACGCGGGAACCCGACCGGCCCGCTCGGCGTCATGATGGTCGCGTTGCCGTTGGCGTCGAGCTGCGTCCGGTCGCCAAAGATGCGGTTGTAGGCCACCGCGTATTCGGGGCTGTCCGGACGATCGCGGAACCGCTGAAGGTTGACGTAGGCTTCGTTCTCGCTGCCGGGCGGAGGGTTCTCACGCGGCGCCGGGGTCGGGTCACCGGGAAGAAACTGGCCAGTGCGAGGATTGAAAACGCGGATGCCGGCGGCGGTCGTGACGGGCTGGTAGCTAACGGGCGCGTGGCTGGCGATGCGGAGGTCGCGCTCTTGGCGGAATCGGTCGCCGCTCATCGCGTCCGGCTGCTGATCGACGCTCCGCGCGCCCGTAAAGTCGTTCACCGAAACCACTGTGCCAGGACGGAAGCCGGCCGCCGTCGCCTCCTGTGGAGTCAATGCGCGCGTGCGGGCCGACAGGATGCGATAGGCCAAATCCTGCCCGCCCGGCACGCTGGCAAGCGCCTGCGCTGCCGCAGTTCGCGCCGCCGGGTCGCTGCCGAACAGCGCCGGCCCGTGCTGCGCCATCGCGGCATTCAGCGCGCGCCGATCCGCCAACTGGCCCTGCGCGGCCTCGGCCTGCAACCGGTTCGCCTGCATGGCGTCCAGGCGGCCAAGCGTCTGCCCGAGGTCGAGCGGCTTCAGCCCGGCGGCGATGTCGTAAAGGGCCATGGCTTACCGTTTCAGGTATGCGTAGCCGATAAGGGCGTTGTTCAGCCCGCCCGTGATGGCGTTGG
>ERZ650311.1651-NODE-1651-length-10696-cov-5.376750_pt1 | contig 10696 bp, 7 predicted proteins | sample MGYA00376247_ERZ650311 | MGnify/ENA primary metagenome ERZ650311 (study PRJEB26733, sample SAMN07839324) | wastewater metagenome | biome: small river; feature: stream; material: water | place: USA: North Carolina | collected 2016-07-28 ... | reverse complement strand
TCGACGGCCAACATCCTGGTGGCCGCCTCTTTGATCATTGGCACACCTTTCTTTGTGATCTTCGGCTCCCTGTCCGACAAGATTGGCCGCAAGCCCATCATCCTGGCCGGCATGCTTCTGGCCATCGTGACCTACTTCCCGCTGTTCAAGATGTTGACCGAAGCCGCCAACCCGGCGTTGGCCAAGGCTCAGCAGACCGTGCCGGTGACCGTGACCGCTTCTGCAGGTGACTGCTCCTTCCAGGGCAACCCTGTGGCCCGCGAGATCGACTTCACCAAGTCCTGCGACATCGCCAAGCGTTACCTGGCCCAGCAATCGGTGAGCTACAAGAACGCCGTGGCCACCGAAGCCGGTCCCGCCAAGATCAAGATTGGCGAGAAGGAAATCGTGGCCCCCGTGGGTGCTGTCGAGAACCACAAGTTCACCGCTGACAGCGCTGCCGCCATCGCCGCCTTCAAGAAGGAAATCTCCGAAGCCTTGAAGGAAGCGGGCTATCCCGCCAAGGCTGACCCGGCCAAAGTGACCGCCGGCGCCAAGAAAGCCGAAGAATCGCTGTGCGCGATGTGCCATCTGGGCGGCATGGCCGGCCAAAACGAAGTGCCGCGCCTTGCAGGCCAGCACCCTGAATACATCAGCACGCAGCTGAAGAATTTCAAGGCTCGCGAGCGCACCAATGACGCTGGCAACATGACCAGCCTGGCGCAGACCCTGTCTGACGAAGACATCGAGAACCTCGCACACTGGATCTCGAACCTGTACTGATCCGCATCACCTGACAGTCGCGCTGCCCTTGTAGCGCCTTGTCTGCAGCAATGCAAAGAGCCGGCAAATGCCTAATGCTGGTCAGTTAAGGCAAGTCGCTGGATCCCGGCGTGCGCCGGGATGAGGTTCAACGGCCCGCCATCCTTTGATAGGTCGTCCCGGCGCATGCCGGGACCCAGCGTCTTTTAATTCGCTCGTGAAAACTTTGCGTTCAACTGAGTTGCATTACCGTCGGTAGGGGCGTTTTTCTTGCGAGCGGCCGCGATATTTCTTTTACTTATTCAGCTTTCCAGATGAACCGCCCGACCCGACCACTTCCCATGCGTGATGGCGTATCGCCCAGTCGCGTCGGCCTGCCTCATGGGCATTGGAAAACACTGGGAGAATTCTTTTCTGCGCGTTTTCCCGACGTACCCGCGTACCGATGGGCAGAACGTGCTGAGCGTGGTGAAGTGGTGGATGAGCAGGGACAGCGCCTGACACCGGAAAGTCCATACCGTGGCGGCGCCTCTGTTTACTACTACCGCGAGCGGGCACATGAAGTACGCATTCCCTTCGATGAAAAGATCCTGTTTCTGAATGATGAACTGCTGGTCGTCGATAAACCACATTTCTTGCCAGTGACCCCGGGAGGAAGGTTCTTGCGCGAGACACTGCTGGTTCGCTTGAAGAACTCGACCTGGACGGCACCATCCGCAAGACAGCGGCCAATGCAGGCTACCTCGACATCCTGATGCGGCCCGAGCGCCACAACAACGTCAAGGTGCTGCTGCTGATGGATGTGGGCGGCACCATGGACGAGCACATCGCCCGCGTCGAGGAAATGTTCTCGGCCGTGAAAGCCGAGTTCAAGCACCTGGAGTACTACTACTTCCACAACTGCGTCTACGACTTCATGTGGAAGAACAACAAGCGCCGCTTTGCCGAGAAGTTCGCCACCTGGGACATCCTGCGCAAGTACAACAAGGACTACAAGCTGATCTTCATCGGGGACGCCACCATGAGTCCCTACGAGATCCTGCAGCCCGGCGGCAGCGTCGAGTACAACAATGAGGAAGCCGGCGCCGAATGGTTGCAAAGGCTCACACATGCTTTCCCCAAATACGCCTGGATCAATCCTGAACCGCAAGGCGTGTGGCAGTATCGGCAAAGTATCGCCATCGTTCAGCAACTCATGAGCCAGCGCATGTTCCCGCTCACGCTCAAGGGGCTGGAGGACGCGATGAGATTGCTGAGCAAGTGAGCCGCCGACGCACCACTTTTCTTTGGCCCCTTCTCTCGCGCACTTGGCAGCAGGTCTGTGGCCTGATGCTGTGCGCCGTGCTGGTCTGGCCTGCCCAGGCGCAGAGCACTGAACCCGCTTCGCCGCCTCAAACGGCGGCCTTCACACTCGACATACACGCCCCCGAAGCCACCACCGAGCTGCTGCAACGCCACCTGCAATTGCTGCGCTACAAGGCGTTGAACGACCTGGATGCGATGGAACTGCAGCGCCTGCTGAGTGCGGCGGATCTGCAAGCCCGGGAATTGCTCGCGACCCAGGGGTACTTTTCCCCACGTCTGAACTGGCAAACCGAGACTGCAACGGACAGCGGTCCACGCTGGAGCATCCGGCTGCAGGTCGAGCCCGGTCCGCAGGCACGCATTGCACAAGTGCGCTGGATTTTTCAGGGACACCTGCAGGACGATCCCAAACACAGCGGACAGCGGCAAGCCCTTGAGAAGCAATGGCTGCTGTCTGCGGGCAAAGGCTTCACGCAAGAGGCCTGGAACGACGCCAAGGCTGCCGCCTTGCGCCAGCTCACGTCTGAACATTACCCGCTCGGTCGCTGGGTGCACACCGAAGCCCGTGTAGACCCCGATCAGCACAGTGTGGTGCTCGACCTGACGCTGGACTCGGGTCCAGAAGTCTTCCTGGGGCCGGCCATGGTCAGCGGCCAGGAACGCTACAGCCTTGAGCAAGCCCTGCGCCTGGCCAATGTCCCGATCGGACGCAGCTATCGCCAGAGCGATCTGCTTGAAGTCCAGCAACGGCTGGTGCTCAGCGGCTTTTACGACGCAGTGTTTGTCTCGCTCGACACCGACGGCCCGCCCGAGGCCATGCCTGTGCGCATTGAACTCAAGGAAGCCCTGCGCCAGCGCTGGCAGCTGGGCGTGGGCCTGCGCAGCGATACCGGACCTCGTCTGACACTCGAACACACCCAGCACCGCGTGCCCGGCATCGACTGGCGGGCCGTTACCAAACTGTCCGTGGATCACCTCTTGCAAAGCGCCAGTGTGGAGTTGCTGTCACCGCCCGATGCCAGCCTGTGGCGCTGGGGTCTGCAAGCCAAGGCGGAACACCAGCAGTTCAGCGGCTACGAGGTCAACAGCCAGCGCCTGCGTGCCGGCCGCAACCAGCTCGGCGAAAACATCGACCGCAGCTACTACGCACAGTACGACAACGCGCAAACCACCGGTGCGCTGACCGACACGCGCAGCGCGGCCAGTGCGCATTACGCCTGGACCTGGCGACGTTTCGACAGCCTGCCCTTCCCGAGCCGCGGCTGGGGTCTGGGGCTGGAACTGGGCGGCGGCATGACCCTGGGTGAACAACACATCCCCTACTTGCGTGGTCTGGCCAAGACACTATGGCTCCTGCCGATCGGCGACCAAGGGCATCGCCTGTCTTTGCGTGCAGAGGCGGGCGCAGTCGGCACCCGCAATGCCGACAACATCCCGATCACACAGATGTTCGTGGCCGGCGGCGAGCACAGTGTGCGCGGCTACGCTCCCGGCAGCATCGGCATTCCAGGGGCGGGAGGCATCGTCACTGCAGGCCGTTACTTGCTGACCGGCAGCGCCGAATGGCTGATGCCGATCCGGCAAGGACAGCGACGCACCGACTGGGACGGTGTGCTGTTCGTCGACACCGGGGCCGTCACCAACAGCCCCTCTCACTGGACCACCGCCACCGGCGTGGGGGTGGGTGCGCGCTGGCGCAGTCCCGTCGGTCCCCTGCAGATGGATCTGGCACGGGCCCTTCAGACCCAACGCTGGCGTTTGCACATCAGCATAGGTTTCCGTTTCTGATGAGCAACTCACCGCCCCCCTTGGAGTCCCCACGCCTGCCGCGCCGCCCGTGGCTCGCGCGACTTTATTCCGGGCTGGGTCTGCTCGCCTTGCTGGGTGCAGGTGCCTGGTGGTGGAGTGGCAGCGAGGGCTCCCTCGCCACAGGGCTGCGCCTGACCGATGCCCTGCTGCCTGCCGGCCAGTCATTGCAGGCTTCAGGCGTGGAGGGCAGCCTGCGTCACGGCGGACGTATCGCCTCCCTGCAATGGCAACAGGATGGCCTGTCCTTGAAGGCACAGGGCCTGGCGCTGCAGATCGACGCCGGGCGACTGCTGCAAGGCCAGCTGCCTTTGCACACCCTGCACCTGGACCGGCTGGAGGGACAAAGCCAAAACGCAGCCCAGAGCAGCTCGCCAGTCACGCAGCTCATCTGGCCCTTGCAGGTGCAGCTGTCATGGCGCATCGGCACACTGCACTGGCAAGGCGCAGCCCCTTTCGATGCCACCGCTCTGCAGGGTGACTACCGCTTTGATGGGCAGCACCATGCCCTCTTGCTGGACAGGCTGCAATGGGCGCAGGGCCAATACCGTGCCCGTATCGAGCTGCAAGCCCGCACACCGATGGCGCTGGATGCACAACTGCAAGGCGAATTGGCCTGGCCTTCACAACACACGGCCCACCAGCCTCTGCAAGCCTTCGCGCAGCTGAAGGGCGCGCTCGGCGGAGTGCATGCGGAGTTGGCCCTGACGGCCCGCCTGTCCACACCGGACAAGCGGCCTGACGCACCGCAGCTGGAGTTGCAAGGACAATGGCACCCCCAGGCGGCGCAGCCGATCACGGCACTGCAAGCACGCTTGCAGCAAATCGATCTGTCCATGCTGTGGCCGAGTGCCCCACAGACTGGACTGAACGGCGATGTTCAGGCCCACGCCGATGGGTCGCACTGGCGGCTGGATGTGGCCCTCACCAACCGCGTCACCGGGCCATTGGACCAGGGCCGCATTCCGCTGCAGCAACTGCAGGCCCGGCTGCTGCACGATGCGACCGGCTGGCAAGTGCCGACTTTTCAGGCCCGCTGGCCTGGAGGTGGCGTGCAAGGCCAGGGCCAGTGGCAGGCGTCGGCATGGCAGGGGCAATGGCAAATCGACCGGCTGCAAGCGGTCCAATGGTGGTCCAGCCTGCCTGGGCCCGCGCTCACCGGACAGATCACCGCCATCCAGCACGAGTCCGGGGCGCTGGCCCTGCAAGCCAGGCTGCAACCGCAGGACAGCCCTCCTGCCCATGCAGGCTCAGGCACTGCGGCGGGTCTGCGTCTTGAAGCCCGATGGCAGGACGGCAGCTGGACGCTGCCGCAATTCCAGCTCGATTGGGCAGATGCCCATGTGCAAGGAGAAGGCCGCTGGACACCTGCTCAAGCGCTCCTGCAAGCTTCTGCGCAATGGCAACTGCCTGGCCTGAGGGCTGGACTGAAAGGACAACTCTCGCCCCGTCAGGGCTCAGGGCAATGGCAGATCGAGAGCCAGGACACCCAGCGCCTGTGGGCCTGGCTCTCGCGCTGGCCTGGTCTGCGCGAGCGCCTGCAGGGCTGGCGCCGACCCGATGCCCTGCTGGCTGACGGCCAATGGCAGGGCGGCTGGGCGGCGTCAGGGCTGGTGCTTCAGGCCCGCATGGCCACCCCTGAAGTCCAGGCGCAAGCACGCACCGCCCTGCGCCAGGACGGCGCATCCGGAAACTGGCGCGGACAGATTGAGCAATTGCAGCTCCAATGGCAGGGGCTTCGTGGCGATCCGGCACCAGGCCAGATGGACCTGCAAAACCCGTTGCCCTGGTTGTGGCACCCGCAAGACCGCCGGCTGCAATGGCAGGCTCACCGCTGGCTGCTACAAGGCCCGGGCGGCCGGGCACCGGTGGTGGTGGATGCGGGCGACTGGCAGATGACCCGGCACCACGGCGCATGGCCAGCCGTGCGGGTGCAGGCGCAAGTGTCGGACCTGCCCTTGAGATGGGCCGCCTGGTTGGGGCTGCCTCCGACACCAGGTGATCTGCTGCTGCAAGGTGGCTTGGACCTCGCGTTGCAGGAGCGACCCCGCCTGCGCGCCTGGCTCGAGCGCAGTCGCGGGGACCTGCAGGTGGGCACCGAACAGCCGAACCCGTCACCTGTGCAGGCGGGCATTCGCACCGCACATGTCCAATTGCAAGTGGAGGGACCGCTGGCCACCCTGAACCTGAATTGGGACAGTGCCCAGGCCGGCCAGCTCCAGGCCCAACTGCAATCGCGTCTTGATCCAGGCTCACACACCGGACTTGCCGGTCTCTGGCCGGCCACAGCACCGCTCTCGGGTCAGGTGAATGCACGCCTGCCGCGCGTGGGCACCTGGTCCTGGCTGGCGCCGCCGGGCTGGCGGGTCCAAGGCTCGCTGGACACGCGCATTGATGTGTCGGGCACCCGCGCTCAGCCGCAATGGACGGGCACGCTGCAGGCAGACCACCTGGCCGTGCGTTCTGCCATCGAAGGCATCGAGTTCCGGCAGGGCCGCCTGCGCGCACGCTTGCAGGAACAACAGGTGCTGCTGGACGAGTTGCGCCTGCTTGGCGCCGGAGACCAGGGCGGCGAACTGTTGGCTCAGGGCCAGGTCCGCTGGCTGCCACAGGCCGGGCCGCTGTTGCAGGCTGTGCAGATGGACGTGCAGATGCAGGCCAAGGGCCTGCGCGTGACACACCGGGCCGACCGCCGCCTGAGCCTGTCAGGGCAAGTGCATGCGCAGCTCGACCGTGGACACATGCAGCTGCGCGGCCAGCTGCAGGCCGACTCGGCCCTTTTCATCCTGCCGGACGACAGCACCCCGACATTGGGCAAGGACGTCGTCATCGCGCAGGCACGCACTGCAGCCACACCTGCCGCCCCCCCCGAAGGGTTATCGGTCATGGGCACACCGGACATCCAGGTGCTGCTGAACCTGGGACCGGACTTCCAGTTGCGCGGCCAGGGCGTCACTTCCCGACTGGCCGGTGAAGTGCAGCTGAGCAGCAGCGCAGCCACGGGCGGACAGCCACGCCTGGTCGGCCAGGTCCGAACCGAAGGCGGACGCTACCAGGCCTACGGCCAGCAGCTCGACATCGAGCAAGGCCTGCTGCGCTTTGCCGGTCCCTACGACAACCCGGCGCTCGACATTCTTGCCCTGCGCCCCAACCTGAGCCAACGCGTGGGGGTGCGGGTGAGCGGCACCGCCCTGGCGCCGCGCATCCGTCTGTACGCAGATCCGGACATGCCGGACGCCGACAAGCTCGCCTGGCTCGTGCTGGGCCGCTCGCCCGCGGCCGGCGGCGCCGAATCGGCAGTGCTGCAACAGGCCGCCCTGAGCTTGCTGGGCGGCAACGGCAAGAGCCTGGGCGGCGAGCTCGCCAGCGCACTGGGCTTTGACGAGGTCTCGCTGGCCAGCCGCAGTGCCACCACCCCCACGGGCACTACCGCCACCGGCACAGCGGTCACGCTGGGCAAGCGCCTGTCCAAGGATTTCTACCTGGCTTACGAAAGCAGCGTGAGCGGCACCTTTGGCAGCCTGTTCATCTTCTACGACCTCTCACGCAAGTTGACCCTGCGTGCGCAGACGGGTGAGATCAATGCGCTGGACCTGGTCTATACGATCCGCCACGACTGAAGCCTGACCCAGGATTCACAGCAGCGCCTTACAATCAAAAAGTTGCCGCCATAGTTCAATGGATAGAACGAGCGCCTCCTAAGCGCTAGATGCAGGTTCGATTCCTGCTGGGGGCGCCAGCCAGCTTGCCCATGTGCAAAGTCCAAGCGGCGACAGCACTTGCTGCCGTGCTTCCTATGATGGGGCCATGAAATACGCCGCCCCCGACCTCCTTTCTTTTGCCCAACAACTGCTGCTGTCTGCCGGTCTGTCGCAGGACAAGGCGCAGGCGGTTGCCGATGTCTTGCTGGAAGGCGATCTGCTCGGCCACACGACCCATGGCCTGGCCTTGCTCGGCCCCTATCTGGCCGAACTGGCTGCGGGCAAGATGCGCAAGGACGGTGAACCGCTGGTGGTGTCCGACCACCCAGCAGCGGTCACTTGGGATGGTCAGCGCCTGCCTGGTCCCTGGCTGGTACTGGGGGCCATTGAGCTGGCGGCGTCACGCGCGGCAACCCAGGGCACCTGCACCGTCGTCATCCGGCGCAGCCACCACATCGCCTGTCTGGCGGCCTATCATCAGCGCGTCACCGATCGGGGCTTGATGCTGCTGCTGCATTGCTCCGACCCGAACGCCGCCAGCATCGCGCCTTTTGGCGGACTGGATCCGGTATTCACCCCCAACCCCATGTCAGCGGGTTTCCCCACATCCGGCCTGCCGGTGGTGATGGACGTTTCCACCTCGGCCACCACCAATGGCCTGACCACCCGGCTGCACAAGGAAGGCGGCCTGCTGCCCGCGCCCTGGGTGATGGATGGCCACGGCCAGCCCGGACGAGATCCGGCCGTGCTGTTCAATGACCCCAAAGGCACCATCCTGCCGCTGGGCGGCATGGATTCCGGCCACAAGGGCTATGGGCTCAGTTGCATGGTCGAAGCCCTCACCGGCGGGCTGGCCGGCCATGGCCGTGCCGATGCCCCCGAGGGCTGGGGCGCCACCGTGTTCCTGCAGGTGATCGATCCGCAGGCATTTGCCGGACTGGCCGCTTTCGAAACCCAGATGGATGAGATCGCGCGGCGCTGCCACGCCTCACGCCCGGCACAGGCGGGCCATGCGGTGCGCCTGCCCGGCGAGCGGGGGCTCAAGCTCAAGGCGCAGGCCAGGGACGCGGGGGTGGCGCTGTACCCGAGCATCATGCCGATGCTGCAACCCTGGGCCGAGCAGCTGGGCGTGCCCCTGCCGCAACCCCTTTAAGCAGGGGTCTGGCCGGCCTCAGTGCAATGAGAGCGCCGGGTTGATGTAGGACTCCAGCTGCTGGATCTGGAATTGCTGGTCTTCGATGATGGTCTTGACCAGATCCCCGATCGACAGCATGCCCACCAGTTCACCCTGGTCGAGCACCGGCAGGTGGCGGATGCGTTTTTCGGTCATCAGCCCCATGCAGTCGAGCACCGAATCCTTGAGCTCCGCACAAATCACCTTGGACGTCATGATGTCGCCGATTTCGGTCACCGTCGACGTCAGGCCCTTGAGCGCCACCTTGCGGGCGTAATCGCGCTCGGAAAAAATACCGACCACCTGGCCATCGCTCACCACCGGCAGCGCACCGATGTTGTAGGCCGCCAGCACTTCGAGTGCCACCAGCACCGAATCGCCAGGCCGGATGGTGATGATCTCGCGGGGCTTGCTGTCCAGAATCTGCGCGATGGTCTTCATGGCATGTCCTCCAGAAAGGAAAAAGGATCAGGCCACCCATGCTAGGCGCGCTCTGCCAGGAATGCAATCCAGAGAGAAACCCTAAGCGCGGTTTCCGCTGGCCCCACCGCAACCGGTGGCGCCGGCAGGAACGCCGCGTCAGAAGGCTTCTTTTTCGGCTTCGAGGTAGGCCAGGCTGGTGTACTTGCCGATGTTGCTGTCAAAGCCCTGCATGGTCTTGGCGCGCGAGGCCACACGGGGGTCCTGCAACACCATGGCGCGGGCTTCCGACTCGCTTTTGCCGTCCTTGACGGCTTGCAGGCAAGGCTCCCAGATACCTTGCAGGAAGGTGCCGTAGGTCTGCAGGATGTCCTTGCCTGGCATGCCGTGCCCGGGGGTCCAGAGCTGCTCGCCTGCCGCCTTCTGAAGGGCCTCGTAGTACTTGAAGGTGCCGGGGTAGGAGCCGTCGTCGATGTTGGCGATGCGGTTGGCCATGGCGATGTCGCCCACATGGGTGACCTTGTCTTCGACCACCTCGACGCACAGGTCCGCGTCGGTATGGGCGCGGCCGTAGTAGTGCATCTTCAGCGTGACATCACCGAACTTGAGCACCTGCCCGTTCTCAACTGTGCGGTTGGGCGGCACGACTTCGGTGCCGCTGGTGGACTGGTTGGTCCACTTTTCCATGAGGGTGCGCCAGACATTGCCTTCGTAACCTTCAATCGTCTTGCGCGTGGCCGCCAAGGCATAACGGGGCAACTGCTGGCCATAGGTTTTGACGAAGGCGTGGTTGCCGAGCCAATGGTCGCCATGAAAGTGCGAGTTGAACACCGCCACCACCGGCTTGTCGGTCACCTTGCGGATCATGCGGATCGCCATCTCGCCGATCTGCAGCGAGCTGCCCGAATCGAGGATGACCACGCCCGCGCTGGTGACCACAAAGGTCACGTTGGACATCATGCCGCGGTTCTCGGGCGTCGGGAAACCATCGGGCGCGTAGATGATCCAGACATGCTGAGAGATTTGCTGCGGTGCGATGTCGTACATGGGCGGCCCCACGATGAAGTCCTGCGCCTGCTGGGCAAAACTCTGGACTTCGGGCCACAGGCTGCTGCCGACCAGGCCCAGCGCGGCGCCCCCCAGCAGACGACGGCGCAGCGGTGATGCAGGTGCATTCATGGCGGAGCTCCAGACTTTCAGGCCACGTAACCGGGGTTGGGCAAGCCACCAATGACCTTGGGCGCATTGAGCTTGCGTGGTGCCACCTTGCCGCCTTGCGCCTTAAGCCACTGCTCGACCACGTCCCAGACTTGCTGATTGCCCTGGTGACGCGCTTCTTCGGCCACCGGGGCCCAACCGGCCACTTTGTACTTTTTGCCCGCTTCGATCAGCTGGCCTTTGAGGCGCATCTCGCTGATGCGGCTGCCCATCCTGGCGGTCGGGTCCACCGTGTAGCTCATGCCACCCACACGCACCATGTCACCGCCCTGCTGGTAATACGGGTCCGGATTGAACAGGTTGTCGCAAACGTCTTCCAGCACGGTCTTGA
>ERZ650311.1650-NODE-1650-length-10704-cov-4.983003_pt1 | contig 10704 bp, 7 predicted proteins | sample MGYA00376247_ERZ650311 | MGnify/ENA primary metagenome ERZ650311 (study PRJEB26733, sample SAMN07839324) | wastewater metagenome | biome: small river; feature: stream; material: water | place: USA: North Carolina | collected 2016-07-28 ... | reverse complement strand
ATGTGCTTCCAGACCACGTTTCTTTGTGGGGCAGCTTGATTCAGTTCCGTCGTGGATTTGATCAGTACGTCAACTTACGGCCCGTGCGTTTATTGCCGGGTGTGCCTTGCCCTCTAGCTAACCGCAAGCCTGGTGATATTGATTTTTTTGTAGTTCGCGAGAACACAGAGGGTGAGTACTCGAGCGTCGGTGGAAAAATGTTTCCTGACACTGACCGCGAGTTTGTGATTCAAGAATCCATATTTACAAGGCAGGGCGTAGATCGCATTTTGCAATTCGCATTTGATCTTGCGCAGAGTCGCCCAAAGAAACATTTAACATCGGCGACTAAATCTAATGGCATTGCAATTACGATGCCATATTGGGATGAGCGCGTTGAAGCTATGTCTAAGAAATTTAGCGATGTCAGAACTGACAAATATCATATTGATATCTTGGCGGCTCATTTTGTTATGAATCCAGATCGTTTTGATGTGGTTGTTGCAAGTAATCTATTTGGCGACATCCTCTCAGACTTGGGTCCTGCTTGTACAGGCACTATCGCAGTAGCACCATCTGGAAGTATTAATCCAGAAGGTAAATTTCCTTCACTCTTTGAGCCAGTTCACGGATCAGCCCCAGATATCTACGGCAAGATGATTGCCAATCCGATTGGACAGATTTGGAGTGGGGCGATGATGCTTGATCATCTTGGTTACCCTGAGGCGGGCAAGGCAATCTTTAGCGCGATTGAAAAAGTGTTAGCGTCTGGCCCAGGAAACGCACCATTAACGCCAGACTTAGGTGGCGCTGCTAAAACTGATGATCTAGGCAAGGCGATCGCAGCTGCGATCTAATAAGGTCTGTAAATCCTAACTTAATCTAGATTCTTAGCCGGCGGCATTTAAAGGACTCCATACGGGGTCCTTTTTACTTGCTTTTGCAATCTCTGCCAGAATTTTTTCATGGCATTGAATGTCTTCATCATTTGCAGCCAATACCTTGAGATTGGTCGGCAAAGCTGCGGAGTGACCAGCAGAGTCTGTGCCAACGGTGTAATCAATGAGATCAATCGAGAGATCTTCTTGGCCTCTAGTCATAGCCACATAGACCTCAGCCAAAAGTTGGGCATCCAATAAAGCGCCGTGTAATGTACGGTGTTTATTGCTTATAGAAAAGCGTTCACAAAGTGCATCTAAGGAATTTCTTTTCCCCGGGAACATTTGACGCGCATCTAGCAAGGTGTCTGTAATTTTAGAGGCGAGATTCCGAAATGGCGGACGCTTGAGCAGTGCAAATTCATTATCCAAGAAGCCTAAGTCGAAGGCTGCGTTATGAATCACAATTTCAGCGCCGTCAACAAACTCAATTAACTGCTCGACAATATTCGCAAAGACCGGTTTGTCGGATAAAAATTCTCTGGAGAGTCCGTGAACTGCAAATGCCCCTGCATCAATATCACGTTCTGGGTTGATGTAGTAATGAAAGGTTCTATCGGTAAGGCGACGGCCAACCATTTCAACGCAACCAATTTCAATAATGCGGTCGCCCGTTGCAGGGTTCAATCCAGTAGTTTCGGTATCGAGAATAACTTGACGCATTAGGTTCCCTCAAGAACGGATGGTGGAATTTCCATTGGACCGTTACCCGCATATTTGTCTAAATATAGATAAATGACAGGAGTAATAATCAAGGTCACAAACTGAGAAAAAATGAGGCCGCCAGCAACGCTAATACCCAAAGGTTGTCTTAACTCTGCGCCTGCACCCAGACCTAGAGCAATAGGTAAGGCTCCCATAAGAGCTGCAATGGTGGTCATCATGATGGGGCGGAAACGCAGAATACAGGCTTCACGTATCGCCTTTTCGGGAGACATGCCCTGATTGCGCTGAGCATCAAGCGCAAAGTCGATCATTAAGATTGCATTCTTCTTGACGATACCAATTAGTAACAAAATACCAATCGAGGCAACAATCGTTAATTCAAAACCAAAAATACGCAAAGCTAAGATGGCGCCAATGGCTGCCGATGGCAAGCCTGCCAAAATTGTCAGCGGGTGAATATAGCTTTCGTATAAAACGCCAAGCAGAATATAGATTACCCCTAATGCGGCCAGCAACAAGATTACCTGCCCGGACTGATTGTCTTTAAAGACAGCCGCATCACCACCATAACTGGTAATGATTGAAGGCGGCAAATCCACTTCTTTTACAAACTTATCGATCGCTTTGGTTGCGTCACCTAAGAAGACATCTGGAGCTAAGTTAAAAGAAAGCGTAACTGCCGGAATCTGTCCTTGGTGATTTACGGCAGTTGGTCCAACAGTTCGTACAAAGCTCGCTAAGCTTGAGAGGGGTATTAACTTGTCGGTTGCTCTACCGCGTACATAAACCTTATTTAAGTCGGTCTCGAACTGACGATCCTCCTCAGCGGTTTCTAGAATCACATAGTAAGTATTGACGGGGGTATAAATAGTGGAAACTTGACGCTCGCCAAAAGAGGAATACAGGGCTGTACGAATATCCGCGATGGATACGCCTGCGCTGGCGGCTTTCTCTCGGTCTATTTCAATTTTGACATTCAGTCCTTTTAGCTGAGAGTCGCTCGTTACATCTCTAAAAATCGGATCAGCCCGCATTTTTTGGAGCAACTTATCCGCCCATTCATTTACACCCTCAAACCCAACACTTTGCAGGGTGAATTGGTAACGACTCTTGCTGCTCCTGCCGCCTAACTGGAGATTCTGTACTGGGCTCATATATACCTGAATGCCAGGTATTTCTTTGAATTTTGCACGCAGGCCTTCCATGACCTTGCTCATCTTTTGGCGCTCGCCTTTGGGCTTAAGGATGATAAAGAAGCGTCCAGTATTACGGCCGGAACTTTGCCCGCCACCAAGAATGGAGATAGAGGTTTCAACGTTAGGATCACTATCAACTACCTTTGCTGCTTGATCCTGGAGTGCAATCATTGTTTTAAAAGAAGTGTCCTCGGAGGCTTCAACAGTAACGCGAAGCTGACCGATATCTTCTTCTGGGAAAAAGCCCTTGGGGCTATAAACAAATAATGCCACCGTGGCAATAAAGCTCGCGATAGCGCCCCATAAAACTTTCTTACGATTATGCAAAGCAAGATCTAGATAATGAACATATCCTTTCAAGGTCCAATCAAATAGGCGATCAAACTTTTTCGTGATCTCAAACTCTTTTGCATGATGTCCTGGCTTTGGTAAAAAGCGACTACATAACATCGGCACCACTGTTAAAGAAACCACGGCGGATACAAGGATGGATAGTGTCACAACAACGGCAAACTCTCGGAATAAAAGTCCGATTGGACCTTCCATGAAGAACAATGGGATAAAGACTGCCACTAGCGATAAAGAGATGGATACGATCGTAAAACCAACTTCTTTACTTCCCTTTAGCGCCGCCTTGAGGGGATCCATTCCTTGCTCAACATAACGCATGATATTTTCAAGAACCACGATTGCGTCATCCACCACGAGTCCAACCGCAAGAGTGATACCCAAAAGAGAGATGTTATCTAAGCTATAGCCCAAGAAGTAGAAAACAAAGAATGCGCCAATCAAAGAAATAGGCAGGCTTACTGAGGGAATGACGGTTGCGGAAACGTGTTTTAAAAATAGGAAGATGACCAGAACCACTAGTGCGATTGTGAGCACGAGGGTGATATTGACGTCATGTATTGATTCAATAATGGAGAGAGATCGGTCGTTGACTAAAGTAAGTTGAATGGAATCGGGCATTTGCGCTTGCAAAGAGGGCAATAACCTCTTAATCGCAGCAACAACTTCAACAGTATTCGCGTTAGGCTGTCTATTGATACCAATAGCGATTGATCGTTCGCCTTTCGCTGAGGCAAAAGTTTTTACATCCTCAAAGCTCTCTTGAACATCGGCAACATCTTTGAGATAAATAGGGTAGCCATTACGCTGCGCAATAATCAGATTGCCAAATTCTTCTGCTGTCACCAACTGTGGATTTGCATAAATCGTGATGAGCTGACGTGGGCCATCAAGAGTGCCTACAGGGCTGTTGGTATTTGCTTTATTAATGGCTGCCGCAACCTCATCCATAGTGATGTTGCGATTACCTAGTGCATCAGGTCGCACGCTGACGCGGATGGCATAACGCTTAGCTCCATATACCGAGACTTGAGAAACTCCGGTAATGGTAGATAAATTGGGGGCCATTAAGTTCTCGGCGTAGGCATTCATTTCCGAGAGGCTTATCGATGGAGAACTCATCCTTACAATCAATACAGGTGTATCTGCTGGATTGATTTTTCGGTATGAAGGCGGTATCGTCATTTCGATAGGCAGACGTCTTTGCGCACGCAGTAGGGCTGCTTGCACATCAACTGCAGCTTTATCAATATCCCTATCGTTATTAAATTCCAGTGTGATGCTAGTAGAACCCAATGAATTGGTGGAGCTAATGACCTTAATGCCATCAATTGTGGAAAACTCTTTTTCTAGCGGTAGAGCCACCGCAGATGCCATATTCTCAGGCGCGGCACCAGGAAGGCTGGCGGTCACCGAAATGATCGGGGTATTGAAACTAGGGAGTGCAGCTACTGGAATTTTGAAATAGGCAACACTGCCTGCAATAACAGTTGCAATAGAGAGCAGCACCGTCATGACGGGCCGTCTGATACATAACTCAGAGAGCGTCATTTTTTCTCAGCAGATGAAGGTGCGTTGCCTGAAGCATCTGGTGTGATGCCTTTACCCTGTTTGGCTTCTCGTACTTTGCCGCCGTTACGCAGATTTTGTTTGCCTTCAACAACAACGCGATCGCCAGCCTCAATACCGGTGACGACAGAGGTGCCTTGATACTCGTAGACCACTTTGACTGGCTTACCCTTAACCTTATCGTCTTTATCAACTACGTAGACAAGGCGGCCGGTAGGGCTAATCACAATTGCTTGAGTTGGCAATGAGATTGCATCTTTTAAAACATTGGCGTTTAAGGAAACGCGGGCAAATTGTCCGGGAAGAAGCTCTAACTTTTCATTTGGAATTTGAGCCTTAACGCGAACAGCGGCAATAGCAGGATCAACCTGGTTATCGATTACCAATACTTTGCCCTCGTAAACTGACTTACCGGAATTACCTACAGTCACCTTCACGCTCAAAGGTTCATCACTTTTCCTATTTTCCAGAATGATCGGAATATCTTTTTCTGGAATAACGAACTGCACATTAATGGGATCCAACTGTGTAATGGTGACCATTGCTCCAGTAGTGGTTGTTGCGGATGCATTCGTTGAGCTGATAACGGCATTGCTCGCCTGCACTAAAGAACCAGGGAAGACATTGATGATGCCGGCTCTGCCGTTGATTGGGGAGCGGATTGAGTCAAACGAAAGTTGGACTTCTGCAGAGCGGGCGGCAGCTTGGGCCGATTTTGCATTTGCAAGCGAGGTTTCAAGACCCGCCTTGGAAATGAAGTTCTTTGCTACAAGCTCTTTAGCTCTTAAGTATTGTTTTTGAGCATCATCCGCTAGGGCTTTTAGTTTTTCATAATTGGCCCTGTCATTGCGATCATCCAGCGTAAAGAGTAGGTCACCTTCTTTTACTTCTTGACCCTCTTTGATATGAATCTTGCTGACGGTATTGGTGACCATCGGGCGAATATCAACGATGCTATTCGAAACAATTGTGCCCGTAGCTTCAATAATTAAAGGAATATCCTTTTTCTCTACGACAACGCTGGTGATTGTTTGGGGGCCACCAGCCTTTTTAGTTGAGGGAAAAAAATAATCGTAGGCTACTGATGCTGCATAAAGCAGGATTAATACCAATAAGATGCGCCATTTAAATTTCACTGCAAAAGACTTAACGCTGGCGTAGTCCAGTTTTTTGAGCTTACGGAATTGAGGCAAATATTTCTGCCAAATTTTGCATATAAGGGCTTGACCTGTGTTTTTAAGATGCACGAGTTTGGCAAACGCCTTATCGAGGGAGGATTCTATTTTTGACACAGTCTCGTTTTTCTTGGTTTTATATGCAAATAAATGGGGGTTTTTAACGCTTTTAAAGCAGGGTCATTCTCTCATAAGATTGCTTGAATCGTGCCCCAGCAAGGGGATTAGCCTTAGGGCAAAAACTCTTCCACACCCTTATTAGCTAGCTGATCTGCCAGTTCATTACCTGGGTGCCCATTATGTCCTCTGACCCAATGCCAGGAGATTTCATGGTGAGGGAGAAGGGTGTCAAGCTCCTGCCATAAATCGGCATTCTTCACGGGATCCTTGCTGGCAGTTTTCCAGCCTCTTTTTTTCCAACCCTCAAGCCATTCTGTAACGCCTTTTTGGACATATTGCGAATCAGTCCATAGTTCAACAGTGCTACGTTGCTTTAAGGCCTTTAGGGCAAATATCACCGCACTGATTTCCATGCGATTATTGGTAGTGAGCTTTTCACCGCCATGGATATGTTTCTCATGACCCCCCGAACGTAAAACTGCTCCCCAACCCCCGGGTCCAGGATTGCCCTTGCAAGCCCCATCCGTGTAAATCACGATATGAGGTTGCTTGGATTGTTGAGTTTGGGAGATGGATTGCTGCATTGCAATAAATTAAATATCTGTTTTAACGGCTTTCTGGTGTTTTTGCATATTACTTCGTTCGGCCGCTGGTGTGAGCTGTGAAATTGCTGGAATCCGAACTTTTGCAGCTGGCCCAATAAGACGCATACCTTGTTGACGTTTAATTGCTGAGACTAAAAAAACTGCGCCAAAAATGGGCCACCAACGATTTCCCATTTTCTCCAAAAAATTCATGCGACCCATCGCTGACTCACCGTGGAGTGGAAATTTATAGCACCCAAAATGGCCGCGATCTAGGGAGAAGTTCAAAAGCTCTAACCAATCTTTAATGCGGATAAGGCTAATAAATTGACCATCTCTTGGAAGATAGGGCGTGCCAATTAATCTACTTAAGTACTGCCTCGCACCCCAAAGGCTTGCTGGATTAAAGCCTGAAATAATTAAACGTCCCTCAGGCCTGAGAACGCGATCTACCTCGCGCAATATTTGGTGGGGATCCGCAGCAAATTCCAAAACGTGCGGCAAAACCACGAGATCAAGACTTTCGCTGGCAAACGGTAGGTCACTGGAGCTGCCTTCAACGAGATGCCAGTTAAATCTTTCTGCATCTTCACGACTATCGTTTGCGTGGATCAGGATGGCTTGCAATGGCATCCGATTTTCATGAAGGGTGTTTATTTGAGGGAGACCAATTTGAATCGCATGAAACCCAAATACATCCGCAACGATTTGATCAAAGCAACCTTGCTCCCATCCAAGAACATATCGTCCGGGAGGTGATTGCAGCCATTTTTCCCAGGAACTCCAGGGGGGTGCAGGCATCTGAGAGGGGATTGGTGGGGTTGGTATCATCAGTCTATGGATAAGAATACTTTATTGCAGGTCTGGCCCATACCGGCTTTTGACGATAACTATATCTGGTGTATCCACGATGGCAGCTCTGCTCTTGTGGTTGACCCGGGTGATGCAACACCAACGTTGGAATACCTCAGGGCTAATCATTTGACCCTCAAGGGTATTTTAATAACCCATCACCATGCAGACCATACCGGCGGTATTCTGAATTTATTGCAAAGTCTAGGCACCGACATTCCAGTTTATGGTCCTGTTGGAGACAATATTCCCGGTCGCACAGTAATCGCTATGCAGGATGACAAGATAGAAATTGCTTCCCCTCGAATTAGCTTCAAGGTTTATGAGGTCCCTGGTCACACCCTAAGTCACATTGCTTATTTTGCCAATATGCAGGCCAATGTTGTCGAGCCCATGCTATTTTGTGGAGACACACTATTTGCCTCTGGCTGTGGCAGATTATTTGAGGGGACGCCAACACAAATGTCAGAGTCCCTTAAAAAATTTGCCTCCTTACCAAAAAATACCTTGGTGTATTGCACCCATGAATACACCCTGTCGAATATCCGTTTTGCCTTAGCAGTAGAGCCCAATAACTTCAATCTGATTTCTTGGGCTGAGCAAGCTAAATTATTGAGGGAGCAGGGCGTACCAACCCTTCCAACCACTATTGGTCATGAACTCCAAGTTAATCCATTTATGCGCTGTGATCAGGCGGAGGTCATTACGATGGCCAGAGAGGTTTCTGGTCAAACTGATTTGCCATCCCCGGCTCATGTTTTAGCAGTCATTCGTGCTTGGAAAGATCGGTTCTGATGCGCATGATGTATGCGGCAATATTGATTGCCGTTTTCTTGAGTGGTTGCGCGAGCACTGGAGACTGGTCTTCAGACATCCCTACCAAACCCAATGCAAAAGCATCCAGAGCAGCGCGGGTTAATCTCAAAAATCAATCCGTTAGCAAGGTTTATGCTCCTTCCGATAATTTGTGGATTCGTATTCGTGATGGCTTCCAGATGGAGCCTATGAACACGCCCCTAGAAATAGAGCAAGTACGCTGGCTAGCGGCTAGACCTGATTATGTCCATCGATCCATGGCGCGTTCTTCGCGATATTTGTTTTACATCGTTCAAGAAGTGAACGCTCGTAATATGCCCACGGAAATTGCCCTTTTGCCTTTTGTTGAGAGTGCTTTTGTAACGAATGCCAAGTCAAGCGCGAAGGCAGTAGGCTTATGGCAATTTATGCCTGCCACGGGCAAAGACTTTCGTCTGACGCAAAACGTCTTTAGGGATGAGCGCAGGGATGTGGTTCAGTCTACTGACGCAGCTCTGGATTATTTACAGCGCTTGCATAATCAATTTGGCAGTTGGGAGTTAGCCTTAGCGGCCTACAACTGGGGAGCCGGCAATATTGCGAAAGCACAGAAACGCAATGCAGCAGCCGGTTTACCAACAGATTATGAGAGCTTAACTCTCCCTCGCGAGACGCGTAACTATGTGCCAAAGCTAATGGCCTATCGTCAAATTGTATTGGATCCAAAGGCATACGGGATTGTGTTACCCGAGTTAGAGAATCATCCATATTTTGTTGCGGTTGATGTGGGTAGCGATATTGATGTTGCTTTAGCAATTAAGTTGGCTGAAATTCCTGCAGACGAATTTCATAGTCTGAATCCTTCCTTTAATAAGCCCGTGATCTTAAGCAATGCTAACCAGCAGATATTGCTGCCATTTGCTCACGCAGAAATTTTTCAAGACAACTTAAAGCAATACACTAAACCGCTGTCTTCTTGGACAGCAGTTCAAATTACCAAGACAGAGAGTGTTGACTCCGCAGCGAAAACACTTGGTGTTGATGTTGATACTTTGAGAGAGGTCAATGGCATTCCAAGAGGTATGCGAATTAAAGCTGGTTCAACGGTATTAATCCCGAAGACTAGTCGTCGCCCGGGTGATGTTTCATCTGCAATGGCTGATAACGCTAGTCTCAGTCTTGAGAAGCCGCCTCCACCAACGCCAAAGTGCCCCAATCCCACCAAGGCAACAAAAGGAGTAAAGACTACTAAATGCGGACCTGCCAATACCAGCAAAACTACTGAAAAGAGTGGTTCTAAGGGTAATTCTTCCGGGAAAAATGCTGCATCTCAGCATAAATCCGCATCGACAGGGCTTGCAAAATCTGCGAAAAATGGTAATTCAGTCGCCTCCAGCAGCAATAACGGCAGCAAGGGGGCGAGCAAAAGCCAGTAATTACAGTAACTTTTTAAAGAAATCAGGTTGACCATGTCCTATAAAGCACACCACGAACGCTCAATTAAAGACCCAGACGGATTTTGGGGAGAGCAAGCGCAGTTAATTCACTGGGAAAAGCCATTCGATAAGGTCCTGAACTACAACAACCCGCCATTTGCAAAATGGTTTGAGGGTGGACTTACAAATCTTTGCTACAACGCAGTAGATCGCCATCTCAAAGATCGCCCAGATCAAATCGCTCTAGTTGCTGTTTCAACAGAAACCAATCAAGAGAAAACTTACACATTTAAAGAGTTGTACGAAGAAGTTAATCGTATGGCTGCAATCTATAAAGCAAACGGTATTCAAAAGGGCGATCGTGTGCTTATTTACATGCCGATGATTGCTGAAGCTTGTTTTGCAATGTTGGCCTGCACTCGTATTGGCGCAATTCACTCTGTTGTATTCGGCGGCTTCGCATCACATAGTCTTGCTTCTCGTATTGATGATGCAAAGCCAAAGCTCATTGTTACTGCAGAAGCTGGTGCACGCGGCGGTAAGGCGGTTCCATATAAACCTTTGTTGGATGAAGCAATTACTTTGGCGGAATACAAGCCAGAAAAAGTATTGATTGTGAACCGCGGCTTAACTGAGTTCACAACTGTTGCTGGACGTGATTTGGACTATGCAACTGAGCGTCAGAAGCATCTCAATGATGTAGTTCCAGTTGAGTGGGTAGATGCTACACATCCATCCTATATTTTGTACACATCAGGCACAACAGGGAAGCCAAAAGGTGTGCAACGTGATACCGGTGGTTATGCCGTTGCTCTCGCTGCTTCGATGAAACATATTTTCACTGGCAATCCAGGCGAGACAATGTTCTGTACATCTGACATTGGCTGGGTAGTAGGTCATAGCTACATCATTTATGCACCATTGCTTTCTGGTATGGCCACAATCATGTATGAAGGCACGCCTTTGCGTCCAGATGCTGGTATTTGGTGGGAGCTCGTTGATAAATACAAAGTTTCCGTCATGTTCTCTGCCCCAACTGCAGTTCG
>ERZ650311.1648-NODE-1648-length-10714-cov-11.150577_pt1 | contig 10714 bp, 7 predicted proteins | sample MGYA00376247_ERZ650311 | MGnify/ENA primary metagenome ERZ650311 (study PRJEB26733, sample SAMN07839324) | wastewater metagenome | biome: small river; feature: stream; material: water | place: USA: North Carolina | collected 2016-07-28 ... | reverse complement strand
TAGACCCAAAGGACTTTGCCATGTTTATGTACTTCCCGACCAACTACGTCTGGAGCCTGGCGGTTGTCGCCACTCTGAACAACGGTGGTTTGATCGACGAGGTTGACCGCGCCTGCAAGCCGGTGCTGGAGGCCTCGAAAAACGGCGACGATTTCGGCACCGACCTGCTCTACAACTCTTGGGAGGCCGTAGCTAACCGCGTACTGGCTTCAGCAGAGGAGGACGAGAAGGCCGGTCGCCTGATCAGTGCTGGCGAGAAGTACTACCGAGCTAGCCTCTACACCTCGCAGGCCGAGCGCCTGCAGTCGCCAAAGTGGGAAGGCCGCAACGCCGCCTACCAGAAGTCGATCGACCTGCTGATGAAGCACGTCGAAATCGCTGGTGCACCGATGGAGAAGGTAAATATCCCTTACCAGGACACCTACCTGCCCGGCTATCTCTACAAGGCAACCCGCGAGGACGGCAAGCCGAGCCCGGTCATCATCCAGCTGAACGGCCTGGACTCCACCAAGGAAATGATGTACTACTCGGGCTTCCCGCAGATGCTAGCCAAGCGCGGCATTAGCACTCTGATGATCGACCATGGTGGCACCGGTGAGGCACTTCGCCTGCGCGGCATCAAGGCTCGAGTAGACACCGAGGCCTTCGTAAGCCCCGCAATCGACTTCCTGGAAACCCAGGCCGGCATCGACGCCAACATGGTGGGAGTCGTCGGATGGTCGCTCGGTGGCTATTACGCACCGCGCAGCGCAGCCATGGAGAAGCGCATCAAGCTTGCCGTGGCTTGGGGAGCGAACCACAACTGGGCCGAGGTCCAGGTGGGCCGTCGCCAGCGCGAGGGCGAGAACCCGGTTCCGCACTACTGGGAGCACGTCTTCTGGGTTTGGGGTGTGGACAACATCGATGACTTCATGCACGTGACCGCGGGCATGCACCTGAACGAGGTAATCGACAAGATTACCTGCCCGCTGCTGATCACTCACGGCGCCAACGACCGTCAGATCAACGTCAAGTACGCACAGCAGAGCTATGACCAGGCGGTCAACGCCAGCAAGAAGACGCTGCGTATCTTCGATGAGCCTGAGGGCGGCACCGAGCACATCAGCATCGACCACATGGCATACGTTGCCGGCTACATCGCCGACTGGATTCAGGAGACTTACGCCGAAATGGCGTAGGTCACATTCCAGTAAATATTCACTGATTCTCTAGGGTTTTCCCTACTTAGGGTTTACCCTAGGAATCATGAGTGACATCCAGCGCAGATTGCTGTTGGTCGAGGACGAGGCCCTGATGGCCGCGTTGCTCACCGGTTCGATGCAAGCGGCAGGCTTTGAAGTTCGGGCGGCAAGCAATGCCGCCGAAGCGCGCAAAATCGCCAAGGACTTCGACCCAGACATCATGCTGATCGACGTGTTCCTGGGCCCGGGTCCAAACGGCATCCAGCTGGCTAATGCAGTTTCCAAAACCAATCCCGGTGTTGGTCTGCTTCTGCTGACCAAGTTCAAAGATTCGCTGTCCTCGATGCACGACCTCGGTGAGTTGCCTGCGAACACGGGCTTCCTCAGAAAAGACCTGGTTGCAGACACCGACCACCTGCTAGATGCGATTGAGGCAGTGCTGGCGGATCGCGCCTCCGAGATACGACAGGACTTCCCGGCCGAGGCTGGGGTTGGTGACCTAAACAAGAAACAACTTCAGGTGCTGCGCCTGCTGGCCGAGGGGCTAACCAACTCCGAAATCGCTAATCGCAGCGAACTCAGCGTGAAGTCGGTGGAGCGCTATCTGGCGCAGATTTTTGACGTCCTAGGCATAAGTTCCGACAATGGCGTCAACCAACGAGTCGAAGCTGCTCGACGCTACTACCTGACGGCAGGCATCCCAGAAAGATGATGAAAGAAGCAAAGGGGGCGATGCGACTACTCGGTCGCAGTCGATTCGCTGGCGTTGGGGTATACAGCGCGGGCCTGATCTACCAGGTGCTGCTGCACTTCCTAGATGACACAGTCAATCACCAGACCCCAGTCTGGTTGCGCGTTGCGATCATTCTCTGCATCCACACCCTTTTCTACACGTTCGTAAAGTTCTGCCGCGAATACCTTCTGCCGGTAAATCGAGGGCAGTTCCAAATCGTCAAGGCGATTCTGGTGCTGGCAGTGGCGGCAACACTTCGCGGAGTCCTGCTCTACAGCATGACGAATACCTTCCACCTCTACGCCCTGGACAGTCTGGGATTCCGCCTTGCCAACTCGGTGCAGGTAATGGTGGTCGTATACGGAATCATCGGCCTTTCCGACCAGGGTTACCGAGAATGGCAGGCACGAAAGCGCGACCTGCTGAATGACAACGCCCGCCTGGTGGCGCTCTTAAAGCAGCAGAACGAAAAGTCGGAGGTCGAGCATCAGCGGCTGATCGACACAGTCACCGGACAACTTCTGCGTTTTGTTCGCGACATCGAACGCTCCACTCCGGGAAATATCGTTTCAAACCTCCGAGGGGGCATCGCAAATATCGTTCGCCCGCTCTCGCGCGAAATCGATGAGCGTGACTTTGAGATACCTGCAGTGAATCCAGCCGAAGCCAAAGTAAGTTGGCGTCAACTGGTGCAGGGAATTGCAAGTATTCGCCCAATCGAGCCAGCGGTAAGCCCACTCCTTCTAATGCTCTCGGCATTCCCCTATCTGCAGCTGCATTTTGGCACGGCAAACGCTTTCAAGGTGGGCCTGGTAGTCATCGTGCTCGGTATCTCCGTGCTAGGAATTTTTGACCTAGCCGCCTCCAAAATTAAGAACAGCTGGATTGTGACCTGGCTTGTCATGGTTGTTGCCGCGCTCACTGCGTCTGGGTTGGTGGTGGTAACCGTTGGACTCATGATTCCTGGTGGAATTCAGCCAAACAAGCTGATGCTAATTCTTGCCACATTCCTGAACGTGGTGATGGCGATGATTGCGTTGAACAAGTCGCTATTCATCCAGATTGCCTCGGTCGAGCAAGAATTGCTGCACACCAAGAAGGAATTGACCTGGGCCCTTGCGCGCGAGACCGAGGTTCAGCGTCAGCGTTCTCGCACCCTAGCCATGGCACTTCACGGACCGGTTCAGACCGCGGTGGGTGCTGGAATCATTCGCCTAGAAAATGCGGCTAAGTCTGGTGATATTCCCGAGCCCCTAATCAACGAGGTCAGCGACCTGATTTTTAACAGCCTTGAGCAACTTCAGCGCGTGAGCGACTCGGTGGACCTGAACCAGGTCTTCACCGAGTTGGGGGACACCTGGGAGGGGATTTGTGCCATCCAAACCCGTCACAGCAAAGCAATCCTGAAGCGAGCGCAGCAAGACGCTGTGAGCTCCAGTCTGGTGGCGGAGTGCGTACCGGAGCTAAGTTTCAATGCCATCAAACACGGCGAGGCAAAGAACATCTCAATTGAGATTCTGAAACCAAAAAATGACACCATTCAGATCCTGGTCGAAGATGATGGCAAGAAATTCACTGAGGGTCCGAGGCTGGGCCTTGGCCTCAAACACCTGAATGAATCCGCGCTGGCAGTGGACCGCGATTATGTCAATGGTAGAAACATCACCAAGCTCACTCTGCCTTTCAAGCCCTGCGACGACGCCCAGTAAACGACACGGATGCTTCGGTGGTTTAGGGAAAACCCCTAGAAAATCGAGGCGCGAAAATCACGGCAATATTCTGAATTTCGGAAGCAGCTTCGGCTGGTTTCGGGGATCCTGCCAGAACCCCAATTTTTGAATACCCCTTCGGTGATGATTACCTCCCCTAAAGTCACCGAGGGGGTTTTCGCCTTTTCTGAGAGTCACCTGTGTGGACGCTGGCAGAGTGCCCTGAAGAGCCTTTGAGCATTTTGTGAGGCCCGTATTCCGTCAGTTTTGGGCCATATCCTCGAGTTACGAGAGATCCGAATGCATGGATCATTCGCAACCTAGAAAGGTACCCACCATGAAAAAGTCGGTAGTCCTAACCACCACCGCGGCCAGCATCGGCCTGGCCACCGTTCTCACCCTGAGCGCGGTTTCTCCATCCATGGCTAAGTCTTCCAGCCACTCCACCAACAACTCGGCCGCAGCCAAGACTGCGACCAGCACCGGCGTTGCCTTCGGGGCGACCCAGGATGCCCGCAAGTTCACCAGCGTGAACTTCACCGTCACCAACGTCCCTAGCACCATCACCGACGCCGCCACCGCGGCAAAGTTGCTGGTTGTCAAGGTGGCGCCGCTGGCGGCCGATGCCACCGCTGCTCCGGCTACCCCACCGGTTCCAACTTTCTCCGGTAAGAGCGGCGACGCACGACCAGACTTCACCCTCGGCGCTTCCGGCGATGTGCGCGGCCCAGGCTTCGGCAAGGGCGGTCACGGCCCACGCGGTGATCACGACGGCGACGGCCCGAAGGGTGCAGGCGCTCAGGGAGCATGGACTCCTGGAACCGCACCGGCGGCACCGCTCAGCGGAGATGCTCGCCCAGTGTTCGGTGACAACGATGGCGATGGACCAAAGGGTCCTCGCGGCGGCCACGGGCCACGCGGCCCACAGCTGACCAACCTGAGCCTGGTCAACGGCGTCCTCACCGGCACCTTGCAGCTGCCAGGTGCCCCGGTTGCCGGAGCCCAGAAGTTCGCGGTCTACCTGAGCATTGCGGCAGATAGCGCCAACGGCATCGCGGCTCAGTCGGCCACTCCGGTGATGGTCACCGTCACCACCGCTGCCGACCTGACTCCAAGCGTCACCGCCACCACTGGCAACGTGACCCTCGCGATTGTCAAGCAGTAGTCGCTAACGCAGAAAAAGGTTTGGGCCTCACCTTCGGGTGGGGCCCATTTCCCTTTGGTGCTAACATCGTTTTTGTAAGACAGGGGAGCGCCAGAAGGCGCTGAGAGTGCGGTAACCCGCAGACCCTCGAACCTGAATCCGGTTAGCACCGGCGTAGGAAGTCGAGCATCTCAGTTGGTGCAGCAGCACCGCTCTCCCTTGATACACCGATGCCCAACCGGGCAGGTATTTACGGTTAAAAGGGAGTTACACAAATGACAAACAACAACACATCGCTGGCTTGGCGAGGCATTGACTTGGTCACCACCGCGATTCTGGCGGCAGCACTCGGAGTGGCGTTCTGGGGATTCGATACCTTCGTTTATCCAGTGACCTCGACTATCGGCAACATCTATCCACCGCTCTCGGAGCTGCAACTCGGTGTCTGGATCATTCCGGCCGTGCTCGGTGCGGTCCTGGTGCGCAAGCCTGGTGCCGCGCTCTACGCAGAACTCATCGCTGCTACCCTCGAGCTGCTCCTGGGCGGAAACCCATGGAGCTGGACCATCTTGGTTTCGGGCGGCCTTCAAGCTGCCGGTGTCGAAATCGTCTTCGCCCTGGTGCGTTACCGCAAGTTCAATGTCGGCCTCGCCATGATAGGTGGAGCTCTTTCGGCGGTCTTCGAAGTCTTCTACGAGTACGTAGCCTGGGTGCCGGACTACGACCTCACTCAGAAGCTGGTCTACATGGTGTGCGGCGTGATCTCCGGTGCCGTTGTCGCCGGTTTCGGTGGCTGGTGGCTGGTTCGCGCGCTGGGTCGCCTGGGTGTGTTGAACGCATTTGCCGCTGGTCGCGAAGCTCGCTCCGCCCGCTAGCAGGAGGCACCCAGCGAAGGCGACCACCTCATGTCGGTCATAGTAAATCACCTCACTGTCACCCCGTTCGGCAGCGAACTGCCGGCGCTGGTGGACGTGAGCTTCACGCTGCCCCAGGGGGAGTCCACCTTGCTGCTCGGCCCAAGCGGAGCCGGCAAGTCCACCCTCCTGCTGGCAATCACTGGGGTGCTGAGTTCTCTCGAGACCGCCACCATGCAGGGAAGCATTGAGGCACCGAGCAGCGGCATGCTGCTGCAGAATGCCAACGAGGCTGCTGTCGGGGAGACGGTTTTCCGCGATGTCGCTTTTGGTGCGGAGAGCGCCGGCATGCCGGTGGTCGCTATCCAAGGTTTGGTAGACCGGGCACTAGCTTCGGTCGGTCTGGACCAGGTCGAAAGGCACCGAGACCCACAATGGCTGTCGGGTGGTGAACTGCAGCGGGCTTGCCTCGCGGGGCTTCTCACCCTTCAACCGCGCCTGCTGCTGTTAGACGAACCAACCTCGATGCTGGATCCGGAGTCCGCGGCAGAGGTGCGTGCGGCGGTCGCGGCCTACCTTGAGCAATCGGGGGCAAGCGCCATAATCGCCGAACACCTATTTGCAGACTGGATGCCGCTGGTTCAGCGCATCTTGGTCTTGGATGGCGAAGGCCACCTGATTGCTGATGGTCCCGTTGCTACGGTGCTCGGTGACAAACGTGAGCAACTCACTGACTGGGGTCTTTGGGCGCCTGGTGCCGCGCCGCAAATATCCAGCGCCAAGCCGATTGAAGTCCTCCTCGATGCGGAACCGGGCTCGATCACCGCGGTGGTTGGCCGAAGCGGCAGCGGAAAGACGACGCTGTTGAATCAACGCCTCCAGGAAGAGATTGAAACCAATGGAGCTGCGAGGGTCGGCTGGCTCCCCCAGAACCCGGCACATTCCATCGCCGGTAACTCGGTGCTGGAATCCGCGGCTGCGACAGCGCGAAAGCTCTATATCGATGGTGAACATCGCACCGAGTACTGGTTACGCCATCTGGGTCTTGGCGACAAGCTTCACCAAAACCCGCACGAGCTGTCAGGCGGAGAGGCGCGCAGGCTAGCGCTCGCTACGGCACTGGCGCACCAGCCGCGAATTCTGTTCTTGGATGAACCAACCGTGGGACAGGACTTGCTCAACTGGCAGGCCATCGTTGACGCTTTGTTGCAGGCAAAGGCGCGGGGAGCCAGGCTTCTGATTGCAACGCATGACCCGATGTTAATTGCCCTGGCCGACGAGGTTATCGAAGTTGTCCCAGAGCAGACAGCTTTGCCCGAGGTCGAAGACCCCAAGGGTCCGGTGGTCAGCCCGTTGGGGATGGCGGCCACCGCTATCGTGACTCTGGTTTGTTCGCTGTTCTTCAGTTCTCTCACCGGGGCACTGGTGGCTTTGGCGGCTGAGGCGACTGTGCTTGCCTTGGTGCTATGGAGATTCCCTCGCCTACGTAACCTGCAGCTGCTCTGGCCGGTGGCTCTCGGAGTTCTCTCGGTGGGGTTCAGCAACTGGTGGCTGAGCACCGAGCACGATCTGCCACACGCCGCGCTGATTGCAACCAGGGTTGCCTACTTCGGACTGCCCGGTCTGGTGCTGGCGGGTTCGATTTCGGCGGCCGAGTTCGGCGACCAACTCGGGCAGTTCCTGCGCCTTCCCGCCAGGCCGGTCGTGGCCGCGATGGTGGGCCTTCACAAGGCGAAGCGACTGCGGGAAAACTGGTCTCAGTTGGTGCTGGTGCGCCAGGTGCGCGGGGTTCGCAAGAAGGGGCTCACCGAGTTTCCATCGTTGGTGCTGCTGAGCTTAATCGAAGCAACCAGAGGCGCCCAGACCACGGCAATCGCCATGGACGCTAGGGGTTTTTCGGCTACCGATTCGGAGGGACGTAAAGTCCGCCGGAGTTGGTCTGTGCCAGCGCGTTGGGGTCGATACGACTGGGCCTTCTTACTGGGCGCGTTTGCGATCAGCGCGATTGGGCTGTTCTGGCGCTAGAGTGCTGCCTTCAGGGCACGCACCTCGGCGGCGGGATTTTCGGCTCGGCAAACCTCACCCAACACCACAATCATCGGTGGCGCTACCGGCGTTCCCGCCGCGCGAATTGACTGGACCAGTTCCGCAACGTTCTGACTCTTGATGCCGCCGATCACAGCGCTCTGATATGGATTGCCGATCACCTTGGTTGCGGTAGCCGAAACCCCAATGGCCGCGCCGGCATCTGCCTTGCTAACTGTGGTCCAGACCGGACCGACGCTCAGGTAGTCGACCGGGAAATCCTCTCCCAGATTCTCCGCGATGAATGCTGGGTCAAACTGACTCACGCCCAGAATTGGCCCAGCACCGATTTCCTCACGCGCGGTCTGGATGTCTCGATAGGTCTCACCGATGTGAACACCCGCGGCACCGAGTCGAGGCACCAGGTGAGGGCGCTCGCTGACTATGAACTTGGCGTCGGTGCCTGAGATTGCGGCCTGAACCGCGTGAGCGGTCTCGGTGTACTGAACATCGGTAGCGGCCAGGTGACGCAGTTGGATGAAGTCGGCTCCAGCATGAGCTGCGGCCCCCGCGACCACAACCGGGTCGCAGATCTTCGCGTCAACGATTACGTAAAGCAGCACTGAGTTAGCCGGCAAATTCTTGCTTGCGACCGCGCACGTGGGTGTCCTGGCAGGCAAGGTTTTGCGGCTTCGCGGCGCAATCCTGGCAGAGCAGGATGAGGTCGCGGCAAGCTAGGTCGGAGCAGTTGTAGAACTGGGAGGTGGGAGCCGAACACTTCTCGCACTCGCCGATGGTCTTAGCTTTGTCGCTGAACTCCATGTTCATACGCTTGTCGAAGACGTAGAGCGAACCCTCCCAGAGGCTGTCCTCGCCGTCCTTGAACTTCTCGCCGTAGCGAACGATTCCGCCCTGAATCTGGTAGACCTCTTTGAATCCGCGGTTCTTCATAATCGGGGTGAGAATCTCGCAGCGGATGCCTCCGGTGCAGTAAGTCACGATCGGCTTGTCCTTCAGGTGGTCGTAGCGACCGCTCTCCAGGTCCGCGATGAAGTCGTGGGTGGTGTGGGTGTTTGGAACCACCGCGTTCTTGAACTTACCGATCTTCGCTTCGAAGGCATTGCGGCCATCAAAGAAGACAACTTCGTCGCCTCGCTCGGCAACCAGCTGGTTCACTTCTTCCGGCTTTAGGTGGGTGCCGGAGTTCACGATTCCAGTCTCGGTGACCTGAAGTTCATCCGGTGCGCCGAATGCCACGATCTCTTTGCGAGCCTTGACGCTCAGTCGCGGGAAGTCATCGCCGGTGCCGTCGCTCCACTTGAAGTCGATCTTGCGGAAGCCAGGGTATTCCTTGGTCTGGCGGACGTACTTTTTCAGCGCCATCATGTCGCCACCGAGGGTACCGTTGATGCCGTGCTTGCTAATCAGGATGCGACCCTTGAGGCCTAAGGTCTCGCAAAGAGTCTTCTGCCACAGCTTCATTGCCTCCGGATCTTCGATCGGAGTGAAGCCGTAGTAAAGGATGATTTTCTGAAGGTCCACGGCTCAATTTTAGCCATCTAGGATGGATTTATGACCGCTCAATATGGCATCGACGCCAGCGCCCAAGATCCGTCCGTTCGCCCGCAGGATGACTTCTACCGTCACGTCAGCGGAACCTGGTTGAAGAACACCGAGATTCCAGCGGATAAGCCGCTTTACGGCTCTTTCACGATGCTGCGGGACAAGTCTGAAAAAGAGATTCACGAAATCATCACCGAGGCCGCCGCATCCGGCGCGACCGGCATCGAAAAGAAGCTTGGTGACCTTTACGCATCCTTCATGGACGAAGAGCGTGCTAACCAGCTTCGGGTAGCTCCGATCGCCGCTGAACTTAAGTTGATCGAGACCGCCCGCTCGGTGGATGACGTTGCCAAGTTGCTGGGCGAGTTCGAGCGAGCCGGAATCAGTGGCCTTTTCGGCATGGGCCTGGAGATCGACTTAAAGAACCCAGAGCGCTACATCGCCATGGTCTTCCAGGGCGGCTTGGGTCTTCCTGACGAGGCCTACTATCGCGACCCACAGCACGCCGAGGTGTTGGCTGCCTATGGGCCTCATATCGCTCAGATGCTGCATCTGGCTGGTTGGGCTAACGAGGATGCCGATGCCGCGGCTGCGCGAGTAGTGGCCTGGGAGACCAAGCTTGCCGCCCACCACCTGGATGTAGTGAAGGCCCGCAACTGGGACACCAACTACCACCTGATGACTTTCGATGAGCTTCAGGAACTAACTCCTACCTTCGACTGGTCGCTCTATCTGGCTGGATTCCACCAGAGCCGCACTTTGATGGAGGAGGTCGTGGTGTTCATGCCAGAGTTCCATCGCGCCTGGAAAGATCTGTTCAACAACGACCAGCTAGAGAACTTGAAGGCGTGGCTGAGCTGGCAGGTAGTCAGTTCGATGGCCTCCTACCTGAGCGACGATCTGGTGGCGCAGAGCTTTGAGTTCAACGGTCGACTGCTGAGCGGCATGGAGGAGAACCGTCCGCGCTGGAAGCGTGCGACCAGTTTGATTGAGGGCTCCCTCGGTGAAGCGCTGGGCGAGGTCTATGTGCAGCGGCACTTCCCAGAGTCCTCCAAGCGCGACATGGAAGAACTGGTCGACAACCTGCTGAAGGCCTACGAGGTAAGCATCAAGGCGCTGGACTGGATGTCCGATGCAACCAAGGTCAAGGCGCTAGACAAACTCTCGAAGTTCACCCCGAAGATTGGTTACCCAAAGAAGTTCAAGGATTACAGCACCCTGGAGATTTCCGCGGACGACCTGGTTGGAAATGTTCGCCGCGTAAACGCCTGGGTAGTGGACGACCACTGCGCGAAGTTGGGCAAGCCGATCGATCGCGACGAATGGCACATGACCCCACAGACCGTGAACGCCTACTACAACCCGACCATGAACGAGATCGTGTTCCCGGCGGCGATTCTGCAGTGGCCGTTCTACAGCCCGAGCTCGGATAAGGCGACCAACTACGGTGGCATCGGCGCGGTAATTGGACACGAAATCGGTCACGGTTTCGACGACAAGGGGTC
>ERZ650311.1647-NODE-1647-length-10752-cov-5.165187_pt1 | contig 10752 bp, 22 predicted proteins | sample MGYA00376247_ERZ650311 | MGnify/ENA primary metagenome ERZ650311 (study PRJEB26733, sample SAMN07839324) | wastewater metagenome | biome: small river; feature: stream; material: water | place: USA: North Carolina | collected 2016-07-28 ... | reverse complement strand
GTCTTCCTCGTCGTCTGCCGGGGGCGGCGCAGTGGCCTCTTGGCGGTCGCCGGGGAAGTCGTCGGTCTGCGGCTCGGTGACTTCGCCAGTGGTGGCGTCGAAGTCGGGGACGCCGTCGCCGGGGAGCAGGTCTTCGACCTCGGCCACGGTCTCGACCTGCGCCTGAGGTTGGAACCCAGGCGCGAGACGGCGGGCCGGGGCGGCGTGTTCGACCTGGCGCTCGTACTCGTCCATCTCCACGATGCCGGAGAAGCCGAAGGAGTAGCGCGCCGCCTGGATCATCGCCTTGTGGCGCAGCATCCGCGCCGGCCATTGCTTCCAGACGTCGGTCTGGCGCCGGCACTCCGCCATGTACTCGGTCGCCTCAATGGGGCGGGTCCGGTCCTTGCGGTACATTCGGCAGGTGATGGCGACGAGCTCCGCGCCCTCGCGGGTGTCGATGAACTCCATCCCGTCGAACTGCGGATGCTCGTTGATGATCCGCGCCCAGCCGTCGATGGAGACGATGGGCTGGATGCCGCCGCCCTTGGCCGGGAAAGCGAAGATCTCCTTGGTGAGCGGATTGAGCCGATGCTCCTTGGCGACCAGGAGGAAGGCGGCGAACTCCTCGCGGGAGACGTTGCCCTTGCAGACCGTCGCGCGGACGGTGGCCTCGAAGGCCTGGGGCTCCATGCCGAACCTGTCGGCCATGCTGACCAGCACGGACTTGGGTGGGGCGCGTTCAATCGTGGCGACGGCGTTCATGCGATGGCCTCTTCTTCATCGGGGGCGGGGTTAGGGTTTTCGATCCAGTGGGGCAGGAACACGCGGTCCTCGGCTCCCTCGCGGATCTCGTGGAGCCGCTCGACGCGGGTCCAAGGCTTGTCGGGGCCGAAGGTCGCCATGCAGCGCCGGTAGGTCTCCAGCGCGGCCCAGGCCTTCCGGTGGCCGTATCGGTGGGTCTCGGAGCCGAAGTCTTCCCAGACCGGGAACAGGATCGGCGCGCGACCGGCGACGGGGTCGGGCTTCTGGTAGAACATCCAGAAGTAGCCCCAGCGTGGGGCCTCGGTAGGGAACCGGCGCAGCCAAGCAAGCTCGGCCTCGGAGGCGCCGAAGATGCGGCCCTCGGCGATGGCTTGATAGGCGACGCGCCGGGCGGTGTGGTGGTCGGCCTTCTGCAGGTCATAGCCGCGGTCAGCGATGATCTTGCCGACCTCGAAGGGCAGGGGCCGGCCGGACCAGTTGCCGAGGGACTTCAGGTCGCCCGTGGCGATGGGGAGCATGGTGTCGAGACGCGCCCGCCGGCGGATGCCATCGGGAAGCGTCCAGAGCACCGAGACTTCGGCGAGCGGGACGTGGTTCGCGGCGTAGGCGAACAGCGGGCCAAGGTCCGGGTGGGTGTGCACCGCATCGGCCATGATCCGAAGTTGCCGGTCCTCGTCCCGGCTGACGGTCTCCCGGCCTCCGACCTCATCGGCGAAGGCGCTCATCACAGCGTCCCAGACCACCACGTCGGGGGCCTCGACGCGGCAAACCTCGGCGAGCTCGTCCTTGCGGGCGGACTTGCGGTAGCTGACCCCGCGCTCGTCCAGGGCTTCGCAGATGTCTTCCTTGGTGACGCAGGCGCCGGGATAGTCCCGCCGGTCGGGCTCGACCGCAAACCGCGCCTCATAGGCGCCGACGCCCTCCAGCACGATGGAGTGCAGGGCGTGGCCGAAATTCAGGGCCTCGCGCTTCGGCTCCACCCGGTCGGGGTTCAGCTTGGAGGACCACCACCAGCCCTCGTTCTGCTGATAGAGCTTCACGAGGTCGGTTGAGCCCAGCGCGCCGATCTGGCCGAAGTAGTCGTCTTCGGAGAGGTGCAGATAGACGCCATCGGGGAGTTGATTGGTCATATCCGCCCCACCGCGACGAGCCAGACGTAGGAGAAGGCTACGAAGCCGCCACCGAAGGCGCCCAGGGCGATGCCGCCGATGAACCAGGCGAAGCGGTCCAGGCTCATGACAGGCTCCCGAGGGAGGCGACGAGCAGCATCAGCAGGCCGGCGACCACGATGAACGCAGCGTCCTTGGCGATGCGGCGGGCCGGGCGGAACCAGCGGACGAGGGGGAGGTGAGGGCGGCTCATTCCGGCGCCCCATGGCGGGCCATTTCAGCGGTTAGGACCTCAGACATTGGCTTGATCTCCGGTCTCATCAAAAGGAAGTCTCATCGCCAGCGCGGTCTCGGCGGCGAGCTTCTGAACGGCGGCGCCGAACATCGGGCCGTCCGCCACGGCGAACCGGTCGCGGAGCCGGGAGGCCTCGGCCAGGGCTTGGGCTGCGGTCGTTTCGGGGGCGTCGTCGTTGGCGGCTGATGGGCTCATCGGCGAGCCTCCCGAGCCTTCTGCATCGCCTCAACGCGCTTGGCCGAGTTCTCTTGCTTCTTCCGTTCAGCCTCGACTTGCGCATCGAACCACGCTTGCGCTTTTGCCTGCGCTTCTTCTTCCGTGGCGCCGTGAATGATGACCGGGTTGTAATCCCAGATCACCTTGCCCTTCTTAGTCGCCATATGCATTTCGATGCGGGCGACGGCGCGGCGGCCTTCGGGAAGGCGCTCGTCGGTGCTGGCGTAAGTGTAGATGCGGATAGCAGTCACAACCGCACCTCCAGCCCAAAGACGGACGCGACCAGCATCCAGACCAGTTGACCGACAGCCCCGATTATCAGGACCAGACCGGCGACGCAGACGATAGACCCGACGATCAGACCCAGGAGCATGGCCGGGCCGGGGGGCTTGTAGGGGGAGGTTTCGGGTTCCATCAGACGGCCCCCGTCAGGGCGTCGTCGATGCGCGACCGGCGCCGGAAGTCCGCCGCTTCGTCAGCGTCGGCCACGTCCTGCTCAGCCGCTTCGGCCAACATGGCGTCGTGGTGAGCATCGAGCTTGTCGATGACCTCTGCCTCGAACTCGTCGTCCTCGTTCGCGACATAGCCATCGTACATCCCCCAGGGCCGAGGCTTGCCCTCGACCAGATCAAGGCGGATGTCCTCGACCTCGGCCGGTGAGCCTGGGTCGTACCGTTCGGGGGGGCCGAACCGCCCGCTCTCGGGCGAACCCGGAGAGACCGTGAACGAGACGGTCACCTCGATTTCGGCGGTCGGAACATCACCGCCCCAGTTGAGGCAGGTCGAATAGGTGTAGCGGCGGTTCATCACAGCCTCCAAGTCATGATCAGGTGAAGGGCCAAGGCCACCGGAGCGGCGGCGACGAAGACCCAGGGGGATGGGGTGGGGAGGCGCATCAGTCGGGCTTCCCGGCGAGGCCGCAGTAGCCCGTGTCGGAATATCGCTCCTCAAGCGCGCCATGCGCCGTGACGCCGGGGATCGCGGGCTCGTTCGTCGCCCTGTCGATCCAGACGGTGAGCTTGCGCCACGCCATGCAGCCGGAAGCGATGCAGGCAAAAGTCTTTGGGACTCCGTCCGGCTCGTCATTGCGGAATCCGGCTCGCGGATCGGTGTGGCTAGCCACAGCATGGGGGCACCACTTGGTGCGGGCTTGATCTTCAGTCAGGCGCATCGCTCACGCCTCCGTCGCAGGGGTGGAGAGACAAGCGGCCAGCATCCCGAGGGCGTCGTGAGAGGCTTGCTTCGTGGCTCGGTAGCTGGCTGCGGCCTCGGCAAATGTCCGAAAGGTCGCCAGCAGGTCGTCAGACCCTTCGTCCACGAGGCGGACGCTGTAGCCGTCGAGATTGGCGCAGAGGGAGAGGCGCATCACGCAGCCTCACGCTGAGCTTCGGCCTTCTTCCAGGCTCCCAGCGCGTCACTCGCCCAGATGCAGTTCCAGGCCGCATCGCCGTCAAAGGCGCTGGACGAAAGGCCGTGATTGTCTTCGCGGGGATAGATCGTCATGTGGCCCGCAGCCATGCGAGCGGCCTTCAGTTGGGCGCCGCGGGCGGTCAGGGTCGCTTCGATCCGGTCGGCCAGGTCAGCGCGAGCGGCGAACTGATCATCGACCGGCAGGGCCGGAATCGAGAGCGCTTCAGCGCGGGCTTCGGAGTAGGTGAGCATCGGATGTCTCTCGCTGTTAAGGTGAGAGGACGATGTGCGAATATCGAACCGACGTCAATCGAAAATCGCACGCTTAGGCTGGCAAAAGTGCACCATTGTGCGAGTGCGATTGACGCACGTCCGAATGTGCGATTATAGTGCGCAAATCGCACAATCATTCGGAGCCAGAGGTTGGCCAGCGTTTTCTCCAAGTTTGACGGTATCCGACCGATGGCGGCTGCGCTTGGGGTTCCGCCTTCGACGGTGATGAGCTGGCAGCGCAAGCGCCGCATCCCGGCGTGGCGTCATGCGAGCATCCTGGCTGCGGCCAAGGCGCGCGGGAAGAAGGTCACTCAGGCCGACCTCGACATGATCGAGGCCGACAACGACGAAGCGCAGGACGCGGCCTGATGTCCTGCTTCCCCAAAAACGAAGCCCGCAACGCTGAGATCATCCGGCTTCGGAAATCCGGCATATGGCCTCGCGACATCGCCAAGCAGATGGGTCTGACGAAGAACGTCGTGATCGGCGTCTGTTTCCGCGCGGGCCTCTGCGACTATCAGGGAGCGCTCCAGCAGCGTCCGAAAGGTGAGCGGCACTACAAGGCCAAGCTGACCGAAGAGGACGTGCGGGAAATTCGCCGTCGTGGTGGGGAGTCCTACGTCTCCCTTGCTGCCGAGTTTGGCGTCACGTCGGGGCATATTTCGCACATCGTGTCTGGATATTCCTGGGCCTCGGTGGCCTGAGATGTCCTGGGGGATCACCACCATTTCCAACACCACGCCCGGCGCCCCCCCGCCGAAAGCGTGTGTGGCTGACCGGTCTCTCACGGTCAGCAGGGGCGCTGGCGTTGAGCAATCCGCTGACGCCCCACAGGTTTCAGAGACAGCGCCCGAGGGATACTCCGAGGGCCGACAGCCGGGCGCGGCCCGTAAAGCCGATCCTGCGCAACGAGCGTCAACAGCGGCCCTTAGGGCGTTCGGCTTAGGCCGAGGTATCGCGTCCGCTGAAGGTTCGGAAGCCCGGCAATTTTGCACCGGGGGCGCTGGAACGCCTCCGCGCTGACTGAAACCCCAAGGCCTCCGGGGTTCAGGGGAGGCCGAACACAGAGGACGTGGGAATGTTCTGCTACCTCCGCAACATCATCACCCGGAAAGCCTTTGAACGGGCCTTCCGCGCCACCCTCCCAGCGGCTCAACGCGCCGTCGAGCGGGCGATGCGTCACCACAAGCGACCCGACGCCGCCGCCCTCTCTGCGCAGCGTGAAGCCCTCCACCGGGCTCTTGCGCATGGACGGAGGGCAGGGGCGTGAGACCTATCACCCTACGCCAAGCCGAAGTCCTGGGCGTGATCCGCCGTCTGTCTGAGCGGGGCGAGAGCCCGAGCTTGTTTCAGATCGGCGACGCTCTAGGCGTCAGCCACGTCGCGGCCTGGCGGACGATCCAACGCCTCAAGCGCAAGGGCTTCGTCCAGACCGACCACGGCGTGCCGAGGTCCATCCGGGTCACTGACATGCCGGCCCCTCCCAAGGGCGTCTACAGCGCGCTCTCGACGGCTGAACTGGCGAAGGTTCGGAACGACGTCGAGGCCGAGCTTGTGCGGCGGGCGGTCTCGTGAGCGAGCACATGGAAACCGCCATCCTCACCGCGCCGCCTCCGCCGTCCGTGGTCAACCTAACGACCATCTTGCAGGAGGTCTCCAGGATGACTGGTGTCCTGCCCCGCGAGATCAAGGGTCGGGAGAAGGCCGCACGGATCACCTGGGCTCGTCATCGGTTCTGCTGGGTCGCCAGCAATACCCTGCGCGCCGATGGGACGCCCCGCTACAGCCTGTCGCAGATCGGAAACTTTCTGGGCGGGCGCCACCACACAACGATCCTGCACGGCAAGCACAAGTGGCAGGCCTTCCTAGACGAGCCCGAGGCCCATCCGAAGGCCACCCGTCGATGAAGCGCCCCTTCACCATAGAGCGCCGGCCCAGCGGATACCGCCGAACGCCAGAGGCCATCCTGATCGCCGAGGAAGAGGCGAGGGATCGCATCGAGGCCATCCGTGAGGAACGCGCCTGCCCGGAAGAGATCGCCCTACGCGACGCCCTGAAGGCGTTCGCGCGTGTAGTGGGCTGGCCTACCGCCAAGACCTGGCTTGCCGCCAGGGCGCACGAAAGCTGGCGCCATAAGGCTCCCAAGGCCGACCTGAAGGCGCGGGCTGATGTGCTGCTGTTCGGGGGGCAGAAATGAGCCTGCACGCCTATCACGACTTCCTAGCGCGTAAGACCATCATCGACCCGCCGACCGGACTTCCGAGCCCGCCAGACCTTCCAGGATCACTATTCTCGTTCCAACGAGACATCGTGAAGTGGGCGCTGAAGCGTGGCCGCGCGGCGGTGTTCGCCGGCACCGGGCTTGGCAAGAGCTTCATGGAATTGGCCTGGGCCGATGCGATCTGTCGTGAGACCGGCCGCAAGGTGTTGCACCTGGCCCCGCTGGCGGTCTCCGCTCAGATGGTCCGCGAAGCCAACAAGTTCGGCATCCCCGCCCGCCAAGTCGCCACGGGCGCCGATGTGGGCGATGGGGTCAGCATCACCAACTACCAGAAGCTGGACCACTTCGACCTGTCGGAGTTCGGCGGGGTTATCCTCGACGAAAGCTCAATCCTGAAGTCGAGCGACGGCAAGTTCCGCACCCGACTGATTGAGCAATGCGCGGATATTCCGTTCCGCCTGGCCGCGACCGCGACGCCTGCGCCAAACGACTTCATGGAGCTTGGCAACCACGCTGAGTTCTTGGGCGTCATGTCCTACACGGACATGCTGGCGACGTTCTTCGTCCACGATGGCGGAGATACGCGGTCTTGGCGGCTAAAAGGCCATGCCGAGGACGAGTTCTGGCGGTGGATGGCCTCCTGGGCGGTCATGCTGCGCAAGCCTTCCGATCTGGGCTACGCTGACGACGGCTACAATCTGCCGCCGCTTGAGTATGTCCAGCACACGGTCGGGGTTGATTATCGCCCATCGAGCGAGACCGGGTTCCTGTTCCCGATGCAGGCCGCCAGCTTGTCGGAGCGCATCGCCGCTCGGCGCGACACAGTGGCCGAGCGGGTGGAGATGGCGGTGAAGGTCACGCCGGCGGATCAACCGTTCGTTTGGTGGTGCAATCTGAACGCCGAAAGCGAAGGGCTGGCGAAGGACATCCCCGGCGCCGTCGAGGTCCGCGGATCCGATAGCGAGGCGGACAAAGAGCGCAAGCTGGTCGATTTCGCCGAAGGTCGCATCCGCGTCCTGGTCACGAAGCCGTCGATCTGCGGTTTTGGTCTCAACTGGCAGCATTGCGCAGACACCGGATTCGTCGGCCTGAACGATAGCTGGGAACAGCTCTATCAGGCCGTTCGCCGGTTCTGGCGCTTCGGCCAGACCAAGCCCGTCACCGTCCACATGATCGCCGCCGAGACCGAAGGCGCCGTCGTCGCGAACCTCCGTCGCAAGGAGTTCGACGCCGACCGCATGGCCGCGGCGATGGTCCGACACATGGCGGACCTGTCCTCAATCGAAATCAGAGGGGCCACGCGGGACCGGGGTGACTACCGCCCGACGCAGCCCATCATCCTGCCGGAATGGATCACAGCATGAGCCAACTATCGGAAATTAAAGCCGTCGATCAAGTCGTGACCGACAAGTACGCCATCTACCAGGGGGATAGCTGCGAACTGATCCGCGCCATCCCTGGCGACAGCATCCACTACGGGCTTCACTCGCCGCCGTTCGAGGGCCTTTACAAGTTCAGCAACTTTGACCGCGACGTGTCGAACAATGAAGGCGAGGCCTTCTGGGAGCACTACGCATTCCTGATCCAGGAGCTGTTAAGGGTCACGAGGCCGGGACGCCTGCACTCCGTCCATGTGATGCAGTTGCCGACTTCCAAGATCCGGCACGGTCATATCGGGATGCGCGATTTTCGGGGAGAGGTCGTGCGGGCCTTTGAGGACGCCGGATGGATCTACCATTCCGAGGTCTGCATCTGGAAAGACCCCGTCGTGGCGCAGCAGCGCACGAAGTCGATACGGCTCCTGCATAAGCAGGTGGTGAAGGACAGCACCGTCTCGGGCCAAGGTTTGGCGGACTATATCCTGACCTTCGGCAAGCCCGGCGAAAACACCGAACCCGTCTCAGGCATGTTCGACAACTTCGTGGGGACCGGCCTCGACGTGAGCCGGGAAGCCTACGACAAACACGCCGCCGAGACCCGAGCCTCCGGCCGGGAGCCATGGCCGTTCGACATGTGGGTGTCGGTGCTGGTCTGGCAGCGCTATGCCTCGCCGGTCTGGATGGACATCGACCAAACCCGAACCCTGCAGTACCGCGGCGGTCGGGATGAGAAGGACGAACAGCATATCTCGCCGCTGCAACTCGACGTGATCGAGCGCTGCATCGACCTGTGGTCAAACCCCGGCGACATCGTCTTGACACCGTTCCTAGGCATTGGCTCCGAGGTGTTCGGCGCCGTCGAGATGGGCCGGTTCGGTGTTGGATTTGAACTGAAGCCGTCCTACTTCACCCAGGCCGTCCGCAACCTGAAAACGGCCGGCGTCAGAAAGGATGACGCGCCGCTCCTGTCGCTTGCGGAGGCGTTATGAGCGACCGACCCTGGATGAAATTCTATCCGCGCGACTGGCGGGGCGACCAAGCCCTTCGCGCCGTCTCCCTCTCAGCTCGCGGGCTGTGGATCGAGATGCTGTGCATCATGCACGAAGCCAAGCCCTACGGACACCTCCTGATCGGCGATCAGCCTGTCAGTAGCGACGTGCTTTCCCGTGTCGTTGGAGCCAGCCCGGAGGAGGTCCAAGCCATGCTTGTCGAACTCCAAACGGCTGGCGTCTGCCGCACCACGCGGACGGGCGTCGTCTACTCCAAGCGCATGAACGACGATTTCAAGAGGTCGCAAGATGGCCGAAAAGCGAAGAGATCGGCGATAGAGCAAAGCTCTGAAAGAAAAGGAGAAAAAGTGGGACCTTCAAGGGTACCTACAAGGGTACCTTCAACTCAGAGGCCAGAAGCCAGAGAAGAGGTAGAAGGGCATAGAAGCCCTTCTACCCTCTTCGAAGGCGAAGATGATTTTGATTTGGAAGAAGGGCGACAACTCGGATCGGTCGTAGACTTCGACGAACTCCGCGAGCGCATCTTGGCCCAAGCGGCTGACATGGCTGCGCGGAAGGCGGTGAGCCAATGACCGCCAAGCCAAGGTACAGCCTGGACGTCCCGTCATCGCTCTGGGTTGTGGTTGCTGAAGCGACGAGCCCGGAGTTCGCCGACAGCTATCTTTTCGGGGCAGAGCTGAACGGGACCATGCTCGAACCGCGCACGCTCACCGGATACCGGATGATGCGCGACCGCGGCGACTTCATGTCCCTGCTGAGCAAGTTGGGACTGACCCTGAAGCAGCCGGCGCCATGGTCCAGAGGCTGCGGCAAGCGCTCCAGCGACGAGGTGTTTCAGGGCGAGTTCTACGGCGGGAAGCCGCCTCGCGGACGCAATCGGGAGGACGGGTGATGACCACGCTCAAGATCGAACTCCCCGCCCAAGAGCGAGGCCGAGGCCCCGAAGAGATCAAACGCTTCGACCGGCTGAAGCGCAAGCTGGATAGGTCGGACCTGAAGCCCAGCCAACGCGAGGCCGCAGCGGCTGAACTCGCGGCCCTGGAGCGGGCGCCAGCGGCACGGGACGACAAGGCCTGGCGGGATGCTGCGGCGGCTGAGACGCAGGCCCTGGCGGTGTCCAGGGGCGAGGCCGTAACCCAGCCCAAGGCCGGGCCGATGCGGGTAGACGACCGCGACCGTCTGGTCAGCCTGAAGAGGGGAGGGTGGCTCACCGAGCGACAGCTTGACGTCGCAATAGCCTTCCGAACCCTGTACGATACCCGAGGTGTTGACCTTGGCGCCCTGAACTACGGAGACGCAGGCCAGAGCGCGACCGACATCGAGCGCATCGTCGCCGAAGGATTTCGCCGGGCGAAGGTCACGAACACCATATGCGCCGCTGAGATGCGGATATTCCGAGAGTGCAAGGACGATCCTGATTGCCTGGTGATCTTCCACGGCGTGGTCGCCTTGAACAAGGCCCTGTCCTCGTTCGGCAAGGGCCGGGCATTTGAACGCAACGCACAGGCCCTGGTGAGGGCGATTGAGATTGCAGAGGTGGAGCTGTGACCGACCTAGAACGCCTATGCCAAGCCGCCCAGCGCGCCGGCCCTCCCATGAAGTCCGCCCGGTCCTATGAGCCCATCGTCAAAGCGGTGCTGGAGGAATTGGGTCTAGATATAGACGAACAATGCCATGAGGCGTTCATGGCGGGTTGGAATGCTGCCCGAGACGAGATCGTGAAAACTGGGGTCAGTTGGCCGTACGCCTTGAAAGCAGACGTCGGAGATTATGGCGGACCGATCCCAATGATCATCAAGAAACCTCCCACCTAACGCCTGATCCCTTCCAGCCCATCCGGCGGCATAATCCCTTTCAGGTACAGCCGAACAAGGATAGCCATGGGAGGCGAAACAGAGGCTTTGCCTTCCTCATACTTCCTGATCATCTGACCCGGATCACGAGGGCCTAGACCGCAAGCACGGCCCATTTCAGAACGATGCAGGGCGCGACCAAAGCCCCACATCTCGCCAAGCACTTTACGGGCGTTCTGAAGCTCAGCGGGGGTCATAGATTGTCTCCATCATAACAGCCTTCGGGCCCGCCACGCTTTCGC
>ERZ650311.1645-NODE-1645-length-10769-cov-6.352343_pt1 | contig 10769 bp, 11 predicted proteins | sample MGYA00376247_ERZ650311 | MGnify/ENA primary metagenome ERZ650311 (study PRJEB26733, sample SAMN07839324) | wastewater metagenome | biome: small river; feature: stream; material: water | place: USA: North Carolina | collected 2016-07-28 ... | reverse complement strand
CGTCAGCGTTGCTCGCGCCGCATCTGGTAGCGCATCCAACATCGAAGCCGTTCGCACATCCTGCCAAACGATGGCGTTATGGAGCGGCTGCCCAGTTGAGATATCCCACGCGATGGTGGTCTCGCGCTGATTGGTAATTCCGATAGCCGAAAGGTCAGAGCCGAGGAGATTCGCCTGCTTTAACGCTCCTGAAATTACCTCTTGAACTCGGTCCCAAATCTCGGCGCCATCATGCTCGACCCAGCCAGCTTCGGGGAGTATCTGACGGTGCTCTAACTGATGCTGACCAACAACTTTGCCACCCTGATCAAAGATCATAAAGCGCGTACTACTTGTTCCCTGGTCCAAACTTCCAACGAATGCCATATCCTTAAGCCTACTCAAACTCTTAGGAAATCGGTATACCCGCGATGTTTTCATCTGAACTCAGCCCCGATCAGCGCGATGCTGCCATTGCCGAACTAGCCTCCGCTGAGTTTGATGTCCTCGTCATTGGTGGTGGCGTAACCGGTGCCGGCGCAGTTCTTGACGCAGCATCACGTGGCCTCAAAGTTGCTTTGGTTGAAGCACGAGATATCGCATCTGGTACATCGAGTCGCTCCAGCAAATTGATTCACGGTGGACTTCGCTATTTAGAGCAATACGATTTTAAGTTGGTGCGTGAAGCGCTCCATGAACGCGAATTGATGGTCTCAACACTCAGCCCACACTTGGTAAAGCCGGTCGGCTTCCTGTATCCACTCCATGAGAAGTTGAAAGATCGCACCTATGTTGGTGCTGGTCTTGCGCTCTATGACGTTCTACGTGGATTTAAGCGCGCACTTCCATGGCATAAACACATGTCAGCTAAGAAGATCGCTGAAATCGCACCTTCTCTTCGTCAGGATATCGTCACCGGTGCTGTGAAGTACTACGACGCACAGGTTGACGATGCTCGCCACACAATGACAATTATTCGAACTGCTCGTCGCCATGGTGCAACGATTGCAACTCGAGTTGAAGTCAATGAGCTCATTCGTGACGGCAAGAAAGTTGTTGGTGCTCTTGTTGCTGATACCGAATCTGGTAAGAAGATTAAGGTCTCTGCGAAGTCAGTCGTGATGTGTGCTGGAATCTGGAGCGATGAGCTCCACGCAAACTTTGGATTGAAGCCAGGTTATGGCGTCACCATGTCCAAGGGCGTTCACATTGTTGTCCCAGGCAATGCTATTCGTTCAAATACCGGAATCATTCTCAAGACTGAAGTCTCAGTCCTCTTCCTCATTCCATGGGGCGACAAGTGGATTGTCGGCACAACAGATACTCCATACACCGGTGACCGTGCCCACCCATATGCAACGAGTGCGGATGTGCAGTACATCTTGGATCAGGCGAATAAAGTCCTTGAACCGCAACTCAAGCGTGAATCAATCATCGGCGTTTATGCCGGACTACGTCCACTTGTTTCAAATGCCAAGGATTCAACAACCACCAAGCTCTCTCGCGAACACACCACTGATCGCAGTGCACCGGGCTTTGTTAGCATCGCTGGCGGCAAGTACACGACCTATCGCGTGATGGGTAAAGATGCGATTGATATGGCTGTTACTGACCTTCGTCGCATCGTCAGCCCATCATGTACCGAGAAGCTGCCACTAGTCGGTGCAGATGGTTACTACGGACTTGTACAACAAACTGCTCAGATCGCACTCCAGTATGGAATCGACGAGAAGAGCGTGGTTCATCTACTCAATCGCTATGGTTCACTGATTAGTGAAGTCCTTGAATTAATCGTTGAGGATAAGAAGCTCGCGCAACCACTTGCGGCAGATCTTCCATATCTCAAGGCGGAGATTGTCTATGCGGTAACTCATGAGGGTGCAATGACAGTTGATGATGTGATTTCACGACGTACCCGTCTTGCCTTTGAAGCAAATAGCGCTGGACTCGATTTAGTAGACGATGTAGCTTCTCTAATCGCCCCATATCTTGGTTGGGGAGCGAAGGAGAAGAAGGCATCTATTGCTGAGTACCGCGCACAGGTTGAAGAAGAAGTTAAAGCGCTCGATGCGCTGATTAATTCTTAATCTGATTCTTACAAGCGCTCACCTTCACCGGCTTCGGTGATTTCTTAGAAGTTGGACTAGGTGACGGTGTTGGTTCCGGGCCTTGTCCTAAAGTGAATGACACTGGCAAGACCACTTCTGCGTGAGTCTCTGAAGGATCGCTAAAACGTAGCTCGCCATTCCAGGTCCCGGCCATTGTGCTCTTCAATGAAATCTTCCAAAAACCACTGGTTGCGCGCACCACCGACTGAGTGAATTTAAATGGAACTTGATTTGGTCCCGATACAAACTTCACATCGCCAGTAACAACTGGTGAGCTATCTGGACGCAATACCTGCAATGAGAAGACCACATTCTTATCTGTTGTCGAGGCGGCCACGTAATCAAGAATCATCGTAGAAGTTTCACCATGCGGCATTAAATCGGTGACATCTGGAATCCATGTACCTGAAGCTAGCGCGAGAAACTCTGATTGCGAGCCGCGGAAGACATTGAGATCTACACGACTTCCTGGCACGCCATATTTAGGCGCGATTCCACAAGAAGTGTATTGCCAGACAACCCAAGGTGACTTACATGAGGAAGTGGTCCAGGAATGAACGTAACAACCCACACTCTTCACGCCTGGCTGGGCGCCGGCAATCGCTGGATCTATTGCATATTGCGCCATCCACAACGGGTACTGGGCTAACTCTTTATCGCGCGCCATCGCGCTCTCCATAAAGGTTGGGTATGAGTAGAAGATCGGCGTACGCCCGGTCTTCGCCTTCAACGTCGCCATAAATGTCTTTGCCCATAGAGTGACTGCGCTCTTGGATGCTCGCTTGGCACATGAGTGATTGCTGCGAACTCGGACACAGTTATTTTCGAGATCGAGCGCGTACGGCAGATCCATCTCATTAAACCCACCGAGCGATGCCAAGCGCCAAATAGCTTTCTGCGCCTGCACCTGCGCATCTTTAATAACATCACTTGCAGTATCAACATCAGGCAAAATCGCGTAATGATAGAAACCGGTATAGATACCTTCTCGTTGTGCTCCGGTGCGGTCGCCCGATAAGTACTTGACCGCCAATCGATCAGCATCTTGCCGTGAATCAGAAGCTTTAATCATCACAAAGCGGAGGCCGGCTGAGTACATCTTCTTAAAGTTGATTGCCTTATCGTTGGGGTGCTGCCAACGACTGATATCTGCCCCGTGGATTCGATTGCCAGGACCTGCGAGAGAGAGGAGTGCCTCTTTCTCAGTTGCAGCAGACGATGGCGCCGCTGTCAGCGGATATGCAAGAAATGTCAGGGCAGCAAGGATTGCTGTAAATCTACGCCGTGACATTTACTTCTCGATAATCACAACTGAGATCCCGAAGATATCTCGAATCACGCTCTGGAGTTGAGGTGCCATACGAAGGCGAGCTTCTCGATAATCGTGACCCATCGCCAACTTTGCTGGATCGGAGAAATCGAGGGTTAATCGACCGTTATCAAAAGACTCAAGGCGGCCATCGAAGAAGGCCATCCAGGCGATGCGATTATTACGTTCGAGGAGATCGAGAACTTCATTCCACCGAGCACGAAGGTCGGAGACTGTAAGTTCTGCGGGCATACCCGCAACTTTACCGGAACTTCTTTAGATTGCGTGTTCGCGTGGAGCGCCGATCCAGCGGAAGTACTCAGATGCGAGGATTACTCGCATATTGCGCCCCTTCTCGTGAACCACATTGAGGTGCTGTGCAATACGAGTAATCGTCTGCTCTACAGATTTCTCGCTGACAAATCGAGTCTTACCGATATCCGAGTTACTCAATCCCATCGCGAGCAATCGCAAAGTCTCCATCTGGATATCTGTCAGAGATGCCAGTGCAGAGTTCCATTGATTTGCGATCCAACCAGTCTTTATATTGGGTTTATTAGCAATCTCAATTGCGTTACGAAGTTCATGGAGATCGCTCATTGCAGATTTTTCGATGATTTGCGTGCCGGCTGGAAGATCACTCTGACGAATTCCGTAGAGTCGAAGATCCGGAGTATCTGTCAATATGACAACTCCCAGTGAGGGGCGAGATACCTTAAATGCATTGAGGAGCTCAACGCAGCTCTTATCGCATCCCTGGAAGTTCATCAGGATTGTCTCTGGTGCAAGCGCACGGAAGAGTTCGTGGGCGCTCTGCATATCGGATGCTTCTCCAACGACATCAATACCTTGCATCCTTAGAGAGTCTGCAAGTGTTGCTAATTCAAATCGATTGCAATCAATGATCAGGAGGCGAGGTTTTTCGCTTGTAAATGTTGTCATGGCGCGACGGTAGCGATGAAAAGTGTCGGAAAGTACGAAAGTGATTCTCTTGTGAAGTTATCGTGAACTTACTTCAGGGTAAGCCGAGGTTATTTGAGAAGTTTCGCTACCGCTGCAGGAATTGCGTCGATGAGAGAAGTTGCGCTAATGGGTCCGCCTGCAGATGCGATGAGCGCTGCTTGATTGTGAATAAAGGCACCAGTTGCAGCGACATCTGCTAATCGATGAACATCATTGAGTATCTCAATGTAATTCGTTGCAACGAGTGCACCGATAATTCCAGCGAGGACATCACCTGAACCTGAAGTTGCAAGCCAAGGAGTGGCGGCTGGCAGTTCAACGATGTAGTCATCCTGCGCAATAACTGTACGAGATCCTTTAAGAAGAACGGTTACGGCAAGTGCTTCAGACGCTCGTTGTGCCCACTCAATTGGATTGGCTTCAATTAACTCGCTGCTGGCAACAATTCCACGTTGCAAAAGCAGGCGCGAAAGCTCGCCGGCATGCGGAGTGATAAGTGTTGGTTGTTCTAGCGATCCTGCGAGATGAAGCGCACCTGCATCGAGAATTGTGGGCACGCTCTGACGGTTGAGCAATACAAACCAGCGGTGGCGAAGCCAGGTAGTGATATCGCTGAATTTCTTACTATCAATTCCCGACCCTGCCAACCATGCAGTGACTGGACCTGGTTGCACCAACGCCTCAGGAGCTTGATGAAGTACTAAATGCGCAAGGCCAGAGTTGCTATGAAAGCGGATGACCCCGAGACCGGTAGCAGATGCAGCGCGCGTTGTAAGTACTGCAGCGCCAGGATATTTCGCTGAACCAGTTATTACACCGAGAGTTCCACGAGAATATTTGTGATCGAGTTCGCTGGGAACGACGATGCACTTCGCAGCATCCTTAGACTTCCAGATCTTCTTAGCCATATTGGAAGTCTAAGGCGCACGAATTACTTAAGCGAATTTGCCAATCTTGAATGCTGCGAGCTCGCTTGCTGGACGACTCTGTCCACCATGCTGACCATTAAATCCTGCCGAACCGTCCCGACCACAAAGTCCTTTGATCACACTAGGTCCACCTGGGTGGCGATTGATCCACTTGGTGAGGTCATAGACATTTCCATTAATGGCAGACCAACAGCTAGCAGCAGTGGCATGTTTCTTGAGATCTGCAAGATTGTAAGTTCCGGCAACTTTGCTTGGTGTTGTCGCCTTAGGTGAAGTAGTGGTTTTGCCTGAAGTAGTCGTTGAAGATGAATTCAGCGCCGCAAGTTTTCCTTCCCAGACTGCTTGTGCACCTGTGTGGCCGGTAAGGAATGTAAGTCCAAGTACTGCAATAGCAGCGATGACAGTTGCATGGCCGAGAGGAGTAACTACTCGAGACTTACGGCCCTTAGAAGAGCGGTACCAAATCAAAGTCAGTACCATCAAAATAAATGCTGCAATCGTCAAATCTGTTGCCCAATCTGCGTGCTTAATCGGCGTACCAATCTTCTCAGCAAGCGCTTCACCTGATTGCTTTGCAACAAGTACTGCAGCCGATCCGAGGACAATTCCTACTGTAGTGATAAATGAATACTGGCCTTTGAGCTTTGGCACATAAATGAGTGCGATAAGCGCTGTCGCCGCCAATGGCAGAATTACTACAGCAAAATGAACGACGAGGGCGTGCACCGGCAGGCCGGAGATTGTGTACAAGAGTGATTCCATAGGTCTATTAAGACATACCTCAGTGAAAGTTCAGTCAAAGCAACCTGTGAAATTGCCGATAGCATTGCGATATGCGCAGAATTCTAGGAGTTTCCCTCGTTCTCATCGGACTGGTCATTCCAATCTCCGCTTCAGCCGATAGCACGAATGCCGATCAGAAGATGGTGCTGATCAAGACCATCGGCGGAACTATCTCGCCAAAATCTGTACTCGCATCGGATACCGGACTGATTAGTGCGCACAACATGATGTACAACCATAGCGTCACCATTTACGATGCAAATAAAGCCGAGCTCATTGCAACCGTCCCCGATACGGTCGTTCTCTCAGATTTCGGATTTTCACAGTACTCGGGAAGCTACAAGGGCGCCCCTGTTGAAGGCGCATATTCGCCAGATGGAAAATATCTCTACTTCACCAACTATGCGATGTATGGCAAAGGATTCAAGAAAGAGGGACATGACACATGTTCGCCAGCTTCTGGCTTTGATACCAGTTTCTTGTCTCGCATCAATTTAGAGAGCAAGAAGATTGATGCGGTCTTTCCAGTGGGTTCAGTTCCTAAAGTTGTAAAGGTAACTCCGAATAACAAGTTCATCTTGGTCAGCAATTGGTGCTCATATACCGTCACCGTTATTTCGGTTGAGACTGGCAAAACAGTCACCTCGGTCAAGATTGGTCGCTATCCACGAGGCATTGCAATTACCAACGACAGCAAATATGCATATGTTGCACAGATGGGTGGGGCAAATATCCATCGCATCGACCTGAGCGACTTTTCACAGAAACTTATTCCAGTCGGCCCTAATCCTCGCGCAATCGTCTTATCTCCTGACGAAACTAAGTTATATGTCACGATGAATGTCAGCGGAAAAGTTCAGGCCTGGGATCTTGTTGCCAATAAATCAATCAAGAGCGTGAAGACTGGTCTTGCCGCTCGCAGCCTCGATATCTCAAGCGATGGCAGCGCGCTCTTTGTGGTCAATTTCAATAGCGATACTGTTTCGAAGGTGCGAGCCTCCGATATGAAAGTTCTGCAGACAATCAAAGTCTGCAATGAGCCAATCGGCGTTACTTACGACACCTCAACCAACCGCACCTGGGTTGCTTGTTACGGGGGAGCGCTGAAAGTCTTCGCAAATCAGTAAATATGGTGAGGCGGGTCGGGCTCGAACCGACGACGACCGAATTATGAGTTCGGGGCTCTAACCAACTGAGCTACCGCCTCCAGTACAACTGGATGAGGGTGCAATCTTACTTGGCGCTACCGCGCTTTCTATCCAAGGTGAAATAGCGCAGATAGACTTCCCACATGATTCATCTCAGCCAATCACGCTCATCCATCATCTTTACCGAAGGGGAGGAGACGCTCTCTATCCTGCATTGGGGCAAGAAGATTGGCTCACTCGATGCAAACGCTGAGAAGGCACTCACTGCTGCAACTACCAAACCACATTTCCATGGTGGTCTTGATGTTGCACCTCGCAATCTAGTACTACGAGAGCATTCACGCGGCTTTATCGGTCATCCCGCACTTCGTGGACATCGATCTGGAGTAGCTTCATCAAATCGTTTTAAGCTCATCAGCACTGTTCAGAAAGATCAGACACTTACTGCGACATTCTTCGATGACATTGCAGAGCTTGAAATTGTCATCACTTACACACTTACTCCAAGCGATGTTCTTCTCATCGATGCCGCTGTTACTAATACGGGTACAAGTGATTACTTCCTTGAGCACTTCTTATACTGGCTTCCATTAGCAGAACAAGCAGATGAGGTGCTCGACTTCTACGGCCATTGGACTAAAGAGCGTCAGCCACAACGCCGTGAAATTGGTTATGGATTAACATCGCGCGAAGGATTTGAAGGTCGCTCTGGCCATGATTACACAATCACCCAGGTGGCACTCAATAACTCAACTAATTTTCGAAGCGGTCAGGCATGGTCGCTTGCAATGGCATGGTCTGGAAACAATATTCACCATGTTGAGCGATTGATCGATGGCAGCAAAGCTATTGGCGCTGGAGAGTATCTCTTGCCAGGTGAGGTCATTCTGAAGGCGGGGGAGAGCTATCACGCTCCACGCGCAGTTGCCTCATTTAGTGATGAAGGCCTCGATGGCATTACTCGCAATCACTATGACTGGATTCGCGGACGTAGCAATCACATTACAAAAGTTCGCCCACGTCCGCTTACTTTAAATATGTGGGAAGCGGTCTACTTCAACCATAGCTTTGATGGAATTAAGAAGATCGTCGATAAGGCGGCAGAGATTGGCGTCGAGCGTGTAGTTCTCGATGATGGTTGGTTCGGTTCGCGTCGTACCGACAATAAGGGTCTTGGAGATTGGGTTGTCTCGGCAGATGTGTGGCCAGAAGGTTTGCAGCCAATCATCAAATACATCAACGATAAGGGAATTGAATTCGGTCTTTGGTTCGAAGGCGAGATGGTCAATGCTGATTCTGATCTCTATCGCGCGCATCCAGATTGGATCTTGCAAGAGCCAGGTCGCATTCCAGTTGAAGGTCGTTGGCAGCAAGTTCTCGACCTCACCAAAGAAGGCGCATATAACCACGTACTCAATCAGGTAGATGCAGTTCTCTCAGAGAACAACATTGCCTACATCAAGTGGGATCACAATCGTCATCTCTCTGATCCAATTAGCGATGGTCGCCCAGTTGTGCGGAAGCAAACTGAAGCGATCTACCGACTCTTCGACGAGCTCAAGCGCCGCCATCCTGGCCTCGAGATCGAGTCATGTGCATCCGGTGGTGGACGCGTTGATCTCGGAATGATTGAACATGCAGATCGATTCTGGACCTCTGATATGAATGATCCACTCGAGCGTCAATTGATTCAGCGTTGGACCGGACTCGTTATTCCGCCTGAGTTCCTAGGCACTCACATCGGCCCAACTGTTGGCCATCAGATGCACCGTACCCATGATGTCTCTTTCCGCGCACTCAATGCGCTCTTCGGTCATGCCGGAATCGAATGGAATATCACTGAGGCTGATGAGCACGAGATTGATGTGCTGAAGTCATATGTGGTTTTCTATAAGAAGCACCGCGGACTTATTCATTCAGGAGATGTTGTTCGTAGCGATGACATCACGGGCAATGCTCAGGTCTACGGAACAGTCGCGCGCGATAAGAAGAGCGCGATCTTTACCTACATGCAATTGACCTCGGCCGATAACTTCGGACCGCTTGTAATGACATTGCCTGGACTCGACGCGACAACAACCTATGAGGTATCGGTTGATGTGAAGCTCAGTGCGCCAGAGTTCTTGCAGAAAGCAGCCCCTGGTTGGTGGCCGTCAGTAAAACTGACCGGTGATCAATTGGCATCAATTGGATTGCAACTACCCGTACTCAAGCCTGAGAGTGGATTGATCTTCGTACTGAAGGCGATCTAACCTTCTCGTCGCTCCCATAACGCCATAACAGTTAGAACGAGGGCGAATCCAAAGAAGAGGTCCTCTAACGGTGCGCTGGCAATCCTGATTCCGATAATTGCATCAGGTGAATACATCACAATATTTCGCGAAGTCAGCCACCAATTCGTGAGAAGTTGGAACGGCAGAATGATCGCGTATGAGGCCCAAAACCGCTTACTCTTCAGCAGTCCTCGACGAGTAACAAAGTGCTCCATCACAATTGCTACAACCACAGCCTCAAAAGCTAATCCGGTATATGTCATTTTTTCTTCCAATGCGGCTTAACTTTAGTGACAGCTTCAATTGTCATGATCGCCGCTAAAGGAACGATGATAAAGAAGCCGTACTCTTCCAATGGAATCTTGAATGGGCCATATATTCCAAGTATTTGATCTCTATCAAAGAACCAATGTCCTCGAGCAATTGCATATGCATCCCAGGCGATGAATACTGCTGCAACTGGGATAATTGCCAGCAATGCGCTCTTAATTCTCGCAAGGACTCGAACTTTGAGAACTATCTCAAGCCAAAATGAGCCGCAGATAGTAAAGGCGAGCATCGCCACATATCCGAATTTTTGCATGATTAATCTTCTCACGCGATAGCCTTCAACAATGAAGAAGCGCTCCGTATCACTCGTGATTCTCTTGACCATAATCGGGGGGACAACCGCGCAGGCAGCGCCGGTCTATCTCTTTCCAATTGCCGGATGCGAAGTGAATTACGCCAGAGCACATCATGATTACGCTGCTACAGATATTTTGACTAATGCGGGTTGTCGATTCGTCGCACCGATTGATGGCGTAGTTGATGAAGTTAATCGCACCGATCGCTGGAGCGGAAAGACCAATTTAGGTATCGATCGCGGTGGCCTCTTTGTATCCATCATCGGAAGTGATGGAGTTCGCTATTACGGCTCGCACCTTCGTTCTATTCCAGCGAGCATCCAACCTGGGCTTGCGGTGAAGGCTGGACAGTTCCTCGGTTCCGTGGGTGCAACTGGAAGCGCAAAGGGAACACATCCTCACCTTCACTTTGGAATCTCGTGGCCAACTCCAGCAGATACGTGGTGGGTTCGTCGTGGAGAAGTCTTGCCATGGAAATATCTTGATGCGTGGAAGAAAGGCAAAGATCTCTCACCGGTAAAGGAAGTTGCTGCACGTAAGGCGAAGGTCGGCGAGATTCCACCGATTCCAGCTAAGTAAAAAGTTTTGCTGCAAGAAAAAACCCCGCCGATTTCTCGACGGGGTTTTTCGTAAGTGTAATTAGGCTGGGTT
>ERZ650311.1644-NODE-1644-length-10771-cov-5.426838_pt1 | contig 10771 bp, 6 predicted proteins | sample MGYA00376247_ERZ650311 | MGnify/ENA primary metagenome ERZ650311 (study PRJEB26733, sample SAMN07839324) | wastewater metagenome | biome: small river; feature: stream; material: water | place: USA: North Carolina | collected 2016-07-28 ... | reverse complement strand
TTTATATAATTGCGAATTAACAACATTTTTATAAAATTTACAAATAATATGAACCATTTTTAATAAAGTGTATTTACATAAAAAAATGAAATTATAGGGAATATCATGTATAATTTCATTTTAAAAAACGTTTAGACCCTAAGGTTCGTCTGGATTTTGACAAAGTATAATCGACTAAAATAATAGAATTATACTTGCATTTTATATGTAATCTATCTACGAATTTTAATTAGATAAATCAATTCCGCGTTCAATAATATCAAATGGATTAGATAGATTGCAACCTTTTGCAAATACTTTGCGTAAACATTTTAGATTATTTAATGGTAGTACACTAATATTAGTAGAACCAATATCAATGTAATTCAAACTCATTAAGGATGGAATTAACTCAATGGCAGTATTATTAATTGACAATGTTTCTAAGTTAATTAATTTGGATGAAATATCAGTTAATGACTTGCATCCATTTGCTGATATTTGTTTAACGCTAATTAATGTGTCTGGTAAAGATTGAATAAGAGTATTGTCCATTAGTAAATATTCTAATCTGATATATGTATCTGGAATAGACGATAATTTAGAATTGGAGGCATTCAGTTTTTTTAATTTTGGGAAATCTGGTAGACTTTCTATTGGGCAGTTCATAATATATAACCCTTCTAATGCCGGATACTCAGGTACCACACTGATGTTGGTACCATAGATGACTAAAAATTTTAAATTAGGTAGATTAGTTGGTAGTAATTTAATTTGTTTACAATTTGAACAGTCTAATAAAATTGTATTAGTGTCAATTTCCGAATTATCGCATAGTATGCACATTATTATGTTATTTTTTTATTGATACTATAGTATATAATATCCGAATATCCGAATAGATTAGTTATACTTCAATTCTATAACATTAATAATGGCTCGAGGTAATCAACCATTCGACTCAGGAATCACTATTGATCCGTTTGCAGTCGCCTCATTCACTGGTCCGGATAACCACACAGGATTATTTTTAGATGCCGACCAAGTAAACAGTTCGGTATTATTACGTACAAATGATAGTAATGCCGTTTATATTGACAAGTTTCAAAATGTTGGTATTAACAACCTTTCACCATCAGCACAGTTAGATATTAATGCAAGCGATGGAGACTGTATTAAACTTACATATAATGGATCATCGAATAAAGCTGGCCTTAAAGTAGCTTCTGATGGTATTATGACAATCACATCTACTGGCGGTGAAGTTAATGTACATAATACCAGTGATTTTAATATTAAAAGTCATGATGGTTCATCGACTGGTTTAAAATTAAATGATACTCTTGTTCGAGCATCTGCCGATCAATTAAATTATAATGTAGTAACTCCTGGTACTGTTACTGCAAGCAAAGCTATTGTAGTTGATTCTAGTCGCGATATTGTAAATATTCGAAACTTAACTGCTTCTCAACTTACTGGTACTATTCAAACCGCGGCTCAGCCAAATATTTCGTCGGTTGGTACATTAAATATTACTGCTCATGATGGTAGTCAAGGATTAGCTCTTGGGGGTGTATTAGTAGAAACCACTGCCGCTCAATTAAATTATAATGTAGTAACTCCAGGTACTTCAAGTGCTAGTAAAGCTTTAGTAGTTGATGCTAATAAAGATATTACCAGCATTCGTAACTTAACAGCATCGCAATTAACTGGTACTCTTCAAACAGCTGCTCAACCTAATATTACTTCAGTTGGTACTCTATTAGGATTAGATATTGATGGATCTTTTACTGGGTTATCTACTCTTGGAATTGCGACAACGACATCTGGACGCACACTTGTTGTTAATAGTGATGTTGGTAATTGTATTCAATTATGTTATGATACTACTAGTGGTACTGCTACTACTTATGTTGATATGCTTGTATCCAGTGCTGGTGACTTAACAGTTACTGCTAGTGGAGGTAATGTTAATATTAGTAGTCATAATGGTACTAATAAAGGATTAAAATTAGGAGGTACTTTAGTAGTTTCTACTGCCGATCAAATCAATTACTTATCTGGCAGTACTCCGGGTACCGCAAGTGGCGGAAAAGCACTTATTTTCGATTCTAGTCGTAACATTGGTAATATTAATAATTTAACTGCAACTCAATTAACTGGTACCTTACAAACCGCAGCTCAACCAAACATTAACTCTGTTAATGTATTAAATATTGCTAATCATAATGGTAGTAGTACTGGGTTATATCTTGGAGGTGTATTAGTTACTGCTACTGCCGCGCAAATTAATTCTATGTTCGGAGGAGGTGGAGGAGGTGGAGGTGGTGGTACTTTTGAAAATCTTACCGTAAATGGTTGGTTAGATATTGCTAATGCCAATGGCACAACTATTGGATTAAAATTAGATGGTCAATTAGTTACTGCTACTGCTGATGAATTAAATTATCTAAGTGGTACTAGTCCTGGTGTCGCAAATATTAACAAAGCATTAGTACCTGATAACAATTTAAGTATCAGTAATTTATCTACTCTTTCGGTCTACAATAATTTAACAGTTGATGGAGTTGATGTATATTCTGGCGATGCTAGTAAAATTACTAGTATTACCAGTGGAGCTGCCTCCGCTAATAAAGCTTTAGTTGTTGATGGTAGTTTAAATATTGCTGGAATTAACTCGCTTTCCACTAATGGATTAACGTTAAGTGCCACTACAACTACATACTTTACGTCAATTTCTCGTGGAGTTGGAAGTGGAAATGCATTAATTGCAACTATTACAAATGAACGTGCAGTTGTTGCTTATTCTCCTACCTTACAAATGGGTATTGCTATTGGTGTAAGTAATTTAAATACAACAAATTATGCTATTATTACTAATGCTAATGGATATAGTTCTTATAATGAATTTGGATCTGATCTTGGATCGCAAATGCGTGGTATTAGTATTAATTGGCAGCCAGAGTTTGCTCGATTTATTTTCTACTATATAAATTCAGATGCTTCTAATAGTTCTGACACTTTACGATATGCTACAAGTACCAATGGTATTACTTGGAGCAGTGCTGCATCTACTGGTCTTAGTATTTATAAAGGTACTAGAGTTGCATATCATGCTACTTCTGGTAAGTATATCTTCTTTGCTAAAGATAAATTCTATTGGTCTACTGCTGGTACTAACTCTTGGAGCAATCTTACTCTCACCAATGTAGTAAATAGTGTTGATCATCAAAGTAACACAGGCGTACAGCAAATGGGTAATTATGTTACTCATTTACAAACAGTTGAATCTGGATCTGGATCTGCATCTAATGTTGTATTCTGGAATGGTACGACTTGGACATTGGCCGGTACGATTTCTCAATCAACATTCCCAGTATGTCGAGCTTATCACCCAACTGAGGATCGTTTATATATGTTAACGCTAAACCCTAACAATACTGCATCTGCGGCAAATGTAACTCTTTCTTTTATCGATAGTTTTAGTACGCGTGCGTTTAATACATGGGCAGCTAATGTACAAACAACTACATTATCTAATGTTGATCCAATTAAATATATTTCTATTGCATACATCCCTAATTTTGATATTATTATTGCCGGGTCTAAATCAACTGCTTCCGATGCTACTAACTCCGCTTCTTCTATTCGTATTATGCGATTAGTAAATAAAGTTGTCAATTATACATTAACTGATGGGCCTACTGAGAATGCTGGAAATATATACCGAGTTGGTACTACTATACATCCAATTATTGCTCTAGATTGGTTAGGAAACTTAGTAATCCCATCGGTTAATCATGGCGCCACAGTCCATAGTGTATTCTGGACGCCATCATCTACATCTAATGGTATTTTATTTGGTTCTACTACTATTACTGAAAATGAATTAGCTGTTGTTGATGGTATAACTGCCGGTACCGCAATTGCCACTAAAGCATTAGTTACTGATAATAATAACCGTATTGGTGGTATTGATACGGTTACTGCTACTAATTTTGTAGGTGCTATCCAAACTGCCGCACAACCTACAATTACATCACTTGGCACGCTTACATCATTAGGTGTATCTAGTTCTACTTCTACAAATACATTTACTAGTTCTTGGGATAGTGTTAATAACAGTACGATTACATTAGCAAATACCGGAAATGGATTTGCTGGTGGTATTAATATTACTGGATATAATGAATCGGGAGTTGCTAAAAATGTAATTCGGTTTGCTCCAGTTTATGGTACTACTACTAGTGGAAGTGAAACTACTGGATGTAACTTTTATGCATTAGCGGCAGGTACTGAATATACACCATTTCAAATTTTATCTACTGGTGGCTGTAAAGTTGCCCGGGCTTCAGCAAATGGAACTGTATTGGCAGTCGGTGGAGCAATCTCCTCAGCTAATCAATATGGAGATTTAGCATTTGAAGGTACTGGAGTAACATTACTCCGACAACGTGCCATTTATGTAAACTCTAATACTTCTAAAATGGAACTTTATGGTCGTAGTGGTGGTGTTGATGCATTAATGACTACTTTTGCATATGGAACTAGTGGTGGTGTACTTACTAGTTTAGAATCTGTTACTAGTAGCAAGCTTATTAGTACTATTGGATCTAGTGGTATTGGTTTACAGCATATTAATAGTAGTATTTCGCTTGCTACAATTATTGATAGTAGCAATGCTCGTGGTTGTTTTGGTACTACCACAAATCATGACGCATACTTATTTACTAACAATAGATCAACGAATCCTGCATTAATTTTAGAAGCATCTACCAATTTTGTAAAAATTAATAATAATGTAACTGGTAGTTCTGGTGCTTTAGGTTCTTCGTTGGGTGTTCGTGGCGGTATTCAAAATAATTGCGATACGGTTACTTTAAATACTAGTGCAGGTACTTGTTTACTTGGAAGTACCACACTAACAAGTCCATATGCAGTCAATCCATGGTTAGCTTCTCAATTAGCTCCTTTTAATAGCCCTACTTCATTAGGCTTTGGTTCTATGCAACGAGGTCAATTATTTGTAGAAGCTGGTTATTTCACATCCACATATACTGAAACTTACACATTTACAGTAACGTATGTTTCTACATTCTATAAAATTTGGGTTAATGGTAAATTACTTGGTAATAATTTATCCATAAATAGCTCTAATACCAATACTCAAACATTTACATTAGCTTTAGTTGCAAATACCAGAAATTCAATTTATATTCAAATATTACCACAAAATGTAACTGCTGGTTCATGCTCATTATCAGTAAAATATCAATCAACTAGTCAAAGTTTTACAGCAGTACCAATTAGCGCTTCTAATGGTACTGAAAAGTATATTTCAACTGAACCACTATCGTGCCCTTCTGTATTTACTATTTATGATCAAACTACCGCATCATCATCATTACTTAAATCTGAATTAACTACAAATAGTTCAGGTAACTTAAATATCTTTGCATCTGGCTTAACGACATTAATTGACGCTACTAATAGTTTTGATATTGCTGGACATAATGGAACTACTATTGGGCTTAAATTAGGAGGAACTTTAGTTACTGCTACCGCAGAACAATTAGACTATACTAAAGCAAGTCCAGGTACTGCATCTGCTAGTAAAGCATTAGTTGTTGATAGTAATAAAAATATTGCAAGCATTAATAGTTTAGTTGCTGCTCAATTAACTGGTGAGTTACAAACTGCCGCCCAACCAAATATTACATCGGTTGGTACTCTTACTGGTATCACCACAAGTGGAACCTTTACTATGGGAACTACTGCTATCTCCGAAGCTGAAATTGGTGTAATTGATAATGTTACTCCTGGTACCGCAGCTGCCAGCAAAGCACTTGTATTAGATTCTAGCTCTGATATTTCTGGTATTAACTCGCTTTCCGCAAGTGAATTAACCGGTGAGTTACAAACTGCTGCTCAACCAAACATTACATCAGTTGGTACGCTTTCTAGTGTTACTACCAGTGGTAATCTTACATTAGGAACAACTACTATAACTGAAGCTGAAATTGGTGTACTTGATGCCGTAACTCCAGGTACTGCTACGGCAAGTAAAGTAGTTGTATTAGATGCTAATAAAGATATTGCTACTATTCGTAACTTAACAGCCACTAATTTAACTGGTGAATTACAAACTGCCGCTCAACCAAATATTACGTCGGTTGGTACTCTTACTAGTATTACAACAAGTGGTGCTTTTACTATGGGTAGTACTGCTATCTCTGAAGCTGAAATTGGTGTACTTGATGGAGTAACTCCAGGCACTGCTACTGCCAGCAAAGCACTTGTGCTTAATAGCAGTAAGGGCATTTCTGGTATTACTTCTTTAGCATCTACATCGATTGCAGTTGGATCTCCAGCTAATAGTACATTACCAGTTGAAATTGGTTATACCTCTTATCAATTTACTGGAGCCTACGCTTACAGCAATGATCTTAATGCTCACGGTATGGTAGATGCTGGCGCAGGTCCATCTGCCAATTACTCTTTACGTGCCGATGGTCGTATCTTAGTAACTGGCGAGGTAGAAATTACTTCCGATCGTCGTTTAAAGAAAGATATTGTAGCATTAACTCCTGAACTATGTAAGAGTTTTATTCTTACAACCACTCCAGTACGATTCAACTGGAAATCTGACGATGCCATTCCTGATTATGGTTATATTGCACAAGATGTACTCAAAGCTGGTTTCAATGATCTAGTAACAGTAGTACCACATCCAGATATGGAAGGCTCAGTAGATGACGATGGATTTATTAATCCTGCTGGAGCTAAGTATGTATTCTCTCCTGGTAAAATTATTCCGATGGTTGCTCTCAATCAACGTCAATTATTTGAAGCTAATGATGCCAAGGATGTTGAAATTGCTGATCTTAAAGAACGTCTAAGTGCATTAGAAGCCCTTGTATCGCAATTATTACAAAAGTAAACATACAACTATAAGTAAAAAAAAAATGAAAATTGATAACCATATATAAATAATATATAGTACTACTATTGAAACGCCATGAACGATATTAAAATTGAATTCGATAACCAAATTAAAAAAGGATATTTCCCAATTTATGGGTTCAATGGCATTGTGGCAAATACTACTCAAAGAGTAGGTTTCATATGCCCAGAAAACATCCAAAAAAATAATTGTGGGTCTTATATGACCATACATGCAAATAATAATCAACCCCATTCAGTTGGATTTGTTTATGGCATTCAATTAAACTTAACTGAATACTTACAAGTTAATCGAATGAATTTAACTCGCAATTATGGTAGTAATGTATATGATCGTAAAATATCAGATACATTATATTTAAAAATAAGATCAGTTGATATGTTATTTAAAAAATGCATTAAAGCAGATTTATGTTTTGATAAACATCCACAAATTCACTTCGTGGATGAATCGGAGTATAATACTACTCTTGATTATAGCATTCTACATCCAGAACATTGGTCTGTTGCTCATGTAGATAAGTGTAAACACTGTCCATACATGTTTACCGAAGAGTATGATCAATATGATTATTACACTGAGCAAGATAATGGTTGTCGTAAGAAAAATATAAATGGCAATGCCAAATTAGTCTATTTACCTGCACCAATTATTCCAATTCAATCTGCAAGTATATAGACTAAATTTAGTCTATTCATTTTTTTTTGTTAATAGAATCTAAACAGATTTTAAAATGAAATTATACTTGATATTCGTATATAAGCTATTGTAAATAACAGTACTCTTTGGGTACTAATTTCAAAAAAAAATATACATGATTTAGCAGCTACGAGATCGCATTATATGTCTAGCGCGGCGCATTTTTTTCTTGCACAATCGGATCTCATTAATTAAATCTTTTTCAATTTTATTGATTGGTTGTTCCAAGGTTCTAATGTAATGCAAATAATCATTATCAAATACCCAACTGAATGATTGAAAACTATTTTTCATTTTGTTATGGAAGATAACAAATAGTTTTAGTAAATGTCGGCATTGGTCTGAATGTTGTTTAAGTATACTGTCATTGGATGCATTAATATCATGGACATCTGACTTGTAAATATTATATTTATTTTGATTATATTTTAGTAGATTTGCGATTTTGCAATGGTACATATAGTCTTGAACTGTATTAATCATTGGTGTTTAGTATCTATTTTATATTTATGCATAAAAAAATCAATTTTTACTAATGATTAATATCTATGAAAACCATTTATAAGAGCAGAAGATACAACTAATAACCAACGTTTCTCCTTCATCTAATGATCGCATCTGTACACTACGTACAGTAGTTTCATTTTTACCACACTGGCGACAGCGATATAATGTTGATACTTTCACTGACATCTTTTGAGTACGTCGAGCATTCAATTCTTCCAATAATCTAATATTTTTAGCTGGAGATAACTCTTCCGGGGTTAATTTTGAGATAGTTGAGATATCAATATCTCGATCAATAATTTTATTAACCAGATAATCATCTCCTACCTCTGAATTAATATCCAAATTTTTAGTAATACGAGTGACTCTTGTACGGTACAGTTGTTCAAATTGAGTGCAATTAAAATCTGGAATAAGTAACTCATACTCAGCGATCTCAATCGCATGCAAATAACATGACATTTCTATTCCAATAATTGAATCATAATATTCATTAATATCTTTATCAATTAAATGATCTTCAATTAGTGATGCAATCAATATTAAGTATGCTCGACGCAATTGGTTATATTCATCATTTTTATATAATTCAACCGGTAAAACAAACTTCATTGGGGTAATCTCTTATCAGATATATTATGTATATACATGATCAATTTTAGAGACCAAAGGTTTTTCGATTCCAAAGGAACTTGTTAGTTATTAAAGATTATAGACCTATTAATATGTTTAATAAAAAAAAACTACGGTTGTTCGGCCATGGCAATGATCTTATCCATGCTCTTAATAAGAGCTTCCAATGGCTTTAACAATAATCTACTAAGATTGGTACGACAGATGCATTGAATTACATCTCGTTTGATTTCAGAGAAGAACTGGATATTCTCACTAATCCAATCCATATTCGACAATTCAGTCAAATCTGTCATCATTTTAAGCAAATGATTTTCAGCTAGTAGTGGGTATTGCTCTTGGTTATTACGCATTTCAACAATTACATCAAATGCATCTGCAATACTATCTAGAATCATCTGAAACTCTTTCTGCTCATCGGCTTTTGCTTGGTCTCGTAATTGGTTACGTAGTCGTTCAGCTTCACGTTCAGCGACAAAGATTCGCTCACATATGGTAACAGAGCGCACCTCAATGATAGTACCGTTATTGCGGGAAAGCTTGCTGGGAGTAATGGCGACCATTGTTGTAAACTGTTGGTAGAAGTATTTATACATAAAAAATATCAATTTTGCTAAACATCTTAGAACTCTATATGAGTATGGTTAGCATGCCATGTCGCCTTTGATAGCTTCATGTGAATAGTAGTCTACTATTTCAATATCAGAATATTCATAGTCTCCAATTGATTTTGTAGTAGTACCTGGACGCATTTGAATATATGGAAATGCATATGGTGTATTGTTTAGTTGTTTTTTTACTGATTCAATATGATTTTCATAGATATGCATATTAGCAATACTATGAATAATTTTGTAAGGTTTCATACCAACTGTTTTTGCCATCAGAAATAGGAACATACCGAGGCTACAGATATTAAATGGTAATCCAAGGAAAGTATCACAGCTTCTTTGAGTCATCATTAGTGATAGGTATTTTTGATTATTTTCCTCATGTACCATAAATTGATAGAGTACATGACAGTTATGTGTTGCAATATTTTCAACAACATAACTATTATCATCAGCGACCTCAAGGTTATAAACTTTTGTTTCCTTTTGCTTCGATTCAATTTTTAAGATTGGAATATACATATATTTATCATCTACATAACATCTACCTTGCATATTATTTGGAATTTTGCAAATTAATGCCATTCCATTATCAATTGAAATTCTAGTAACAATTCCAATTTTGGCATAAATACGTTGTAAAGATAGTGCGACTAATTCATTAATTGCATTATAATGTAGTGATATCATTTTAGATGATGATTCAAATCCTTTAATGAAATCCATTAAATCTTTTTTTGGAAGACTTTGTACCCATTCTGGAATGCTATTACATACTAATGAACTACCATATGTATAATTTGCATTAAACTCATGTAAGATAGACCAACCAGGAGGAACAAATTGTAAGTCTAACATATTACCATGCTTTCCTACATAAACACCTACCATGAAATAATCAATTGGTGGTATGGTCGATAGATTACTATTGATAGTGATTGTAATACTAACTGGTTGTTCTTCTTTGACTATTGGTAAGCATAATACATGTTTATCGGCTTTCAAATCCTTTGCTTCCACCCAACTAGTTTCATCACTTAACTTATATCCCAACGGTTCAAATGAATTCATATGAATAGTTTTTACTAAGAATGGATGTTCTTCAGTTGCGAAAATACCATTAACACTACCTACATGATTGATAGTATAAATCTGATTGCAATACATACGCTCCTGACGATTAATAATCGGTTTCCAATTACTTAGATGCGTGAATACTAAATCATTATCTAATAGATGTTGAATTTGTTTATATCCATGTTTAGTTAATACCAAAGTACCTGCAATAAAGCAAGGAGGTAAACACATTTTATCAAGATCTTCTACATTCCATCCACTAATAATATGTCTACGACTATACGGATCAGTTTTTAACGTA
>ERZ650311.1642-NODE-1642-length-10777-cov-4.483958_pt1 | contig 10777 bp, 11 predicted proteins | sample MGYA00376247_ERZ650311 | MGnify/ENA primary metagenome ERZ650311 (study PRJEB26733, sample SAMN07839324) | wastewater metagenome | biome: small river; feature: stream; material: water | place: USA: North Carolina | collected 2016-07-28 ... | reverse complement strand
CTGCGGCGCCAGAAGCCCCGGCCGTTGTAGCATCTGCCGCTGAATTGCCGGTCGCTGAGGAACCTGCAAGCCGAGTCGGCAAGGTCCACCAGGGCGCAAGTTACGGCGAGCCACTGCTGCGCGAAATCCTTGGCGCGAAGCCAGTCGATGACTCAAAGTCGGGTCGTTAATGTACGAAGGTGTAGTCCAAGAGCTAATCGACGAGCTTGGCCGTTTACCAGGAGTTGGGCCTAAGAGCGCCCAGCGCATTGCTTTCTACCTTCTCCAGGCCGACGACGACCAGCCGAAGAAGCTCGCTCAGGTTTTGCTAGAAGTCAAGGAACGCGTAAAGTTCTGCGAGATTTGCTACAACGTCACCGAAGAAGATCGTTGCAACATCTGCCGAGACGCTCGCCGCAACCAGACCATCATCTGTGTGGTTGAAGAATCCAAAGACGTCCAAGCAATCGAGCGAACCCGCGAATTCCGTGGTCTGTATCACGTACTCGGTGGCGCAATCAGCCCGATCGAGGGCATCGGTCCAGACAACCTTCGCATCAAAGAACTCATGCAACGCCTGGGCGACCCAAGCATCGCAGAAGTCATCATCGCAACCGACCCAAACCTCGAGGGTGAAGCAACTGCAACCTACCTCACTCGCATGCTTGCACCTCTAGGAATAACCGTGAGTCGTCTAGCAAGTGGCCTGCCTGTTGGTGGAGACCTCGAGTACGCGGATGAAGTGACTCTCGGCCGCGCATTCGAAGGCCGACGCATCGTCAAATAGGCTTTTGGCCACCCTCCCTTTTGGGCTAAACTTGGTAAGTTATCTGCCTGTTACTTTTCAGGCGTTTCCCTTTATCTTCAAGGAGTAGAGCCTTGGCCCTAATCGTGCAGAAGTTTGGTGGCTCGTCAGTAGGCGACGCCGCCAAGATTAAGCACGTTGCTCGTCGAGTTATTGAAACTCAAAAGGCCGGCAACCAGGTTTGTGTAGTGGTTTCAGCTATGGGCGACACCACTGACGAACTGATTGATCTAGCGCAGTCGGTTGCGCACGACCCATACGCAGCTCCACGCGAGATGGACATGCTGCTCACCTCGGGTGAGCGCATCTCGATGGCCCTGCTCGCCATCGCAATCAACGCAGCCGGCGGCAAGTCCCGTTCGTTCACGGGTTCGCAGGCCGGAATCATGACCAGCAGCAAGCACGGCGATGCACGAATCTCAGAAGTCAGCCCGACTCGCATCCGCGAGGCACTCGAAGAGGGTGACATCGCGATTGTTGCCGGTTTCCAGGGCTTCAACAAGGACACCCGCGACATCACCACCCTTGGCCGCGGCGGTTCGGACACCACGGCGGTTGCTCTAGCCGCCGCACTCCAGGCCGATGTTTGCGAGATCTACTCGGACGTCGATGGTGTTTACACCGCCGACCCGCGCATCATTCCGGCTGCCCACAAACTAGACGCGATTGACATCGAATCGATGCTCGAGCTCGCCGCTGCCGGCGCCAAGATTCTGCACATCCGCGCGGTCGAGTACGCCCGCCGCCACAACGTGGATCTTCGCGTTCGCTCAACTTTCAGCACAGATCCAGGCACCATCGTCTATTCCAAGAAGCCGGCAGGAGACAACATGGAAGAACCAATCGTTTCGGGCGTTGCAACCGACAAGGGCCAGGCCAAGATTACGGTAGTCGGCATCCCCGACGTGCCGGGCAAGGCATCCGAACTGTTCCAGGTAGTCGCCGAGGCCGACGTCAACATCGACATGATCGTTCAGAACGTGCCGACCGGTTCGGACGTCACCGACCGAGTTAGCGACATCTCGTTCACGCTTCCGTTGGCAGACCTCGGTCGCGTCGCAGGTGCTCTCGAAGGCGCAAAGGCATCCCTCGGATTTAGACAGCTAGAACAGGATGCCGATATCGGCAAGCTCTCGGTAGTCGGAGCCGGCATGAAGACCCACTCGGGTGTTTCGGCAACCCTGTTCAAGGCGCTCGCCGATGCAGGAATCAACATCGAAATGATCTCGACCTCAGAGATTCGCATTTCGGTGGTTACCAACGCCAAGCAACTCGACGAGGCAGCCCGCGCCGTTCACACCGCCTTCGGTCTAGACAGCGACACCGAAGCGGTTGTTTACGCGGGCACCGGCCGCTAGTAAGTTTCAACTAAGCAACCAAGGAGCGAATCCATGAGCCGCAAACCAAACCTGGCCCTCGTCGGAGCAACCGGTGCAGTTGGCACCGTGATGATCAACATCATCAACAACCGCGAGAACATTTGGGGCGAGATTCGCCTGATTGCCAGCCCACGCTCGGCCGGCAAGAAGATCACCGTTCACGGCGAAGAGCTAACCGTTGTTGCACTGAGCCCAGAGGCATTCGACGGCATCGACATCGCGATGTTCGATGTGCCAGACGAGGTCAGCGAGGTTTGGGCACCGATCGCCGCCGAGCGCGGTGCGGTAGCCGTTGACAACTCGGGTGCTTTCCGCATGAACCCGCAGGTGCCGCTGGTTGTGCCAGAGGTCAACCCAGAGCAGGCCAAGAACCGCCCGCTCGGCATCATCTCGAACCCTAACTGCACCACGCTGACCATGATGGCCGCGATGGGCGCTCTGCACCGCAAGTGGACCCTCAAGGAACTCGTTGTTTCGAGCTACCAGGCAGTTTCAGGTGCTGGCGCAGCCGGCCTAGAAGAACTTGCGGATGAGCTAGCGGTGGTCGGCGGCCAGCGCGAGCTCGGCACCGCGCCGGATGACGTTCGCGCGGCACTGGCAGCCGCGGGAAATGACCTGAGCAACTCGCCTTGGGCGCATCCAATCGCTCTGAATGTGATTCCGTTTGCTGGCTCGCTGAAGGCCGGTGGCCACAGCAGCGAAGAGATGAAGGTTCGCGACGAGTCGCGCAAGATCCTTGGTATCAACGACCTCAAGGTTGCGGCTAGCTGCGTTCGCGTTCCAGTTCAGGTAGCACACTCGCTCACCGTGCACGCGACTTTCGCCAACCCGCTGACCCCGGATGAAGTTCGCGCAGTGCTTGCCGAGCAGCCGACCGTCAAGGTCGTCGATGACCCTGCGAACCACCAGTACCCGACCCCGAGCATGGTTGCGGGTCAAGACCCGACTTTCGTGGGTCGCATCCGTCAGTCACTCGATTTTCCAAACAGCATCGAGCTGTTCGTGGTCGGCGACAACCTGCGCAAGGGTGCCGCGCTCAACACGTATGAAATCGCTGAGCTCGTTGCCAAAGAGTTCTAGTCTTGGGCGGTAGCCTTTGACTATGCGCAAGTTTCTAGTCGGGGTAGCGGTTGCGATAGCAGCCCTTTCACTGACGGCATGCACAACACCAAGTGTTTCGCCGACTCAATCGGCCGCACCGACTATCGATCCTGAACTGATTCCGACTGCGCCTCCTGAGGGCGTAGTCGATGTCGATGCCAGCAAGTACGCGGATCCGTTTGGCGAGTACGTCTTCAAGGTCGGCGACGGTCCTACCTGGTGCACGATTTCACCGGCGCAGGAGGGCGCGACCGAGCCGAGCTTTGTGACCTGCGAGCACAATGAAGCCTCGGTTCGCTATGAGCCAGTGCCGATTCCGTCTGACTGCACGGCTTCTTACGGCTACCAGATTCGCTTGTGGTCAGCCAAACCTGAGGGCATCGGAAACTCAGAGCAGGCTCAATTCACCTGCACCAGCGGCTTCTACGCCGACCCGAGCACCGCTCCGATTCTTGAGAACGCACAGCGCATCTCGGTTGGCGAGCTGACCTGCTACGTGGTCGGTGTTACCGCGCGCTGCGAGAACACCTCGGGCAAGTACATCGTGCTAGGCCCAGACGCCTGGGCACTCGGCATCTAACTTCCGCTATTCAACTGGCAACAGCGTGAGGATGCGCACCTCAGGCCGCACCGCAAATCGCACCGGGGCATAGATCGAGTGGCCTAGCCCAGCGCAAACATTCAGGGCCAGCCGACCGCCAGCCCAAGCACTCAACCCCTTTGCATGCTGGCGAGGCAGATCGCAGTTCGTGATAATCGCGCCAAAGCCAGGGATGCCCACCTGTCCGCCGTGAGTGTGTCCGGCAAACATCAGTTGCGCGCCCGCATCCGCCATCGCATCAATGACTTTCAGGTACGGAGCGTGTGCCACACCGAAAACCAAATCAACCTGGCCCAGTTCTGCAGCCGACTTCGGCAGTGAATCGAGGTCGTCGAGTCCGTCGTGTGGGTCATCCACGCCGATGAAGCCTATGCGAGTACCGTTGACCACTAAGGATGCGCCGGCGTTGTTCAAGTTGCGCCAGCCGGCGATTTCAAATCCTCGGGTTAGCGCCGGAGTATCCAACGCCGCGGTTTCGCCCCGCTGCGAAGGTGCTCGCAGGTATGCCAGCGGATTGCGCAGCGCGGGGGCGTAGTAGTCGTTCGACCCGTGCACGAACACCCCTGGACGGCTCAGCAAACCCGAGTAGCTCTCGAGCACCGGGGCGATGCCGTCAGAGTGGCCAAGGTTGTCGCCGGTGTTGACCACCAGATCGATTGCCTCGTTGCCTAATCGTTTGATCCAGCGTTGCTTGCGTTTTTGCCACGGCGCCATGTGCACGTCGCTTATGTGCAGCACGGTAATCGACTTGGTACCCTTCGGCAGAATGCGCAGGTTTTCGCGCCTAATCGCATACCAGTTGCGTTCGATAAGGATGCCCCACAGCGCGGCTGCAAGCGCCAGCACTCCGACGGCAGTCAGAACGATGAGGCCGACGTCGGCCGCATCCTTGCCCGAATTCATACCGCTACGGGCCCGAACTGATGATCAGCAGAATCGCACTGGCTGCCGGTGCCGCGGTTCCTGCAGCTGGGTCGGTGCCAATCACGTTGCCCTTAGGAATAGTCGCCGACTTCTGGAAGTACTGGGTCTGCGATGGCTGCGGCTCGCTAACCGCCGAGTATCCGGCGGCAAGCAGTGCGGCCTTGGCATTTGCGACGGTCATGCCAGAAACATTCGGCACAACTTTTTGCCCGCCCTTGCTCACGAAGATTCGAATCTGCGAACCAGTCGGTGCAGTGCCGTTAGCGGCTGGGCGAGTGTATGCCACGGTTCCGACCGGTGCGGCGTTGGCCACCTGGGTGGTCACGATGGTCGGGTTGAAGCCAGCGGTCTTGAGGATCTCGAGCGCGGCCTGCGGATCCTGCCCGGTGACGCTAGGAATTGCCAGCATCGCGGCGTCAATCATCGACTGCGGTGGCGCGATGAACGCCTCGCCCGGGTAAAGCTCGTTGGCCTTCTTCATCGTGGTTCGCCAGATATCGTGACGCACGGTGTTGGCGGCCTTGTTGTTCAGCCTGAAGCTGCTCAGTGACTTCGAACCGACTACGTTGCCAACCCAGGTCGCGGTGCCGACCGCGGTCGAGAAGCCGGTCATCCAGGTGTGCACGCCCGAGTCGGTGGTTCCGGTCTTGCCCGCAATCGGGGTGCCATCACCGGTGTTGGATGCGCCACCCGTACCGCCCGAGATTACGCGCTGCATGGCGTATGTCATTCCCGCTGCAACCTCTGGCGTAACAGCCTGGCTGCACACGGTCTTCGGCACCTGAAGTTCCTGGTTGGTTGCTCTGACTACAACGCGGTCAATCGCCACCGGGGTGCAGTAGGTGCCCTTGTTGGCAACTGCAGCCATAGCCGCGGCCATCGACAACGGCGAAATCTCGTTGGTGCCGATCACGGCAGACGGGTAGTACAGCAGCGGATCACCGTCGGCACGTTTGACTCCAAAGCGCATGGCGGTGTCGCGAATATCACAGATATCCACCTTGGATGCCATGTAGGCATAAGCGGTGTTTACCGAGAGCGCGGTCGCCTGAACCACGGTCAGGTCTTCTGGCTCTTTGGTGATGTTGTTTGGTGCCCAGGTGCCAACCCATGCGCCACAACGGGCCGAGAAGTCCGAACCCTGCCACTCGCGAACGCGTCCGTCAACGTGGTCATTCAGGCGGTAGCCGTTGGTCAACCACTGAGCCAGAGTAAAGATCTTGTATGTCGAACCCACCTGGAAGCCAGACGAACCACCGAACGGCTTATCTGTCGCGTAGTTAACCGAGGTGCGGCCAGGCTCTGAGCTCTGGGTCTGGTCAAAGACTCGGTTTTCAGCCATAGCGAGGATGCGTCCGGTGTTGACCTGAACCGAAACGGTTGCCGAACCAATCTGGCTCGGGTCCTCGACAGGAACCCAGGTCTTGGTGGCCTTGTCGGCAACTTCTTGCAGATCGATGTCGAGGGTGGTGTAGATGTTCAGACCGCCGCGCTTTAGCAGCATTTCGCGATCTTCACGGGTTGGGCCGAACTCGGTGCTGTTTCGCACGGTCCAAACGGTGTAGTCGCAGAAGAATGCGGTGACCTGGTTGGCCTCACAGCCTGATGGCATGTGCTGGATGTTGGTCTCGATTGGGGTTGCCTTGGCGGTCTTTGCCTGGTCGGCGGTGATGTAGCCCTCATCGCGCATGTTGTCGATCACGTAGTCGCGACGGCTCTTGGCGCGGTCTAGGTTTGCCGGCTCATCAGGTCGGTAGTCGTTTGGCGACTTGAGCATTGCGGCCAGCAGTGCTGCCTGCGGAATGCTCAGGTCCTTCGCCGAGATGCCGAAGTAGTAGTTTGAGGCGGCCTCGATGCCGTTGATCTGGTGGCCGAAGAAGCTCAGGTTCAGGTATCCAGCAAGGATTTCCTGCTTGGTGGCAACGCCTTCGACGGCGATTGCCAAACGCATTTCGCGAATCTTGCGGTCGATCGATACAGCGGTTGCTTCTGCAATCGCATCCTCGTCATCGGTCAGCTGTGCCGCGGCGACCAGCGAGTTTTTGACGTACTGCATGGTGATGGTGGATGCGCCAGGACCGCCGCCGCCCATCGCAGCGTTGGTAACCACCGCGCGAGCCAACGAGATTACGTCAACGCCACCGTGCTCGAAGAAGCGCGGGTCTTCGGTTGCGACCACCGCGTTTCTAATGTTCGGCGACATGTCGTTGTAGCCAATCGAGATGCGGTTCTCGTGGTAGAAACGGGCGATTTCAACTGGTTGGCCGTTCTTGGTGCCGTAGAGAGTCGATGCCTGGGATGCGTTGACCGGCTTGATGTAGTCGGGGAGTCCCTCGAAGACGGTGGCGCTGGTGGTGATTGCGATTCCGCCGACGATTGCCAAAGGTGCGATCAGCGCCAGTGCGAGCACGCCAGCTATTGAGCTCAAGCCGAAAAGCCTGAGCAGCAACTGGCCGAGGCTCGACGGTTTGCCATTCGAACGGGACATAAAATCAAGGTTACCGAACAATCCTGAGAGGACCCCGAAAATGACCAAGTGGGAGTACATTACGACCCCGTTGCTGCTGCACAAAGAGACTCAGATCCTGAATAACTGGGGTGCCGACGGCTGGGAGCTGGTTTCGATTACCACTGGCCCGCAGGGCGGACTTATCGCTTTCATGAAGCGTCCGGTGGCCTAATGTCACGCATCGAACAGCGCCTTATCGAACTCGGCTCACCTCTGCCTGAGGTCGCCAAGCCGGTTGCCGCGTACGCTCCATTCGCGGTATCGGGCAATCTCGTATTCACCGCCGGTCAGCTTCCATTTGTGAACGGCGCTCTGCCCGTGACCGGCAAGGTCGGCGAGGCTGAGGGTCTAGTCGATCCCGCCACCGCAAAGACCCTGGCTCGCCAGGCCGCTCTGAACGCGCTCGCCGCGGTCAAGCTGGCGATTGGCGATCTGGATCGAGTCACGCGAGTGGTCAAGGTGGTCGGTTTCGTTGCCTCGGTGCCTGAATTCAGTGGCCAGCCTGGCGTTATCAATGGTTCGAGCGAGTTCCTGGTTGATGTTTTCGGGGATGCCGGAATTCACGCCCGCTCTGCCGTTGGAGTCTCGGTGTTGCCGCTCGATTCTGCCGTTGAGGTCGAGCTAATCGTCGAGTTCAAGTAATCCAGCTCGCTAAATCGAGGGATGCCCTGTAGGCGATAGTTTCCTTGCGCAGGTGAAGCGCCGCTCGCGATTTGCCGCATAGTTCTACTTTTTGTAGAATTACTCTGGCAATCTCGCCAAAACGCTCAAACCTTCGAAAGAGGCATCCCAATTGGCTAAGAAAACTCTCGGTTCACTTTTGCTTTGTTCTGCTCTGGTTATGTCGGCTATTCCCGCCGAGGCTCACGTCAGTGTGATCCCTGGCGTATCGGCAGCCGGAAACACCAGCGACGCGGTTACCGTGGGCAAGAACAACACTCTGATGTTCCGTGTCGGCCACGGTTGCTCGCTCGAGAAGGATGTGCTGCACCCGACCACCGGCAAGGTTGTGGCAGCGAAGGACACCTGGAAGGGCGACACCTCAGTGTTTAGCGTGACCGTGCCAGCAGTTGCATTGGGAGAGGCCGGCACCACCGCGCCTCGACCTGCCTTCGTTCCAGGCTGGAAAACCACAATCAAGCTGAACGACGACAAGACCCAGACCGTAACCTGGACTGCGATTTCACGAGACTTTGCGCTTCCTAACGGCCCGAGCGGCGACGTTGCGACCACTACCTACTTCGACTTTGGTCTGCGTGTGTCGTTCGCCAAGGCGGCCGCTGGAACCACCGTGACGTTCCCTGCGCGTCAGACCTGCCACGTTGATGTTCCGGCGGTCAAGGCAACCAAGGGGCAGCGAGCAATCAAGGCCCGAATCCTGAACGTGTTCGAAACCTGGGACGGCACCACCTCAGACACCGTGCTCGATAACGACAGTCGCTCGACCGCACCTTCAATCAAGGTCAACAACTAGCGGATGCGAAAACTCGCGGCCACCGTTGCGCTGGTGCTGTTGATCCTCGGGTCGGCGGCACCAGCAAGCGGGCATGCCCAGCTGGTAAAAGCCACCCCGGGGCTCAGTGCCAAGGTTTACGCGTTTCCGAAGCAGGTCACCCTGATGTTCACCGATGAACTCATCGACCTAGCCGATGGCAATTCGATAACAGTCACAGATCCGCGCGGCCGAAAAGTGAGCATCGAACCAACGCAGGTGCTCGGAAACCAGCTAGTCGTCAAACTGCGGGCAAGCAAGCTACTCGGACGCTACACCGTGAGCTACCGGGTTGTCTCAGAAGATGGGCATCCAATCGCATCCAAGTATTCATTCTGGTTAAGCAAGAAACCCACTCGGTGAGAGAACTCCGAGTGGGCTTGCCTGGCCGGGTGGAGCCAGAAACCGCTTAGTCTTGAGCGCCTGCTGCAACCTTGCCGCTGATGATATCCATCACCGAGGTATCCGCGAGAGTGGTGACATCGCCGATCGGGCGGTCTTCGGCAACATCGCGAAGCAGACGACGCATGATCTTGCCCGAACGGGTCTTCGGCAGCTCTGAAACCACCATGATCGTGCGCGGTTTCGCGATCGGGCCAATCTCCTTAGCAACGTGGTCGCGCAAAATCTTGCTGACCTCAGTGTCGGCACCTGCTGCCTCGACCTGACTCTGTCGCAGAATCACAAAGGCCACGACCGCTTGTCCGGTGGTCTCGTCTTTCGCGCCGACCACGGCGGCTTCGGCCACATAAGGGTGTGAAACCAAAGCCGACTCGATTTCTGCGGTCGAAAGGCGGTGACCGGATACGTTCATGACGTCATCCACACGGCCTAGCAGCCAGAGGTCGCCCTCTTCGTCCCACTTAGCGCCGTCGCCGGCGAAGTACATGCCTTCGAAACGCGACCAGTAGGTCTCTTTGAAACGGTCTGGGTCACCCCAGATTCCGCGAAGCATCGAAGGCCAAGGTTCGGTCAGCACTAGCAAACCAGCGTGTCCGCGACCGAGCTCGTTGCCCTCATCGTCGAGGATCTTGGCGCTCACACCCGGCAGCGGCACCTGAGCCGAACCCGGCTTTAGGGTGGTCACGCCAGGCAGCGGCGAAACCATGATTGCGCCGGTTTCGGTCTGCCACCAGGTGTCAACGATCGGAGCCTTGCCGCCGCCGATAACCTTGCGGTACCACATCCACGCTTCTGGGTTGATTGGCTCGCCAACCGAACCGAGCACACGAATTGTGCCTAGGTTGTACTGGCCTGGGATTCCCGAACCCAGCTTCATGAATGAGCGAATTGCGGTCGGTGCGGTGTACAGAATCGTGACGCCGTACTTCTGAACGATGCTCCACCAGCGACCCCAATCCGGTGAGTCTGGAGTGCCTTCGTAGATAACCTGGCTGGCACCGTTCGCGAGCGGGCCGTACGCAACATACGAGTGACCGGTGATCCAACCCACGTCGGCGGTGCACCAGTAGATGTCGGTCTCAGGGTGCAGATCAAAGACGTTTCGGTGGGTGTAGCTCGCCTGGGTCAGGTATCCACCTGTGGTGTGCAGGATGCCCTTTGGCTTGCCGGTGGTTCCAGAGGTGTAGATGATTGTGGCAAGGTCCCGGAGCTTCGAGCTCTTGCGCTTGGCTTCGATGCTTTCATCTGCGATGTCGCGAAGGAAGCTGACATTGAAGCCACCGTGGCTGGCGTGTCGGAGGCATTCGGTCGCGTCGACATTCTCGTCAACAATGTCGCCATTTCCGACAATAAGCATATGCTCGACATCACCACGGAAGAGTGGAACCGCACGATTGCGATCACACTGACTGCGCCCTTCCTCTTCGGCAAATATGCAGCGAAAGCCATGATCGCCGCTGGCAATGGCGGCAAGATTGTCAACGTGTCCTCGACATCTGGCTATTATGGCCGCAACCGCGCCATTGCTTACACGGCGGCCAAAGGTGGCGTGATCAATCTGACGCGCTCCATGGCAATCCAACTC
>ERZ650311.1641-NODE-1641-length-10783-cov-11.779362_pt1 | contig 10783 bp, 10 predicted proteins | sample MGYA00376247_ERZ650311 | MGnify/ENA primary metagenome ERZ650311 (study PRJEB26733, sample SAMN07839324) | wastewater metagenome | biome: small river; feature: stream; material: water | place: USA: North Carolina | collected 2016-07-28 ... | reverse complement strand
GTAGCAACACAGAATGGGCACCCCACATGCCCCGTTTCCTTGGCCAAATAGACCATGCGGTGAGGCGTCCACAAACGTTCAAAACCGTTCGGGGCACCCGGGTGACCCTCTGCGGTTTCGTACGCGTCAGGTTCGGTCACAACTCTGTCGATCGGGTCGCGATACGGTCCACGATGCGGTCAATTGCCTCAGCAACCGGTACACCGTTAATCTGTTCGCCGTTTCGGAAACGGAACGACACAGCGCCATTGGCGCGGTCCTCTTCACCGGCGATGAGCTGGTGGAGCCGGGCCAATCGCTGGAGCATGGCCAGATCTTCGACGCGAACTCATGGATGTTGACGGCCGCTGCCCGCGAGGCGGGCGCGATCGCCTACCGCGTGCCGTTCGTCCCCGACGACCCGCATCGATTCACCCAGGTCGTCGAAGACCAATTGGTACGCGCCGACTTGGTCATCACGAGCGGCGGCGTCAGCAAGGGCGCCTACGACATCGTCAAGAGCGTGCTCGGCTCGTTGGGGGATGTCCACTTCGATGAAGTCGCGATGCAGCCTGGCAAGCCCCAGGGCTACGGCACGATCGGCCCGGATTCCACGCCGATCGTCTCCCTGCCCGGCAATCCCGTGAGTTCCTACGTCTCGTTCGAGAACTTCGTACGCCCCGTGATTCGCACGATGCTCGGTGCATCAACGATTCACCGTCCTGCGGTGAAGGCGCGGTTAGAAAAGGGCTTGAGCTCAACCTCAGGCGTGCGCTCATATGTACGCGGAATCTTGAGCGAAGATGGAAAGTCTGTTGTGCCACTTGGTTCTCAAGATGAGCAAGCGACCTTGTCTGATGCCAATGCATTTATCGCGGTCCCAGAAGGCGAAGGGGATGTAGCTGCCGGCAGTGAAGTCACTGTTGTAGTTCTTGAACGCCGCTACATCTAAATTTATATGTGGCCCATCACGCTCCACGGCGAAAATATCGAGCTCAGACCGCCGCGTTATGCAGATCGTGCGAAGTGGAATGAAGTTCGAGCTGAGAATCGAGACTGGCTAGCACCTTGGGAGGCTTCGCTTCCGGAAACCCCGGTCGGATCTCCATCAAGTGAGTTCATCAGCAAGAGACCTTCTTTCTACTCCATGGTCCGTGCTCTTCATCGCGAAGCCCGTGCTGGACGTTCATATTCCTTCATGATGTTGCAGGGCAATAACCTAATTGGCCAAATCACCATGGGCGGAGTTATCTATGGCGCCCTCCGAGGTGCGCACATCGGCTATTGGATCGACCGCAATTACGCCGGTCGCGGCCTGACTACCGATGCGGTAAATACGTTGACCGCCTTTGGTTTTCAGGCACTCGGCCTTCATCGCATTGAAATCAATATCCGACCAGAAAATGCGGCATCCATACGCGTTGCGGAGAAGGCTGGCTATACATTTGAAAGCGACCGCCCTGAATTTCTCCATATTGCAGGTGCTTGGCGCGACCATAAATCATTTGTAAAAATCAATGATTTGGTGAAATAAACCCCTCGTAAATCCCAAGAGATTTCAGGCTCTCCAACTAACCTTGGGCATCATGGCGTCGGGAATTATTTATCTAGCAATAGTGGGCATGTGGGTAGCCTATTTCTTGCCTCGCTGGATACATAACAAAAATGAATTCTCTGGAAAGCACGTCGAAAATTACAAGAGCGCTCTCCGTGCAGTTGCCGGAATTACGCCAGGCGCAAAAGTTGGAAGCGGTGTCATCTATACCGATGTTGATCGAGTAGCTCGCACTGCACAGACTTTGATGCGCCGCCGAATCACCTTTTCTATTATTTCAATTACATTCATCTCTTCACTGGTAGGAGTTGTCATGCAGACTCTCGCGATCACATCACTTTTGCTTCCCATCACTGGTTTGATTATCTACATCGCAAGTGTTCGTCGTCAGGCAAATGCCGAAGCGATTCAGCACCGTCGTATGGATCAGATTCACCGTCGCACAGAGGGTGTTTCACATACAAATCTCTCTGACGTGATTGCACCAAAGCCATCAACAGAGCACTGGATTCCATTCGCTGAGCGCGAGCTCACCGGAGTAACAATTCTTCCTAAGGGAACAGCTGCTGCACGTGCAGAGTGGCAGCCAAGTGAAGTTCCTCTTCCAACTTATGTAAATGCAGCTAAGGCGATTCAGCCAAAGCGCATTATCGACCTTACTGAGCCAGGTAAGTGGAGCGATGAGCAGGAAGCGCTCGAGCGCGCAGCGCTAGCGGCGACTTCGCCTTCACGCGATGAAATCTTTGATCAGCAGTTGGCTGATGAGGCAGTTGAGCGTCTTCGCATCAACCGCGCTGCAAATCAGTAATTAGATCCAGCTCTCAAACCACATATGCGCATGCCAAGCGTCGTATGTAGTCACCTGCCCTAAATAGAGCGGTAGGAAGTAGAGAAAATTCAGCGCAATCACAATAAAGAGCGCGGCTAATCCAATTTCACCAAGGACATATGCGCGATCACTCTTGCGCCGTTGCGCAGTCAAGAAAATTCGCGCGCAATAGACAAGCGCAAGAATTACAAATGGTTCAAAGACAATTGCATAGAACGAAAATACTGTTCGCTGCTGGAAGAAGAACCACGGTAAATAGCCAGCTGCTATTCCAGTAACAATAATTGTTACTGGAGGATCAAAGTTTCGTTTTATCAGTGAGCGAATCCAGAAACCAAATACAACTGCAACAGCGATTGTGCCGAGCCACCATAAGAATGGAGTACCGAGTGCCAAAACTTCTTGTGAGCATGAATCCGCACCACAACTCTTTGGAGTCTCGTAGAAGAAACTTGTAGGGCGTCCCTGAATCATCCATGACCAAGGATTTGCTTGGTAGTTATGTTTTTCAGTTAAAGATGTATGAAAGTTCAACATCTCTTGGTGGTAATAAAAAAACGAACTGAAAACATTTGAAGAATGAAAGCGATCCCAACCTTTATCCGAGGTAAACCAACCCCACCATGACGTGACGTAGACACCTAGTGGAATGACGACAAATGCAAGTACACGGTAGAAAGTAGGACGGATAAGTTCGCGACCGGTGTGATGCGTGAAAGCCCGGTAGAAAGCAATACAACCAAAGAGAGCGATGAAGTAAATGGCGCTCCACTTGGTTGCTAGCGCCAATCCCAGAAAGAGACCGCTCCATCGGTACTTCTTCAATATAAAGAAGTAAGTCGCAACGAGAATAAAGAAGGCTAAGAAATTATCTAGTAAAGCAGTTCGTGAATGTACGAGCGCTAGTCCATCGACCGCCATCAAACCGCTAGCAAGTGCGGTGAGCAATGGTGAATAAAAGAGGCGATGTGCAATTAAAGCCACGATCAGAATCATCAGCGACCCAATAAATGCTGTGGCGATACGCCAGCCGAGAGGATTGTCACCGAAAATCTTGATGCCCGATGCGATCATCCACTTACCCACTGGTGGGTGAACTACAAACTCTGGCTTAGAACCGCTTACCTCTACACCGAACTTCAAGAGGTCGCGAGCACCATCAACGTAATACACCTCATCAAAGATGAAAGATTTGATTGATCCAAGATTTGAAAGTCGCAGAACAAATGACGCCAACGCGATAAGTACCGGGGCGATGGCTGCAATCATGAGTATAAGAATATGCGAAGATAGTCGTATGGCACTCACCCTCGCAGCGACTCCGCTTGGAAATCCGCTCGATGCGAGCCCACGCTTGATTGCCGCAATTGAAAGTGCAGAGATTATTGCCGCGGAAGATTCTCGACGCTTTCATCGATTAGCGTCTGATATCAAGGCAACCTTTACTGCACGCATCCTCTCTTTCTTCGAAGGAAACGAGACAGATCGAACTCAAGAAATACTCACGCAATTACGTGAAGGTCGAAATGTCCTTGTTGTTTCTGATGCTGGAATGCCAACCATTAGCGATCCTGGTTTCCGATTGATGCGTGATGCAATCGCTGAAGGAATTGAAGTTCATGTGATTCCTGGTCCAAGTGCACCAACAATGGCTATTGCACTAAGCGGACTTCCAACGGATCGATTTACTTTTGAAGGTTTTGCACCACGCACATCAGGTGCCCGCATCGCGTTCTACGAGTCACTTCGCTTCGAAGAACGCACCATGGTGCTCTTTGAAGCACCGCACCGATTGCTGGATTCACTGAGGGATGCACAATCAATTCTTGGCGGACTTCGTTTAGGCGCTATCTGTCGCGAGATGACGAAGACCTATGAAGAGACGATTCGCGGCAATCTCGATTTCCTCGTTGATTGGGCAACGGATCACGAAGTCCTTGGCGAAATCACGTTGGTATTGGCTGGAGTTGAGATCGGCACTGAGGCAAAGACCAACGATGAGATGGTTGCTCGGGTTCGTGAATTTGAAGCAGCCGGCATGGAGCGCAAATTAGCCATCTCTACTGTGGCGAAAGAGCTCGATTTACCGAAGAAGCTCGTCTATGCCGCGGTCGTTGAGGCGCTAGCCCGTGTAAAAAATAATTTGGAAGCCAATTAAGATTGCCCAATGAAGTCTTTCTACCTGACGACTCCGATTTACTACGTCAACGATGCTCCTCATATCGGGCATGCCTACACAACTGTGGCTGGTGACGTACTTACTCGTTGGCATCGCCAGCGTGGAGAAGCGGTCTGGTTCCTTACTGGAACAGATGAACACGGTCAGAAAGTTATGCGCACCGCAGAGCAGAATGGTGTCGCACCCCAAGCATGGGCAGATAAATTAGTTGAAGATGCATGGAAGCCAAATTGGCGCGCACTCAATATTGCCAACGATGACTTTATTCGCACCACCGAACCACGACACATGGATCGCGTTCAAAAGTTTCTTACCTCGCTCAAAGATAAGGGCTACATCTACCAAGGTGATTTCGAAGGCCCATACTGCGTCGGATGTGAAGAATTTAAGTTGCCTGGTGATTTATTGGAAGGCAATCTCTGCCCAATCCATAGCAAGCCAGTTGAAAATGTAAAAGAGACTAACTGGTTCTTTAAGCTCTCTGAATTTACTGATCGCCTTCTTGAGCATTACAAGAAGAACCCAGAAGCATGCCAACCAGAATCTGCTCGCAACGAGGTTGTGGCATTTCTCGAAGGCGGAGTGCGCGACCTATCGATTTCTCGTTCGACATTCGACTGGGGCGTGCCTGTTCCATGGGATACCGACCAAGTTGTCTATGTCTGGTTCGATGCGCTCCTTAACTATGCAACTGCTGTAGGCCTGACTGATGAACCTTCATCAGAGGGTGGCAAGAAGTTTGCCCAGACTTGGCCAGCAGATGTTCACCTCGTCGGAAAAGATATCTTGCGCTTCCACGCAGTTATTTGGCCAGCGATGTTGATGGCAGCAGGTCTTGATGTTCCAAAGAAGGTCTTTGCTCACGGCTGGTTGCTCGTTGGCGGCGAGAAGATGTCTAAGTCGAAGCTCACCGGAATTGCACCTGCAGATATCACTGATCACTTCGGTGTCGATGCCTTCCGTTACTACTTCTTGCGCGCAATTCCATTCGGTAGCGATGGATCTTTCTCTTGGGAAGATATGAGCGCTCGATACACATCAGAGCTTGCAAATGATTTTGGAAACCTCGCATCACGTCTTGCTGCGATGGTAGAAAAGTATTGCGGTGGAGTACTTCCAGCGAAGGCTGAAGATGCCGAACTATCTGCCTCTCTGAAAGAGACTGTGGCGAAGGCGGATTCTGCGATGCAGGCGCTTGATTTCCAAGGTGGAATCACAGCAATTATGGAATTCTGCAAGCAAGTCAACGGATTTGTTACTGTGAAAGAGCCATGGATTCTCGCTAAGGATCCAGCGAATCAGAAGACTTTGGAGGATGTTCTCTACAACACCGCTGAGTCACTTCGCGCACTCGCTGTTCTCTTGCATCCAGTGATGCCAGCAACGACAGAGATTCTTTGGGAATCTCTTGGCGCAAAGGCGTCACTCGGTGAAATCGGTGCACAGAAGATTGAAAACGTTGGTACTTGGGGACAGCTTCCACCAGGTGCGACTGTGACAAAGACTCCGGTCTTGTTCCCACGCCTTGAGGTGAAGGAATAATTCTTCATGGCTGATCGCCACAATCGCGATATCGATCGTGAGTTCGCGCCGCTTCCTGAGCCACTTCCATTTCCGGTTGCAGATGCGCATGCCCATATCGAGATTGTTACTAATGATGCACCAGATTCTGATGCCGTCCGCAAAGTTCTCGATGAAGCAAACTCTGTAGGTGTCGACCGCATTGTGCAAGTGGGTTACTCCGCAGAACAATCCGAATGGTGTGCTGCCCTTGCCGATTTATATCCTGGCCGAGTTTTAGCAGCAGTCGCACTCCATCCAAATGAGGCGCCAGTTGTTGAAGATTTAGCAGCAGATATGGCAATCATCGAGCGTTTGGCTCATCTGCCACGTGTCCGTGCAATTGGTGAGACTGGTCTGGATTATTTCCGCACCCCACCAGAGCTTCGTGGAGTTCAACAAGATTCCTTTAAGTGGCATATCGAGCTGGCGAAGAAAACCAATAAGGCTCTCGTTATTCATGACCGTGATTCGCATGATGATGTTCTCTCGGTACTGCTTGAAGTTGGAGCTCCCGAGAAGACTGTCTTTCACTGTTTCTCTGGTGACGTTGAGATGGCAAAGACCTGCATTGAGCGTGGTTACATCCTCTCTTTTGCCGGCACTATGACATTTAAGAATGCACCAGCACTTCGTGAAGCAGTGAAGTTGGTTCCGCACGATCAGTTGCTAGTTGAAACCGATTCACCATTCTTGGCTCCAACACCGCATCGTGGAATGCAGAACACTCCAGCACAGATCCCCACAATTGTGCGCGCGATGGCGGTTGAGCGCGGTGAAGATTTAGCGCAGCTCTGCGAAGCGCTATCTAAGAACACCGAGCGCGTCTTCGGATCCTTTGCATGAGCCTGCTCGGTGCGGCAGAGATTCGCGAATTAGCGGCGGCTCTTGATCTCAAGCCTTCAAAATCTCTTGGACAGAACTTTGTGCATGATGGAAATACCTGCCTCAAGATTGTTCGCACCGCAGGTGTGCAACCTGATGACGTAGCGCTAGAGATCGGACCTGGTCTTGGTTCGCTCACATTGGCGATGATGCAAGAGGCAAAGGCAGTTGTTGTAGTTGAGATTGATAAGCGCCTTGCAGATCAACTTCCTATCACTGCTGCAAAGCACTCTGAAAATCCAGGCAAGCTCACCGTGATTAATAAAGATGCACTGCAGATTGATTCACTTCCCATTGATCCCACAGTCTTGATAGCTAACTTGCCATATAACGTCTCAGTTCCAGTCTTCTTGCATATGCTTGAGAAGTTTCCAACGCTTCGCACCGGAGTTGTCATGGTGCAGGCCGAGGTTGCTGATCGCCTCGCAGCTGTACCTTCGACAAAGGAGTACGGAGTTCCCAGTGTGAAGGCAGCATGGTGGGCAGATGTCACTGGCGCAGGTGTTGTCTCCCGCCAAATCTTCTGGCCGGTTCCCAATGTTGAATCAAAGCTCGTTGCATTTACCCGTCGCGAAACTCCTGGCGATGAAGCGCTTCGCCTGCGCACATTTGCCATCATCGACCTTGCCTTCGCACAACGTCGAAAGATGTTACGTGCTGCGCTTTCATCACGTTACGGTGGATCGGCACCGGCGGAAGCAGTATTAAGTGGCGCTGGGATCGATCCCACTCTTCGCGGTGAAGCGCTAGATATATCTGCCTTCGTTGCGATAGCGCGCCATGAATTAGCGATAGGGTCATAAGGTGGCTCTGAATTCAGTAACTGTGCGGGTACCAGCAAAGGTCAACCTGCAGCTTTCAGTTGGCCCACGCGAATCAAATGGTTATCACAATTTAGTTTCAGTCTTTCAAGCAGTATCAATATTTGATGATGTAACTATTACAAAATCACATCCAGGTAGCGGAGTCACTATCGCTGTGACTGGCGATCAGACTCATGGAGTGCCGGAAGATGATTCAAATCTTGCAGTAAAGGCAGCGAAACTGATTGGCCAGAAGTTTGATATTGATGTCGATGTTCATATCGAGGTAAAGAAGTCGATCCCAGTTGCTGGCGGAATGGCAGGTGGTTCTGCCGATGCCGCTGCGACTTTAGTTGCGATGGATGCTCTCTATAAATTAGAGGCAACGAGAGAAGAGTTACTGGAACTTGGCAGCCAATTAGGTAGCGATGTTCCCTTCATGATTGCCGGCGGTACTGCAGTAGGTACAGGTCGCGGAGATCAGTTAACAGCAGCACTTTCCCGCGGTACTTATCACTGGGTCTTCGCGCTCTCCACAGTTGGTCTCTCAACTCCAGCAGTTTATGCCGAGTGCGATCGAATGCGGGCAGAGCTCGATGTTGCAGATCCAAAGGTCAGCGACACATTGATGCAGGCCTTGTTATCAGGAGACCCAGAACTCGTGGGGCGCTCACTTTCGAACGATCTTCAGAATCCAGCATGTTCATTGCGCCCTGCGCTGACTCTTGTTCTGGAAGTAGGTCGGGATTACGGAGCACTCGGTGCAATTGTCTCGGGTTCAGGACCGACAGTTGCATTCTTAGTTGCAGATGAAGAGGCAGGACTCGATTTAGCAGTAGCACTTACTGCTAGCGGTGTTGTGGGTAGCGTTGCTCGAGCAACCGGCCCAGTACACGGTGCTCGAGTTATTTAGTTACTCAGGTTCAATATCGAAGTTAGCTGCCAAGCGGCTCAGTAAATCTGCAAGTTGCGCCTGTTCAGTTTTATTTAAATCGGTTAGAAAAGCGCGCTCATTCTTAATCAATTGATCAAGTGCGACATCAACCTTCTTCATTCCAAGTGCGGTTAATGAAACCAGCGAACCACGACCATCACTGGGATCTGGTTGACGAGTAATTAATTTGAGTTCTTCCAAACGGTCTAGGCGATTGGTCATCGTGCCACTAGAAACCATCGTCTCTTGCATCAACTGACTTGGTGACAATGTATGTGGTTCACCGGCGCGACGAAGAGCAGCAAGGACATCGAAGCCCCAGACCTCGAGGTCAGCAAACGCATCTCTGCGAGCCAAATCGAGGTGGCGCGCGATGCGAGTAATGCGGCTGAGAATTGCTAAGGGGGAGAGATCAACATCTGGTCGCTCGCGCTTCCATGCCGAGATAAGTCTGTCTACCTCGTCGCGGTTATTCTCCATGCGGGTAGGTTAGTCGTTTACCGCTGCTCGGTTTGGAAAGTCAGGCGGTGATAAGGGAGAATATAGGTTCCGCCATTGTGTAGTGGCTAGCACATGGGCCTTTGAAGCCCAGGGTCCAGGATCGATACCTGGTGGCGGAGCCATATCCGCAAAACAAGGTAGAGCAAGTAGACTGCCACCATGAGCCTCGAAACCGTAGTGATTCTTGCTGCGGGCGAAGGTACGCGAATGAAGTCGCAGACTCCGAAGGTTCTCCATTCAATCGCTGGCCGCTCACTAGTCGGCCATGTTCTCGCTGCTGTTGAATCTCTCGAACCAAAGCATCTTCGGGTAGTAGTTGGTTCAGGTCGCGAGAAGGTAGAAGCGCACCTTTCAGCGATTGCACCAACCGCCACAACGATCTTCCAGGAACACCGCGGCGGTACCGGCCATGCGGCGCAGTTGGCGCTCGCTGATTTGAAGCCACAGGGAACAATCTTGATCTTGGCTGGCGATACACCGATGTTGACCGGTGAATCTTTGACGCAGCTACTTGAAGGCCATCACGCTGGTGGATTTACCGCTTCAGTGATGACTGCAGAACATCCAGATCCAACTGGTTATGGTCGCATTATTCGTGGCGATGATGGTTCGCTCGTTCGCATCGTTGAAGAGAAAGATGCCGACGAATTCGAAAAGGCTATTGAAGAGATTAACTCAGGCGTTTATGCCTTTGATGCAGTAAAACTTGCCGGTGCAATTGGAAAGCTTCGCAATGACAATGCACAGGGCGAGCTATACCTCACCGATGTGATTGAGATTCTTCGCAATGAGGGCGGAAAGATTGCTGCTGTCTGCATTGATGATTTTACAGAAACTCTTGGCGTTAATGACCGTGTTCAATTGGCAGAAGCTGCCGCACTTTTACGCGATCGCATCAATGAGAAGTTAATGCGTAGCGGCGTCACAATCGTCGATCCAACAACAACCTGGGTAGATGCAACATCTGTAGTCTCACAAGATGTGGTCTTGCTTCCTGGCACTGCAATTAGCGGTGAATCAACTATTGGCACCGGCGCAGTCATCGGTCCACGCACAACTCTGATTGATTGCACAGTTGCAAATGGCGCTGAAGTCAAAGAGTCTTATGCAACATCAGCCGTCATTGGTGAGAATGCAAGTGTTGGTCCATTTACATTTTTGCGACCAGGAACAAACCTTGCTGCAAATACTCGCGCTGGCGCATTCGTAGAGATGAAGAATGTTTCATTGGGCGAAGGATCGAAAGTTCCGCACCTTTCATATGTTGGAGATGCCACCATCGGTGAAGGCTCCAATATCGGCGCCGCAACTATCTTTGTGAACTACGACGGCGTTGAAAAGCACCACACAACAGTGGGCGATCAGGTTCGAATCGGTAGCGACAGCATGCTTGTCGCTCCGGTCACTATTGGCGATGGAGCATATACAGCTGCTGGATCTGTTATTACCGAAGATGTTCCAGCCGGCGCGATGGGTGTTGGTCGGGCTCGCCAAAGAAATGTAATAGGTTGGGTTCTGCGTAAGCGCCCAGGCACCAAGTCAGCTGAAGCAGCAGCTT
>ERZ650311.1640-NODE-1640-length-10785-cov-6.509599_pt1 | contig 10785 bp, 8 predicted proteins | sample MGYA00376247_ERZ650311 | MGnify/ENA primary metagenome ERZ650311 (study PRJEB26733, sample SAMN07839324) | wastewater metagenome | biome: small river; feature: stream; material: water | place: USA: North Carolina | collected 2016-07-28 ... | reverse complement strand
AATTGAGGGCCTTCAGATCGTTCACCAAGTAGGGATTTATAACAGTAAATTCGCCCGACAAGTTAGATTTAACATACAGATTTTGATAGGTTGGTTCAATGGATTGTGCAACACCGCAAATATTGGAAATAGTTGCTGTAGGTGCGATAGCCATAGTATTCGAATTCCGTATTCCTTGGGTGCGGATTTTGATACGCAATGTTTCCCAGTCCAGACGTTGGGAGCGATCTTGATCCAGGTAGTTTTCACGCGCTTGTTGCAGCAGATTAATCGAGTCAATTGGTAGAATGCCTTTACTCCATAATGAGCCTTCAAAGCTTGCATAACTACCACGCTCTTTAGCTAAATCAGAAGATGCATCAATAGCGTAATAGCTAATTATTTCCATGGAGGTATCGGCGAACTCAACTGCTTCTTGTGAGGCATAATCCATTTTGAGTATGTGTAATACGTCTTGGAAGCCCATTATTCCTAGTCCAACAGGGCGATGTTGTAAGTTTGAATTGCGAGCCTGCGGAACAGAATAATAATTAATATCAATAACATTATCGAGCATGCGAATTGCGGTCGTTATTGTGCGTTTTAGTTTTTGTTGATCCAATTTCCCTTTACTGATATGGGCGGGGAGATTAATGCTACCCAAATTACAAACCGCAATTTCATCGGCTGAGGTATTGAGGGTAATCTCAGTACAGAGGTTGGAAGAGTGAACCACGCCGATATGCTGTTGTGGGCTACGAATATTGCATGGATCTTTGAAAGTGATCCATGGGTGGCCTGTTTCAAACAACATGCCAAGCATCTTGCGCCACAATTGCTGCGCTGGAATTCTACGGAATGGCTTCAATTCACCACGATCTGCTTTTTGCTCGTAAGCAACATAGGCTTCTTCAAAAGCCTTACCAAATTTGTCATGCAAATCAGGCGTATTGGATGGAGAGAACAAAGTCCACTCACCGTTCTCCATGACGCGCTTCATAAATAGATCTGGAATCCAGTTAGAAGTGTTCATGTCGTGCGTACGACGACGATCATCACCAGTGTTCTTACGCAACTCCAAGAACTCTTCAATATCTAGGTGCCAAGTTTCCAAATAAGCGCAAACTGCGCCCTTACGCTTACCACCTTGGTTTACAGCAACGGCTGTGTCATTCACCACTTTGAGGAATGGCACAACGCCTTGTGACTTACCATTAGTACCTTTGATATGACTACCCAATGCACGAACATTGGTCCAGTCATTACCCAAGCCACCGGCAAACTTAGATAACAATGCATTCTCTTTCAATGCCTCATAAATGCCATCGAGATCATCTTCAACAGTCGTCAAGTAGCAGCTTGAAAGCTGTGGACGAGTTGTTGCAGAGTTAAACAAGGTTGGTGTACTGGACATGAAATCAAATGTGGACAGGATTTCGTAGAACTCGATCGCACGACGCTCACGATCCAACTCATTCAATGCCAAGCCCATTGCTACGCGCATGAAGAATGCTTGTGGCATCTCGATACGACGATCTTCAATGTGCAAGAAATATCGGTCATATAAAGTTTGGAGACCGAGGTAGTTAAACTGCAAATCACGACTAGCGTTCAAAGCGGCAGCCAAGCGTGGCAAATCAAACTCGCTCATGCGAGGGTCCAATAATTCCGCTGAAATACCTTCATGGATGTACTTAGCAAAGTAAGTGCTGTACTCAGCCTGCATATCACCCTGCAATACCTCTTTACCCAAGATCTCTTTACGAATCACGTGCATCAAAATACGCGCTGTCACTTGGCTATACGCTGGGTCTTTTTCAATCAAAGTACGAGAAGCCAAGATAGCGGAGTCATACACTTGAGCCATTGGGACGCCATCGTATAAATTCTTAATGGTCTCAGTGATGATTGGGCTGGCATCGATATGGTTGCCAAGGCCCTCACAAGCAGCTTCAATCACAGTGCGCAGTGCGGCCATATCGAGCCACTTTTCTACACCATTGTCAGTTACCTTAATACCAGACTCAGCCGCTTGATTTGCAGTTTGAACTTCTTGAGCAACCTCTTGTTGCGCGGCACGCTCTTGATTACGCTTCTCACGATAAAGAACATACGCACGAGCAACGTTGTGCTCACCGCTACGCATCAAAGCCAATTCGACTTGATCTTGAATATCTTCGATATGGAAAGTGCCGCCATTAGGACGGCTACGCAATAAAGCGCGAACAACAGAATGGGTTAATTGCTCAACTTGCTCACGTACACGCGCAGAAGCAGCACCTTGACCACCATTAACCGCCAAAAATGCTTTGGTTACAGCAATTGCAATTTTGGATGGCTCAAATGCGACAACGGAACCATTGCGGCGAATAATTTTGTAATCAGACAATTGGGTTGCCTGAGTACCACCAACACCACCCGCTACAAAGCTGGCAGAAGGGGTCTGATTAATTGCCCCTGCAGGGTTAATTCCTAGGTTATTTGCACCAGGTGTTTGGCCTGCCGTCTGTGGATTTGCGTATGTCATGTTACTCCTGCGTCTATATATAGTTATTTGGACAAAATATCGTTAAAAAACAATGGGGTATTGCTGGATTCAAACACTACATCTAGTGTCTTGAAGTGCATTAGGCACTAAGTATAGGGAAATATTTGATATTTGGTAAGCAATTTATGACAAATATTTACTAGTATTTTTACTAAGTAATCCCCAATTTTTGGGGTCATTTTGGTGCGGATTTTTTAGCCCTCTTTAGACAAAGGCTACAAAAGTAAGCGTACGCTCACATACAAAATTCAGCTTATCGTGGGTCTAAGCCAAAGGGCAGTTTTTCAGATGAAATTGCTGTCTCTTTTTGGAACTTTTTCCAGTCAAAAGAAATTCCTGGGTCTGTTTTACGTCCAGGTGCAATGTCACTGTGCCCAGCAAATTGCAGATTCGGATGGGCGCTTGCCAATTTTTGAATTACTGAAGCTAAAGAGCGGTATTGAACCTCCTCAAATGGCGCCTCCCCATCGCCCTCTAATTCAATGCCAATCGAAAAGTCATTGCATTTTTCGCGCCCCTGAAAAGATGACTTTCCGGCATGCCATGCTTTATTTTGAGTTGAAACAAACTGAATCAACTCTCCAGTGCGCGTTATTAAAAAATGACTAGATACTTTTTGGTCGGCAATCTGAGCAAAATAAGGATGGTCGTTTGGATTCAGTTTATTTTGAAAAAAATCAATGATGTGATGACTCGATGACTGATTTTTGAATTCACCTGGCGGCAGACTGATGTGATGAATGACTACCAATTCAGGCTCAACATTTTCAGGTCTAGCATCTTGATTCGGAGAAACATGCCAGCGCGCATCACCAATCCACCCATTCGGATCAAGAGTCTGAAGATGCTCTTTCGAACAATAAAAACGGTGGTCAAAAGTCAGTGCTTCAGATTCAGGTAGATGCACTTTGCAGTATTGACATTGCACCATCACCTCAGGTGCAGAAACCTTCTCAGCCTTATTTTTATTGGGTTTAGAGGTATTACTCGAATTTAGTGCAGTCTGCTTTTTGCCTTTTATCCAGAGGTATAAAAGACCAGCACCAGCAAACAATAAAAGCCACTTAAACAAGAATTAAGCTCTCTGCAAAATGACTTCGATCACAAAGCGACTGCCAACATAGGCAAGCAAGAGTGCGGTATATGCACTCAATACCCAACGAATAGCAGCCCTACCCCGAAGACCTACTCGCCAGCGTGCGATCAATAATCCTGCAAATAAAAACCAGGAGACCAAAGCAAAAATAGTTTTGTGATCAAAGACTAGCGGTTTGCCAAATAGAGTTTGCGAAAAGAGTAAACCTGAGAACACCGTCAGACTGAGAAGCGCAAACCCAACATAAAGCAGATTAAATAAGAGGCTCTCCATCGTCATCAATGGAGGCAAGTCTTCCAGCCAATGTGCAATACGACTATTGGGAATAATGGCCAGTTGACGATGCAAGGCCCGATCTTGAACACTCATCAGCATGGCATGCATTGCAGCCAAACTTAATAGGCCTACAGAAACCGTTGCCACCACAAAGTGTCCTTTAAACCAGGGATCTGAAACTGCCTTAGGTGAAATCAAGGTTCCGGGAAAAAGGTTGGGAAGCATGGCGCAAATAAGCGCGAACATTAAAGCCATCCAACGCAAACTGGATATCGGCAAAAACCAAGACTGAAACCAATAAAAAGCCAGTCCAACCCAGGCTATTAAGGACAGATCCTGCGCAAAACCAAATACAAACCCCTGAGGGGTGAACACGGAGTCATGAAGTTGCACCCCGTGAATCACCAAAATCACCAGAATGGCGACTTGCACCAAGATGCTAGATAACCCAGACTCCACACCACTCTTGGCTTTGAAGCTCAAAATGAGTAAAAGCACCAAATAAAGTGCTGAAGGAAGCCATCCGTAACTTGAGTAACCTAAAATATCCATCTAGAAAGTCTAATCGATAAATGCTAGAAAACCTCACCGACCGTCTATCACGCGTTGTTAAAACAATGCGGGGGCAAGCGCGCCTCACTGAAGCCAATACCGCAGAAATGCTGCGGGAAATCCGTTTAGCCCTATTGGAGGCTGACGTAGCCCTTCCAGTAGTGAAGTCTTTACTGGAGCAAATTAAATTTAAAGCCCTTGGCGAAGAAGTGGTTGGCAGTCTCAGCCCAGGACAAGCCCTAGTGGGCGTAGTGCAGCGGGAACTTGCCCAAGTTATGCGGGGCGAGACCAATCAAAGTGGTGAGCTCAATCTGGCAACCCAGCCACCCGCAGTCATCCTGATGGCGGGTTTACAGGGTGCAGGTAAAACGACCTCAGTTGGAAAACTCGCAAAGTGGTTGCAAGAGAAAAAGAAAAAGAAGGTGCTGACCGTTTCTTGTGACGTCTATCGTCCTGCTGCGATTGAGCAATTAGAAACCGTCACTAAACAGGTAGGTGCAGAATTTTTCCCAAGCGATATTAGTCAAAAGCCGAATGACATTGCGCTGGCTGCTCTTGACTGGGCACGTCGTCATTACTTTGACGTTGTCTTAGTCGATACCGCAGGTCGTCTCGGCATCGATGAAGCACTCATGCAAGAAATCAAAACTTTGCATGCGAGCCTCAACCCAATTGAAACCTTATTTGTAGTCGATGCGATGCTCGGCCAGGATGCCGTCAATACAGCTAAGGCCTTCCACGAAGCCCTCCCGCTGACCGGCGTGATTCTGACTAAGCTTGATGGCGACTCCCGTGGCGGCGCGGCACTCTCGGTTCGTCAAGTTACAGGCGTTCCCCTCAAATTTATCGGTGTTGCAGAAAAGATGGATGGTCTGGAAGCGTTTGATGCTGAACGCATGGCCAACCGCATTCTGGGAATGGGCGATATTCTGGCTCTCGTTGAGCAAGCCCAGCAACACGTTGACGTTGCTAAAGCAGAAAAGCTAGCAACCAAGATCTCCAAAGGCGGATTTGATCTAGAGGATTTTCGCGATCAACTGATGCAGATGCAAAAGATGGGTGGTATGGCCAGCCTGATGGATAAATTACCCAGTCAAGTTGCGCAAGCAGCTTCTAAAGCTAATCTGAGTAACGCTGATAAGCAAACTAAGCGTATGCGCGGAATCATTGACAGTATGACGCCGCAAGAGCGCAGAAAACCAGAATTACTCAAAGCCAGTCGCAAGCGTCGTATTGCTGCAGGCTCAGGAGTGGAAGTACAAGAGGTCAATCGCCTGCTTGCTCAATTCGAGCAAATGCAAACCATGATGAAGCAATTTAAAGGTGGCAAGATGGCACGCACCATGGCCAGCATGGCTGCCAAAGGAGCCGCCAAGGGGATTGGCGGACTCTTTAAGAAATAATTAAAGTAAAAAAACAGGCGATCGATTGCTTAAGCAATCACTTGTTTCGCAGTTTGTACTGCAGCAATCACTTTTGCTTTAATGTCGCTTAGTGGGATGTTCTGAGACTCAGCGTCAGTACGACCTTTAAATTCCACTTGAGAATCAGCTAGACCACGATCGCCAATCACCACGCGGAATGGCGCACCAATCAACTCCCAGTCAGCAAACATCGCGCCCGGACGCTCGTTGCGATCATCCAAAATCACATCAATACCGGCAGCTAATAGCTCGTCATGCAATTGATCACTCGCAGCTTTAACAGCTTCTGATTTTTCGTAACCCATCGGGCAAATCACCACTTCAAATGGCGCCATCGAAATTGGCCAGATAATGCCCTTCTCATCATGACCCTGCTCAATCGCCGCACCGAGCAAGCGTGTCACGCCAATGCCATAACAACCCATTACCATCGGCTGCGCTTTTCCTTGTTGATCTAGGTAAGTACAACCCATGGACTCTGAATACCGAGTGCCCAACTGAAATACGTGACCTACTTCAATACCACGGCAAATATCAACAACACCCTTACCATCCGGAGAAGGATCACCAATCACCGCGTTGCGAATATCCATAACCAATGGCTCTGGTAAATCACGACCCCAGTTCACACCAGTTAAGTGATGACCAGCTTCATTAGCACCACACACAAAGTCAGCCATATTGGCAACTGTTCGATCGGCAACTACGGTCACATCAGCACTCACGCCAACTGGACCTAAGTAGCCTGCAGGTGCATTGCATGCTTGCTTGATTTCTGCTTCGGTTGCAAAACGAGACTCCGCCATTCCAGGGATCTTGCTCGCCTTTACCTCATTAAGCTCGTGATCACCGCGAACCAACAACATAAAAATTTTGGCTGGGCCTTTTTCTTGATCGGCAGCAAATAAGAGTGTCTTTACTGTGGACTCAAGAGGAATATTTAAGAACTTGGCTACATCTTCACAATTGGTTTTATCCGGTGTGGACACCTTAGCCATTGCTGCAGAGGCTGCTGCACGAGAAGTGATTAAAGCTAATGATTCGGCAGCCTCGAGATTGGCGGCGTAATCAGAATTAGGGCAATACACAATTGCATCTTCACCGGTATCAGCAATCACGTGGAATTCTTGGCTGCCTGATCCACCAATCGCGCCATTATCAGCCGTGACTGCACGGAACTGCAGGCCCATCCGCTTAAAGATACGGGTATAGGCATCAAACATCACTTGGTAAGACTTCTTGAGTCCTTCTACATCACGGTCAAAAGAGTACGCATCTTTCATACTGAACTCACGGCCACGCATGATGCCAAAACGTGGGCGACGCTCATCACGGAATTTGGTCTGGATTTGATAGAAGTTCACGGGCAATTGCTTGTAACTTTTAATCTCATTGCGCGCCAAATCCGTAATCACCTCTTCCGAAGTTGGCTGAATTAAGAAATCACGCTCATGACGATCTTTTATACGAAGTAGCTCTGGGCCCATCTTTTCCCAGCGACCAGTTTCTTGCCACAATTCAGCCGGCTGAATCATTGGCATCAGCAATTCAATTGCTCCAGCACGATTCATCTCTTCGCGAATGATGTTTTCCACCTTACGAATGACCTTCAAACCCAAAGGCAAATAGTTGTAAATGCCTGCACTGAGCTTGCGAATTAAACCGGCACGCACCATGAGCTTGTGCGAAACCACCTCAGCATCAGAGGGGGCTTCTTTTAGCGTGGCGAGAAATGATTGTGAGGCTTTCATGTATGGATATAATCAAATCGTTGATTTTAAAGGATTTGAGGCACGATCATGCTTGACCGTGAAGGGTATCGCCCGAATGTCGGCATTGTCCTCCTCAACAGCCGTAACGAGGTTTTCTGGGGAAAACGCGTTGGGCAGCATTCGTGGCAGTTCCCGCAGGGCGGGATTCAGCATGGTGAAAGCCCTGAACAGGCTATGTACCGCGAATTGCAAGAGGAGGTTGGCTTACTGCCGGAGCATGTCCAGATTATTGGACGCACTAGGGATTGGCTTCGCTACGACGTCCCTGAGGAATACTTACGCCGTCAAAACTCCACCAGAGTCCATCGCGCCGCTTATCGCGGTCAAAAACAAATTTGGTTCCTATTGCGCCTTGTCGGTCTTGATAGCGATATTCAATTACGTGCCTCAGAACACCCCGAGTTTGACGCTTGGCGCTGGGTCCCATTCTGGATTCAATTAGATGCAGTTATTGGTTTTAAGCGTGAAGTCTATCAACTAGCACTTTCAGAATTGGCCCGCTTCCTATCCCGCGGTATGCGTATGCAACAACTGGCATGGGGTACGCCCTTGGATATGTTCCAGTCTTTTTATGCAGGACAAGAAGATCAAGCTAAATCTTCAGAAAAATCAGACAAGCAAAAATGAAAAAAATATCCTCCCGATTTTCCATCCACCTAAGCTGCCTCATCTTTACTGTTTGTTTGACCGCTTGCTCCGGAGATCCATTGCAAAGTGGTCTCGATCCGTTCGCACCAATGGTATTCAAAGAGGGTGCGACCGCGATGCCTCTAAACCCACCAAACCAAAAAACACTGCTACCGTTCTACGTCTCTCAAACCACTATCTTCAAATTCGCTGTAGATACCGATTCCATTCTTATTGGCGCAGATGGCGTGACTCGCTACATTGTTGTGATGACAAGTCCCAGCGGTAGCGTGCAGACCCAATATGAGGGCATTCGTTGTGATTCATTTCAATGGCGCCTCTATGGCACTCTAGAAAATGGTACATGGAAGGAAAACCCATTATCTAGCTGGCGCAATATTCAAAGCAATGTTCCCAATCGCTACCAGGCAGCTTTAGCGCAGGGCGCTTTGTGTAACTTCGACAATCAAGAAAAAAATATCAAAACAATTCTTCAATCACTTAATCCCAACAGTTTTACTGGTCAAACAAAGCCAACCAATTCCTTTGGTGTAATTAATTAAGGATTATTTTTTGGCGGGATCAAATGGGTCCCAATTTTCTCGCCAGCCATCAGGCGAGTAAGTACATTGGACTCTCGGCCAGAAGCGATCACTGTCGCCGCACCAGTCTTCACGGCAATCTTGGCTGCTAACACCTTAGTCAGCATGCCACCTTTACTAAGCTCGCTTGCTGCGCCGCCGGCCATTTTTTCTAGTGCTGGATCACCAGCAATCGCATTACTTAGCAAGGTAGCGTTCGGATTTTGACGTGGGTCTGCTGTGAACAAACCACCTTGGTCAGTCAAAATAATCAAGAGGTCTGCCTGAATTAAATTCGTTACTAGCGCGGCAAGACTATCATTGTCACCAAACTTAATTTCATCCGTAACAACGGTGTCATTTTCGTTAATGATCGGAACAACACCTAACTTCAATAAGGTATCTAGAGTAGCTCTAGCATTTGCATTTCGCTCTGCATCCGCTAAGTCAGCATTGGTTAATAAAATCTGGGCGCTGCGCAAATTAAAGCGTGCAAAGCAGCTTTCATACACCTGCACTAAACCCATTTGACCCACTGCAGCTGCAGCCTGTAATTGATGAATCTCCTGTGGACGCTTAGCCCATCCCAAGCGTTGCATTCCCTCAGCAATTGCACCAGAGCTCACCATCAACACTTCATGACCAGCCTTTAATAAACCAGCCATTTGCTCTGCCCACATGGCTATCGCAGCATGATCCAAACCCTCACCATTATTGGTGACCAAGCTAGAGCCTACTTTGACAACAATCCGTTGAGTTTTTTTAGCATTCATAACAAAGAGCAAATCCAATTTTTAATCTGGTTTTTTATCTTCTGGGTGATCCTGATAGCGAGGATCTTGAGCACGCTCATCAGCATCATCTCGATCACGACGTACAGAATCCAAATAATCTTGCAAGGAGTAGCAAAGCTTGTCGCAACCCATACCAGTCAAAGCGGAGATCTCAAAAACAGGACCTTTCCACTTAAACTTTTTGACAAAATCAGCCACTACTTTTTTACGATCCTCTTCAGGAAGCATATCGACTTTATTCAGAACCAGCCAACGCGGCTTCTCTACCAAAGCCTCGTCATACTTGCGCAACTCGTTCACAATCGCATTCGCATCCGCCACAGGATCTACGTTCTCATCAAATGGTGCAATATCTACTAAGTGAAGCAATACGCCTGTACGCTGTAAATGGCGCAAGAAACGATGGCCAAGGCCTGCGCCTTCAGCGGCGCCCTCAATGAGCCCCGGAATGTCAGCAATCACAAAGCTACGCTCATTTCCAACACGCACTACACCCAAGTTTGGATGCAAAGTTGTAAATGGATAATCAGCAATCTTTGGACGCGCATTAGAAACGGCAGTAATCAAGGTTGATTTGCCGGCGTTAGGCATACCCAATAAACCGACGTCAGCCAATACCTTTAATTCCAGTTTCAATTTACGGCGTTCACCAGGCTTGCCGTTGGTCTTTTGACGTGGTGCTCTATTCGTACTGCTCTTGAAGTGGATATTGCCCCAGCCCCCAACACCACCCTGCGCTAGACAGAGACGTTCGCCATGCGTAGTTAAGTCAGCAATTGGCTCGCCTGTTTCATAGTCAGAAATGATGGTGCCCACAGGCATGCGTAACTCAATATCGTCACCAGCACGACCATAGCAATCAGCACCGCGTCCTGGTTCACCGTTTTTTGCAGTATGTGTTTTGGCATAGCGGTAATCGATCAGCGTGTTGATGTTGCGATCAGCAATCGCCCATACGCTGCCACCTTTGCCGCCGTCGCCGCCGTCAGGACCGCCAAATTCAATGAACTTTTCGCGGCGCATAGAAGCGCTTCCGGCACCACCTTGCCCGGCAATTACTTCAATACGTGCTTCGTCTATAAATTTCATGAATAAAAAAGGCCTCGCTTAGCGAGGCCTGTTCCTAAGAGTTAAAT
>ERZ650311.1638-NODE-1638-length-10788-cov-5.689649_pt1 | contig 10788 bp, 9 predicted proteins | sample MGYA00376247_ERZ650311 | MGnify/ENA primary metagenome ERZ650311 (study PRJEB26733, sample SAMN07839324) | wastewater metagenome | biome: small river; feature: stream; material: water | place: USA: North Carolina | collected 2016-07-28 ... | reverse complement strand
GTCCGTGATTGGTCTTGTCCATGCGATTCAAGCCTCTGGTTGATTGAAGTGTTGAACTTCTATTTAAACCTATACAGTGGGGGCAAAGGCATTTGTTGTCTAAAACAACAAATAGATAACGCTTGCCTCAAACCTGACATTTGCGGCGGTTTGATAGGGCAGAGTAAGCATGAGTTCGAATTTATTCGAACCGTCTTGGGGGAACACCTTCGAGAAACTTGTGAACCGAATCGATTATGGAAAGGAAAGAAATGAAGAAGACTTCATTGATTTCAATCGCTGCAGTTGCAGCAGTGTCAGCGCTGATGCTGGCTGGCTGCACCGCCGGTGCATCAACTAGCACCCGTGCTTGTGTAATCTTGCCAGACGCTGACAGCGGAACCCGCTGGGAGCCAGGCGACCGTCCAGCTCTAGAGAAGGCTCTAACCGCAGCTGGCTACGAAGCTGACATCCAGAACGCTCAGTCAGACACCGCAAAGTTTGCAACTATTGCAGACCAGCAGCTGTCAAAGGGCTGTGGCGTTATGTTGCTAGTTGACTACCAGGGCGCTGGTGCTGCTGTAGTCGAGAAGGCAAAGGCTGCTGGTGTTCCAGTAATCGCTTATGACCGCCCAATTGCAGGCGCTGACTACTACGTATCATTCGACAACGAGGTTGTTGGCCAGCTACAGGGCCAGATGATCGTTGATGGTCTAGCCGCTGCAGGCAAAGACATCAAGACTGCAAGCATCATTTACTCATCAGGTGACCCAGCTGACGGCAACGCAGCTATGTTCCTAAAGGGTGCTCTATCAGTTCTAGACGCTGCAGGCGCTAAGGCTGCATTCACCATGGAAGGTACATGGGATGGCACCAAGGCTGGAACTCTATTCGAGCAGGCTTTCACTGCTGTAAAGGGTAAGGTCGACGCAGTTCTAGCTCCGAACGACAACAACGCTGCTTCAATCATCGCGATCCTAGACAAGAACGGTCTAACTGTTCCTGTTTCAGGTCAGGATGCTTCAGTTGCCGGTCTACAGAACGTTCTACTTGGCAAGCAGACTGCTACTGTCTACAAGCCATTCAGCGTTGAGGCTAAGGCAGCTTCAGACCTAGCTATCTCACTTCTAAAGGGTGAGAAGCCAACTGCCAACAAGACCCTAGAAGATGGCACTCCGTTCATCGCTCTAGACCCAATCTCAGTTGGTGCTGACCAGGTCAAGGATGTAGTTGCAGCTGGCGATGCAAAGGTTGCAGACCTATGTACTGCAGACGTTGCAGACGCTTGTGCAAAGCACGGCGTTCAGTAATACATCTGAATAAGCGCTTTGCGCCGGTCTTGAAATATAGGCCGGCGCAAAGTCTTTCAGAAACAGCTACTTAGATTTTGACTCTTTGAGTCCAGAAGGGAATGTCATGGCGGTTCCAGTTATAGAACTGAAAGACATCAAAAAAAGCTTTGGCCCAGTTGATGTTCTAAAAGGCGTCGACCTACGGGCATACGCGGGCAAAGTGACCGCACTGGTCGGCGACAACGGTGCCGGCAAATCAACTCTGATTAAGGGTCTTTCAGGTGTTCAGCCATACGACAGTGGTGTCGTTCTTTTTGAAGGCCAAGAAGTTAACATCCACGATCCGCGCCAAGCAGGCGCCCTGGGCATCGAGGTGGTTTATCAAGATCTTGCTCTTTGTGAAAACCTAGACATCGTCCAGAACATGTTTTTAGGTCGCGAAGAATCTGAAAACGGCACGCTAAGTGAAGCCAGCATGGAGCTTCAGGCAACCAAGGCACTTCAGAGCCTTTCGGTTCGCACCGTGAAGTCAGTTCGCCAAAAGGTTTCGTCTCTATCAGGTGGTCAGCGCCAGACTGTCGCAATTGCGCGATCGGTTCTGCGCAACGCAAAACTTGTGATTCTCGATGAACCAACGGCAGCTTTAGGTGTTGCTCAAACCGAGCAAGTTTTGAACCTAGTTCGCCGCCTTGCCGACTCAGGCGTTGCGGTGATTATCATCAGCCACAACCTGGTTGACGTTTTCAAAGTATGCGATGACATCGCAGTGCTCTATTTGGGCCGCATGGTCGCCCAAATTGCCACTAAAGACACTAACCAAGCCGATGTAGTTGGCTACATCACCGGCACCAAGAGCTACAACGGAGATGACAATGTCTAAGAGCCCTGCAACTGAAGCGATGACAACTCTGGTTCCGCAGCCAATCGGCAGCGGCCACGAGGGCAGCCTTCGCGATCAGATCAATGCCTATTTCTCGCGAGTTAAGAACGGTGAGATGGGTGCCCTGCCTGCAGTCGGTGCCTTGATTGTTTTGGGCGGCTTGTTCGCATCGCTCAGCCCGTTCTTTTTGACTCGCCTCAACTTTGCCAACCTATTTGTTCAGGCTGCCGAGTTAACCACCCTTGCTATGGCTCTGGTTTTTGTGATTTTGCTAGCCGAAATTGACCTTTCGGCCGGTGTTGCTGCCGGTGTCGCGATGGACATCTTCTATCTAGCCACCAAGGCAGGCATTCCTTGGCAGTTGAGCGTTGTCGTCGCACTTGGCTTTGGTGTTCTGGTCGGCTATGTTCTTGGCTTCTTCGTCTCGAAAGTCGGTGTTCCATCGTTTGTGGTAACTCTGGCCTTTTATCTCGGATTCCAGGGTCTGGCACTTATTCTCTTGGGCGATGGCGGACTATTCCGTGTTGAGGTTCCAGAGATCAAAGCCATCATGAATGAGAACCTTCCGGCTTGGGCCGGATGGGCCATGGTCATTGTGATGGTCGTTGTGTCACTGGCAATTGGCCTTTGGGATCGCGCTCGTCGCGCCAAGCAAGAGTTGGCTAACCGCCCAATCGCTCTGCTCTGGTCAAAAGTCGCGCTAATCGCTGTGCTGGCTGGAGCCGCAGTTGCAGTGCTGAACCAAAACCGCAGCACCGGCACTAAGGTCATCGAAGGTGTGCCGCTGGTTATTCCTTTTGTTATTGCCTTGCTGTTTGTCGGCACATTCGTGCTTGACCGCACCCGCTTTGGCCGCCACTTGTATGCAGTGGGTGGAAATCCTGAAGCTGCGCGCCGCGCGGGAATCAAGGTGGGCATGATTCGCATCAGCGCATTCATCATCTGTTCAAGCCTCGCAGTTATTTCAGGTCTGTTCCACGTGAGCCGCATTGGCGTGGTTGAGGCAGCAGCTGGTCGCTCAATCGTACTAAGCGGTGTCGCCGCAGCGGTCGTTGGTGGCGTCAGCTTGTTCGGTGGTCGTGGTCGCCTAGTGCACGCGGCCATCGGCGCGGTTGTGATTTCGATTATCGACAACGGGCTTGGTTTGCTAGGTCTTTCAGCCGGCATCAGCTTTGTGGTCACAGGCAGTGTTTTGGCACTTGCCGCAACAATCGACGCACTTTCACGCAAGCGCAGTGGTGCAAGCGCAGTTCGAACCTAAACCCCCTTTCGCAACGCAAAAACACCCTCGAATTTATCGGGGGTGTTTTTGCTTAGTAGGCTAAAACGATGGCCCCGACCGCTAAAAAATCAACTTCAATGCCGCAGGTAGACATTGCCCTTTTAGGTGCAGCCGCCGTTTGGGGTGCCAGCTATTTAGCCTCGAAAGAGCTCACCCTGAACCACAGTCTTTGGGGCATGATGGCGATTCGTTTCACTTTTGCAGCGGTAATTTTGGCGATCATCGGTGTGTTTATGCGAGCACGCCTGAGCCGCCAAGAGATTTGGATTGGTGGGCTAATTGGCGCAGGCCTGGCAGTGGTCATGGCCTTTGAAACAAATGGAATCGCAATAACTTCGGCGACAAACTCGGGCCTAATAATCAGCCTCTCAATAATCTTCACGCCAATCATCGAGGGCTGGGTGCGCAAATCTTGGTTGCCAAGAAACTTTTTTATCGCGGCAGTTGGCGCAATTATCGGTGTCGCGTTTTTGATTGGCGGCAACGGCATCAGCTCGCCAAACTGGGGTGACGCCCTGATGTTGATCGCGGCAGTTTTGCGCGCTGGCTATCAAGTTTTTCAAGCCAAACTCACCGAGGGCAAAACCCTCAACACCATTAACCTCACGGTGTTTCAAACACTCATCGCTGGCTTGATCTTCTTTATCGTCGACGCTCCCGGCACAATCAATGCCGTGGCTACATATGGCGCCCGCGAGTGGGCGTTAGTGGGCTTTTTGATTTTGTTCTGCACGGTCTATGGCTTCTTTGCCATGATGTGGGGCATTCGCAAAACTTCAGCCTCGAGAATCGCACTGCTTCAAGGCACCGAGCCCGTATGGGCGGTTGGCGTTGCTGTCGTTATCGGCGGTGAATTTATGGGCTGGATCGGCGCAATTGGTGCAGCTCTGATTATTGGAAGTTGTTATTTCGGATTAGGAATCGAAACCAAGTGGCGTGAGCGCCAGATGGCAACACTGGCTGAATAAGGGCTGGCTGAATAAAAGCCAGCCGAATCCCTACCTAGAAAGTAGGGCTGCTCAGTGGCGCAGAAGACAAGCGCTCCTGGGCATACCACTGCTGGTTATAGGCGGTGGTCGACGACATCAAATCAAGATAAGCCGTTGAATCAAACGCCTCGGCACCAAGCACTCCCGCTCCGCGCCAAACACCGTTGGCAATCAACTCGAGGGCGATTACCGGCCCCATCGCTGCCTGAACCACAACGCACTGGGCATCATATTCGGCCATGGTCTCGTTGTTGTCGACCACGTTGTAAAGATAGGTTGCGCGCGACGAACCGTTTTTGTCGCGGCCAGTGACCAAAACGCCCGAGCAAATCTTGCCGGTCATTTGTGGGCCAAGTTTGGCTGGGTCTGGCAGAACAGCCGCAACCATGTCACGTGGCGCAACGTCTACTGGGCCCTGAGCCGAGCGCACACGCACCTGACGTGTGCGGTCAAGACCGAGAGTGTTGAGCATTTTTAGAACGTTGATGAATTCAGCTCCGAGGCCATATTTGAACGAAACTTTTTGGGTCGAAATCGAACGAGGCAGCATGTTTACCTCTTCGTGCTCGACATTCACACACTCAACAGCACCGATGCCCTCTGGAAACTCAAAAATCTCAGGCTCACTAAACGGCACTGTGGTGCGCCAGCCTTTGTCGCGCTCATAAACCAACGGTGGGTTTAGGCACTCTTCGATGGTCGCCCAAATCGAAGACGCCGGCGCAAAAATTGGCTCGCCTTCTTCGTCGCGAATCACTAGGTTGTCGCCCTGGCGAACTGCAATTTCGTCGATCTCACTGAACAAGAAATCGGCAGCGTGACGGGCCAAAACATTCGAGAGCCCCGGCTGCGCACCCATGCCCACTAGCGCCAATCGGCCGGCGCGCTCCCACTGGTCGTTCACGGCAAACTGCGCGTCGCCAATCTTGATTCCGGGGCGGTGATAGGGGTCGGTTTCATTTGGTTCTGACAGGCTCATTGCCATGTCGATATAGTGACAACCAGCTGTGAAGGCCGCTGAAAAAATTGTTGGCAAGAACTTTGGCTCAACAGCGTTGATGATGTGCGTGATGTTGTGAATCTTGGCTAGCTCAACCACATTCGAGGCGCTGCTGGCATCGATTTTGGCGGCTAAAAATTTGGCGGCTAGCTCTGGCCCAAAACGCTCTGAGATCCACTCGATGGTTTTTTCAACACGGATGAAATCAAAATCAGCGATGACCATGATCTCGAAAAACTCACGGCGAGCTGCGATTTTTGCAATCGCATCGCCGACACCGCCGGCGCCAATTAGCAAAATTCTCATCCGCTTATTTTACTTCTGGGTTAGCGAACACGGAGGTCGGCAGTCGGGTCAAGAACCCAATCGATTACGCCCTGCCAGCGACCCCAACCTTCGGCCAAAGTGATGTGCCCGGCACCTTCAATAATCACTGCCTCGAGACCGAGTGGGTCGCCAAAAGTTTCTTGCACTCCCCTAGGCGCCCAGGGGTCTTTGTCGCTGCCCACTACGGTCAAAGACTTGGTTGAGGCCAAAACTGCTTTGGCAACCTCAGCATCGCTGAGGTCAACATTCATACCAGGCACCTCGTCAAGCAACTTTGGGTCTGCTGGCGCGACAAGCAGCACTCGATCAACCGGGGCGGCAATTTTTCCGGTTGCAGCAGCCTGAATCCAGTTGATGCAACCCAGTGAGTGGCCGATAAAAATTGTTTCGCCGGGTCCTGCCTCGTGAAGGTGCTCAAGCTCTTCGGTGAGCAACTCTTGCCACTCTTCGAGCACAGGGTTGTCAGTGTTCGGAAACTGCGGATAAATCACAACGTGCCCAGCGGCACGCAACTCGGCCGCTAAATGCCTTGCCCACATGCCCTTTGGGCGGCGGTTAGTCCATCCGTGATTAATCAACACGCGAGCCATGAAAACCCCTTAGTTTTTTGAGATTGCGGCCATTGATTTTGGCTTTGAAATAAACATCACACTCGCCAGGCCAGCTAGATAAAGCACGCTCATTAGCACGCCGGCATCAAAACTGCTGTCGGTGCGAAGTTGGTTATAGAGCACGGTGGCGATCGCAGGCATTATGAAGTTCATCATGCCCAGCAGTGATGCTGCGGTGCCTGCTTCTTCTCCGTGTTTGTTTAGCGCCAGGCCGTTGAGCGGCGTGATGGTGGCGCCAAACGAGAACATATAGAGACCGAATCCGATCTCAATCAGGATGAACGGTGCGTGCGTGATGCCGGCAAAAATAAGTGTCGCGGTAGCCACTAAGACCATTCCGATTGAAGCGATAAGCGCCCACTGCGGAGCAATTTTGCGGGCTACGAACGCACCAACCTGAACGCCAGCCCATGAGGCAATTGAGTTGAAAGTCATGAAGAGACCGAAATTCATAGCTGAAATGCCATAGGCCCCCTGGGTGATGAAAGTGAAGGTGTTTAGGTAGGTAAACAGCGCGGTGTGTTGCAGCAGCGACATAAGCAAAAGGCCGACATAGATGCGGTCGCGAAGCACGGCCCTGAATCGACCTGCCATGCCGTCGAAGACATTCTCGCGGCGATCGTCAGTGTGCAGCGTTTCAATCAGCATCAAATAAAGGCCGATGAGCAGCAGCAGGCCGAACAGGCCAAAGGTCAAAATTACGTCTTTCCAGCCCATGAATGCCAGCAGTTGCGAACCAGCGAACGGGCCAATCACCGGGGTTAGGCCCTGAATCAAGAACACCCGACCCATAAAGTTGATCAGCGATTGACCGGCATACAGGTCGCGCATAACCGCAAAACCGATAACGCTGGCACCAGATGCGCCGATGCCGACAAGCACGCGCAGCGCCAAAAAGGTTTCAAAGTTAGGTGCTAGATAGCAGCCAATTTCGGCGAGTGCAAAAACCGCAACCGATATGAGCATCGGGCGTCTGCGCCCGAGAGAGTCACTGAGTGGGCCGACAAACAACTGACCCAAAGCTAGGCCGATTGAAAGACCGGTGAGGGTCCACTGAACGACGGCATTGTCGACGTTATAGAACTCACCGATTCGCGGAAAAGACGGCAAAACGGGGTCGATTGAAAACGGGATTAACCCCATTGCCAAGCCGAGCAACACGATGTAGCCGATGCGTTGGCTGCGACTGAGTTCGTCACCCGAGCGAATGACGCGATGCTTGATGCTGATTTTCAACTTAGGCCAAGGCCTGCTTTAGATCAGCCAAAATGTCATCGATGTGTTCGATGCCAACTGAGAGTCGCACGATGTCTTGGTCAACTTCAATCGGAGTGCCGTTTGCCGATGCGTGAGTCATTTCATATGGGTAGTTGACCAGCGACTCGACCCCGCCAAGGCTCTCAGCCAAAGTGAAAAGGTGAGTGCTCTCGCAAAAACGCTTTGCCGCAGCTGGACCACCGGCCAAACGAAGGCTAACCACGCCGGCAAAACCGCTCATCTGGCGCTTTGCAACGTCGTGCTGCGGGTGGGTTGGCAAACCCGGATAAAAGACCTCAGCCACTGCCCCGTGCTGGCTCAAGAACTCAGCAACCGCCTGGCCGTTGGCGTTGTGGCGATCCATGCGAACCGCCAAAGTCTTTAGCGAGCGGTGGGTCAGCCACGAATCGAACGGGCTTGAAACCGCACCGACCGCAAACTGCACAAACTGAATCTTTTCGGCAAGCTCACCATCGTTGAGAATCACCGCGCCACCAAGCACATCGCTGTGGCCACCGAGATATTTGGTGGTTGAGTGCACAACCACGTCGGCACCAAGCTCTAGAGGGCGCTGAAAATAAGGGGTCGCAAAAGTGTTGTCGACGACTACCAAGAGACCGAGTTCGTGAGCCACGGCTGAAATCGCGGTGATGTCGAAAACGGTCATCATTGGGTTCGACGGGGTCTCGATCCAGATGAGCTTGGTCTTGCCGGGCTTGAAGGCCGCGCGAATCGCATCGAGGCTCAGCAGATCAGCAACATCAAATTCGATGCCGGCTTCGCGGTGAACTCGGTTGAAGAGTCGATAGGTGCCGCCATACAGGTCATCGGCCAAAATAGCGTGGTCGCCCGCCTTGAGTGCAGCGCGAATGATTGCGTCTTCGGCCGCAAGCCCTGATGCAAAGCTGAAGGCAAAGTGCCCGCCCTCGAGGCTGGCCAGCGCTTTTTCGAGCGCCGAACGAGTTGGGTTGCCGGCGCGGTTGTATTCATAGCCACCGATGTGGTCACCGATGGCGCGCTGGCGGTGAGTTGAACTCATGAAAATTGGTGGAATAACAGAACCGGTTAGGCCATCTGGCTCTTGGGCAACGTGAATTGCGCGGGTCTCAAAATTGGTCATTTTTGCCTCTTCTTTGATGCTTTCTAAATCAAAACTTGTTATTTGTTCATGTAGTTGAGAACGTCGAAACGAGTCACCACGCCGACCGGCTCGCCGTCTTGAAGCACCAACAGCGCCTCTTCAGTCTCGAGCAAGGCACGCGCCGCCTCAATTGACTCGCCAATTCCGACCACGCCGGGCTTCTTGCCGATGTGCTTGGCGATTGGGTCGCTTAGCTTTAGCTCGCCAGTGAAAACTCGGTCGACCAGATCTTTCTCTTGAATCGAACCGGTGACTTGGCCGATTCGAACCGGCGGCTCCGCCAGCAGAACAGGAAGCATCGAGACGTCGAATTCTTTGCAAATGTCGAGTGCATCTTTGACCGTGTTGTCTGGGTGCACGTGAATCAGCTCAGGCAGTTGCCCGTCTTTGCGGTGAAGCAGCTGCTCGACCTTTTCGCCACTGCCGGCCTCCATAAAGCCATAGGAGCGCATCCATTTGTCGTTGAAAACTTTGGCAAGGTAGCCACGGCCGCCATCAGGCAGAATCACGACAACCACAGCATCGGCCGGCAGTTCTTTTGCGACTTCGAGAGCCGCAACGACCGCCATGCCGCAGCTTGGGCCGACCAACAAACCCTCTTCGCGAGCGAGACGGCGAGTCATTTCAAATGACTCACGGTCGGGCACGCCGATAATGCGGTCGACAACTGTTTCGTCATAGGCCTCTGGCAAAAAGTCGTCGCCGCGACCAACACCTTCAACTAGGTATGGTCGGCCGACGCCGTTGCCGTTCGAATAAATAGAGCCGGCTGGGTCACAACCGATTACTTGAACTTCGCGATTGCTTATCTCTTTTAGATAGCGGCCGGTTCCGCTGATAGTGCCGCCGGTGCCGATGCCGATGACAACGTGGGTTACCTTTTGATCGGTGTCATTCCAAATTTCTGGGCCAGTTGCCTCATAGTGCGATAGCGGTCCGTTTTGGTTTGAATATTGGTCTGGCTTCCAGGCTCCTGGAATCTCGCGAGCCAGGCGATCGCTAACTGAGTAATAGCTCTCAGGGTCTTCGTGAGCCACAGCGGTGGGAGTGACGACAATTTCGGCGCCATAGGCAATCAGAGTGTTGCGCTTGTCTTCGGCGACTTTGTCAGGAAGAACGAAAATGCACTTGTATCCGCGTTGCTGAGCTACTAGAGCTAGGCCGATGCCGGTGTTTCCAGAAGTTGGTTCAACGATTGTGCCTCCGGGCTTTAGCAATCCTTTGCGCTCAGCTTCATCAACCATCTTGGCTGCGATGCGGTCTTTGATTGATCCGCCCGGGTTGAAATACTCAACTTTTGCCAAGACTGTACAGGCGATTCCTTCGGTAACTTTGTTGAGTTTGACCAGTGGAGTCTGCCCGATTAGCTGGGTGATGTTGTCGTAGTATTTCACCCCACAAGCCTAAGCAACTATGGCAAAACCGCCTAACCCGCGGGCGGTAGTCTTATGGCATGTCAGCCAAAAAAATCACAACAATCAGCCTTCTGGGGCCGGCTGTTGTGGCGGGTGTGGCCTATCTTGACCCTGGCAACGTGGCCACTAATCTGACCGCAGGCTCGACTTATGGGTTTTTGCTGGTTTGGGTGATTGTCGCGGCGAACCTGGCTGCTGCTTTGGTTCAATTTTTGTCAGCAAAGCTCGGCGTGGTGACTGGCCAGAGTCTGCCTGCGGTGCTCGGCGGTCGATTCAAATCTCGCAGTGGTCGCCTGGCGTTTTGGGCTCAAGCAGAGCTAGTTGCGATGGCCACCGACCTTGCCGAAATCATTGGTGGCGCGCTTGCCCTGTATCTTCTTTTTGACCTGCCACTTTTTATAGGTGGGCTAATTACAAGTTTTGTTTCAATCCTGATGCTGCAGTTTGGCGCAAAGCGCGGTGCCTTTAGCTATCAGAACATCATCATTTCTCTCGTTGCGATTACGGCAATAGGTTTTGTGGCCGGGCTATTTGTAAACCCTCCGCGAATTACCGACGTGCTCGCAGGCATGGTGCCTCGAGTGGTCGACCAGGGATCAATTCTTTTGGTGGTCG